>JGI12269J14319_10001785_pt1 | contig 21146 bp, 12 predicted proteins | sample PeaSoiSIISIP2007_FD_14319 | JGI IMG/M metagenome (IMG submission 14319)
GCTCGCCGGCGGTCATCCTCAGTTTCACCCCGTCCGGGATCCCGCCGGCGTCGACGAGCACCCGCCAGCCAGCCGGGGTCGCCTGCATGGCGGTGGCGCCGCTGTCGGCCAGCAGGTTCCGCAGCTGTGCCGCGTCGCGTACCTGCTCGGCATCGGCGACCACGACGCACCCGCCGGCCAGCACCGGCGCGAGCAATTCGACCAGGGCGATGTCGAACGCGAAGGTCGACACGGCGACGAACCGGTCGCCGGGGCCGAGCGCGAGCAGCGGCTGCACGGCGTTCAGCAGCGTGGCGATACCACCCTGCGTCACGCTGACCGCCTTCGGCCGGCCGGTCGATCCCGAGGTGAAGATCGTCACTGCGGTGGCCGATGGCGGCAGGTCCAGCACCGGCTCCGCCGACCCCGCCACACCCGCGCCCGCGCCGGCCAGCGTGGCCAGGTCCACGATCGGTATCGGTGCCGCGGTGGCAGGCGGGACCGGCGCGCCCTCGACGCTGCTGTCGACGACGATCGCGGCGGCGTCAGCGTCGCCGAGCATGGTGGCAAGCCGCTGCGGCGGGTAGATCGGGTCCATCGGCACGTAGGACGCGCCAGCCGACCAGATGCCGAGGATCGCAGGCAGCAGCAGGGCGCCGCGAGGCAGCAGGATCCCGACCCGGTCGCCCACCCCGACGCCCTGCCCGCGAAGAGCAGCCGTGATCCGCCGGGCCAGGTCCCGTACTTCGGCGCCGGTCAGTGCGCCGCCGGTGCCAACGGCGACGACCGAGTCGCCGGCGCATGCCGCCCGCAGCAGGGCCACGGCGGTCGCGTCCGGGTCAGCGACCGGGCCACCGTCCGGCCACACCTTCGTGACGAGCTCAACAGCCTCGGGCGACATGATCTCCGCGTCGGCCACGGGCAGGTCAGGATGGTCGCGCAGGCAGTGCAGGATCGCGGTGAAGCCGTCGGCCACAAGCTGGCCGGTGGCCGCGCGGAACAGGTCGCGGTTGTAGTTGACTCGCAGCCGCGGTCCGGCCTGCGCGTCGGTGACGGTCAGCTCGATCTCGAACTTGGCGGTCCCGTTCTCGACCAGCTCGGGGCGCCATGCCAACCCGCCGCGGTCCGGGACGTCCCACGCCTCCTGCATCGCGAACATCGCCTGGACCAGCGGCAGCCGCGCCGGGTCGCGCTCGGGCCTGATCAGTTCCACCACCCGGGCGAACGGCAGCTCCTGGTGCGCCAGCGCCCTCGCGGTCGCGGTGTGGACAGCTCGCACCAGGTCGCTGAGCGTCCCGTCCCAGTCGATCCGGATCCGGATCGGGACGGTGTTCATGAACAGCCCGACGACCGACTCGGTCTCCGGCCGGGTACGGGCAGCCATCGGCACCGCGATCAGCAGGTCGTCGCTGCCGGTCAGCCGGGCGAGCACGACCGCGTACGCGGCCAGCAAGACGGCGAACAGCGTGGTCCCGTGCCGGGCTGCGAGCTCCCTGAGTGCGTCGGCCAGGCTGGCGTCGATCGCGGAGTCGATGCCCTCGGCGGCGAACGTCTGGCGCGCCGGGTACGGCGCATCCGCCGGCAGGGGCAGCGCCGACGGGGCATCGGCCAGCTCGGCCCGCCAGAACCGTCCAGCCGGTGCGTACCCGCCGTCCTCCGCGTGCTCGATCTGCCAGATGGCGAAGTCGGCGTACTGAATCGGCGGTTCGGCGGCCACGGGGCCACCGCTACGCCTGATCGCCTCGTAATCCGCTGACAGCTCGTCGAACAGGATCCGGAACGACCAGTCGTCGGCGACGATGTGGTGCATCACCACCGCGAGCACATGAGCTTCCGGCGACAGCCGCACCAGGGCGGCGCGAGCGAGCGGTCCGGTGGCCAGATCGAAGGGTATGCGGGCCAGCTCGCGGATCTGGTCCAGGGCGGCCGACTCCCGCTCGCCTGCGGCCAGTTGTTCCACGGAGGTGAGCTGTATCGGCAGCGTGGCCGGATCCTCCTCGATCACCTGCACCGGCACGCCGGACTCGTTTCGGAATGTCGTGCCCAGCGCCTCGTGCCTGGCCACTGCGGCATCCCAGGCCTGCTGCAGCGCGCCGACCTCAAGCGCGCCATCCAGCCACAGCGCCCACGTGATGTTGTAGGTGGGCTCACTGGGGTCCATCTCGGCCAGCAGCCACATCCGCCGCTGGCCGAATGAGGTCGGGATCTCGTATACAGCCACGATCAGCCTTCCTGTTCCTGGTCAGCCGTTTTCTGGTCTACCGCCACCATGCGCAGCTCCGCGGTATAGCGCTGGCCCTGGGCGTCGGTGAGCCAGGCCTGATCCGGGGTGGGCAGCATCTCGACGACGGTCACTGTCGCATTGGCGCCGGCCTGTCGGCGGGAGCGGCGCAGCGACCGGGAGATCAGGTCGATCGAGGCGAGGCTGGTCAGATCCGCGTAGATCGGCTTGCGCTCGCCGGTGAACCGCAGGAACACGTGCCGTGGCAGTCCATGGCTCGCCGCCCATGCCCTGGCCTGCAGATAGCGGGTGCTCTCGTCGGCGGTGTCCGCGAATGCGGGCTCGGTGGCGGTGAGCCGCCATGTCTCACGGCTCACCACGAGATCATCGATGGTGACACGGGGCACGTGCGCGCCCGGTGGCACCAGGTCGAAACAGTTTGAGCTCGTGGTGCCGATCACGTCACCGACGACCTCGAGCAGGCCACGCTCGAATGTCCCGTCCCGGCGCCGCACCCGCAGCCCGGCGGAAGAACGCATCAGGTCGCACTCGCCGACCGCCACGGTCGTGGCGGGGTCATAGCCGCAGGAATCGCGCGCGAAGACGAGCCGGAGATCACCGGGCGAAGGCAGCACATTGCTTAGCCGGGTAGAGGTGCCGCCTATCTCGCCGGTCTCGGCGAGCCACACGGCAGTGCCGCGCAGGTCGTGCCGAATGCCGGCGTGGACGCCGTCCGCGGCGGGGTGAAACGCCAGCCAGGTGGCGTAGCGCATGGTGACGACGCTGGGGTGGACCTCGCCGAGCACCCAGGTGAGCCGGCCGCCGGTGGCGGCGTCGGCACCCGCGATCATCAGGTCGGGGCTGTGGTGCACCGCCGTTGGCCAGGGCAGCGGCTGGGCGGGGAACTCCGCTGTCACCCGCTCCCGCAGGTCGGCGGCCCGGAACTGGACCCGCCTGGTGCCCGGCGGGAGATTCAGGATGGCCGACCAGCGCTGCCGAAGCGCGTGCATCACCGGCTCAATGAGCTTCGGCGGGTCGGTCAGTGCCTCACTTACCAACAGCCAGACGTCGGCGAACGGCACGACGTCGGTGCCGAGCTCAGCAGCCCGCTGCCGGTAGGCCTCCTCGAAGTGCCGCGCGTACAGGGCGCCGGAGGCCGCGGTGAACCACCGTGCGCTGTCGAGCACTAGCGCCAGCGGCGCGCGCAGGCCATCCACCACGTCTGCGCCCAGCCGCACTGTGTCGCCGCGCAGGCACTCCTCATACGCGACCGTACGGCCGGCGTAGAGCTCTCCCGCCCGGCGCGTGGGCGGGAGGTCGGCCAGACGGGTGAACGTCCCCTCCAGGCCGGCCATGGCCACGGCGACCCGTTCCGCGTCACCGGCGGCGTCGGCCAGCTCATCCCGGGCCGCGGTCAGCTCGTCCAGGGCCTTTTCGGCCGGCCCGCGGATGCCGTCGTCGGTGACCCGCGACAACAGTGCCCGCATGGAGTGCTCAGGCCGGGTGTCCTGCGGAGCCACCTCGACCTGCCAGGCCAGCCGGCGGCTGTCGGCCAGCCGCGCCATCACCGCGAGGACCTCCGCGACATCGCCGAGCCCGCTGCGGGGATCGGCGAGCACCGCGGCCGCGACGCCGTGAGCGTCGCGGCTCCCGTCGCACGCCCGCATGACCGCCGCCTCGGCCGGCGTCAGCGGAACTGGGGGCGCTAGCGGGACGCGCAGCAGCGTGCCGTCGACCCCCGCGAACGGCATCCGCCGCGGTACGAGCCAGGGGCGCAGCGCGCGGCCGCGGTCGGCCATGATCGCCTGCACGGCCCAGCCCTCCAGGTAGGTGACCCGGGCGGCCAGCGAGAACCGCGGTGCGGCGTGCGTGATGCGGATGCCGGGGTCATCGTCGATCCGCGCCCAGCCCACCGGCCCGAAGAAGCCGATGGTGTCGTTCTTCGCGCAGTAACGCTGCACATAGCTCGCGACGAGCGCCTCGTGCTGCCGGCGCTGCGCGTTGCGCTTGCCTGGCCCAGGCCCCCGGCGGACCAGCACGTCGATGCCAGTCGTCAGCGCGTGCCGGTTCTGCCAGGCGACCGCTTCCCGCAGCGCCGGCAGGCAGGCCGCCTCGTGGAGCGCCGCGGACAGGCGCTGGACCCCGGCGGTGAACTCGGCGGCGTAGACGGCGCCGGCTCGGTCCCGCGCTGCCGGATCTGAGGCGGCCAGCGTGGGGGGGACGGCGCCGGTGGCGATGGCCGCGTCCGCGGCGCGGGCCAGGCCGGCGTCTCCCAGCGCGGCGAGCAGACCGACGGGGAAGCCCGGGGCGCGCAGGCACACCGTCCGCCACAGCGCCCAGTCACCGGTCAGGCGCACCAGATGCGGCGCGAGGACGGATGTCCGGTCCGGCGTCGGCTGCGGGGCGGGCACGCGATAGGCGCTGCGGTCCCTGCGGCCGATGCTGGCCGGCGCCACGGCCGATCGCGGGGCGGCCACCCGGTAGGCGCTGCGGTCCCTGCGGCCGATGCTTGACGGCGCCACGGCCGATCGCGGGGCACGGACCGCGGCCCGGCTGGCCGACTGGGCCGCGTCGATGGCGGCGGCACAGGCGGCGGGAGTGGGTGCCTCGTAGAACGCGGCCATCCGCAGATCGACGCCGAACACCTCTCGAATCCGGAACATCAGGCGCGCCGCTGACAGGGAGTTGCCGCCGAGCGCGAAGAAACTGTCCTCGCGGCCGATATCGCCACGGCGGGGGCCGTCCGCGGGCAGCAGTAGTCGCCAGATGTCGGCGAGCCGTTCCTCGGTGGCGCTTAGCGGGGGGGAGGCCGGCCCGAGGGTCTCCCGCTCGGGCGCGGGAAGCGCGTTGCGGTCGACCTTGCCGTTGGCATTGAACGGGAGTCGGGCGACCGCCTTGAATCCGGTCGGTATCAGGTAATCCGGCAGCCGGGCCGCGAGGAAGTCACGCAGCAGTGACGGCCGCAGCAAATCGGGATCTACGCCGTCGGCCGGCGTCACGTAGCCGATCAGATACCGCTGCGCGCCCTCGCCCGCGACCAGGACCACAGATTCCCGCACTCCCGGATGCGAGCGGAGAACCGCGGCGACCTCGCCGGGCTCGACCCGGAACCCGCGGACCTTGATCTGATCGTCGGCGCGGCCGGCGAATTCCAAGATCCCATCCGCGCGCCAGCGGGCCAGGTCACCGGTCCGGTACAGGCGCGTGCCGGGCCCGAACGGGTCCGGCACGAACGCCCGCGCCGTCGCCGCGGCATTCCCGGCGTAGCCGCGGGCCAGCCCGTCCCCGCCGGTGTACAGCTCGCCGGTCACGCCAATCGGCACGGGCCGCCCGGACTGGTCAAGGATGTGCACGGTGGTGTGCTGGATCGGCCGGCCGATCGGCACCGTAGGCCCTACCTGACTCGGGTCGGTCATGGCATGGCATGCGGTGAAGGTGGTGTTCTCGGTCGGGCCGTAGCCGTTGACCAGAGGTCTCCCGCGGCGCGCCGCGAGCACGGCGCGCACCGTGTCCGGATTGAGCACATCGCCGCCCGCCAGGACGAGGGGGACGTCGGCGATCGCGGAGATATCCGTCTCGGCCAGCTGATGGAACAGTCCAGCGGTGAGCCAGGCGACCGTCACACCGGCGCTGCGCAGCAGCGACACGACATCCGACCGCCCGAGCGGGCCGGGCGGCGCGATAACGACCGTGGCGCCGGTCAGCAGCGCGCCCCAGATTTCCAGCGTGGAGGCATCGAACGCGACGGGGGCCAGGTGCAGCAGCCGCTCGCCGGGACCGAGCGAGGCGAACGACGGATCGCTGATGAGCCGGACGACCGCGCGGTGCGGCACGGCAACGCCCTTCGGCACCCCGGTCGAGCCCGAGGTGAAGTTGATGTAGGCCAGGCTCAGCGGATGCGAGACATCCGGAGGCGCCACGCTCTCATCGCCGCCCGCGGTGGCCTCGGTGTCGACGTGGACCAGGTCCACGCCCGCCAGCTCGGGCATCGCGGCGGCGGTCTCGGCCGTGACCAGCACCAGCCTGGTACCCGAAGCGGCGATCATGGCGGCGACGCGCGGCGGCGGGCTGCCGATGCCGAGCGGCAGGTAGGCACCGCCGGCCTTCAGCACGGCCAGCAGTGCGGCAACGAGGTCGGGGCCGCGCTCCAACGTCACCCCGACCGGGGTATCCGTGCCCACGCCCCGGCGGCGCAGCAGCCAGGCCAGTGCGTTACTGCGCCGGTCAAGCTCGGCGTAGGTCACCGAGCCAGCGCCGAAGGCCAGCGCCGTCGCGTCCGGATCCCTGGCCACCTGGGCCGCGAACAGCGCGGGAATGGTTGCATCCGCAGGGTAGGCCACGCCGGCACGGTTCCACCTGACCACGATGTCGCGCTCGGCCGTCCTGCCGAGGTCCAGGTCGGCCAGTGGCTTCGATAGGTTGTTCGCGAACTCGATCAGCGTTTCGCGCAGCTGGTCGAGCATCCGCTGAGCGGAGCCGTCGGCGAAGCGGCAGCGGTCCCAGTTGAACGAAAGGCGGATCTGCGGCTCGTCATACGCGCACAGCATCAGCGGATACGACGGCAGCCGGTCCAACCTGGCCGAGCTGGGGGCCGCGTCCCCGGCCAGGCCGGTCTGCAGCCGGCGCCGGTCGAACACGAGCAGGCTGTCCACCAGCGTGATGTCGGCGGGAAACCCGGCCCAGGCCAGGGCTGCCCCCATCGGCGTGCGCTGGTGCTCTCTGATCCGGCGGATCTCGTCGTTCACCGCCGTCACCAGCTCGCGCACGGACCATCCCTCATCGACGCGGACGCGCAGCGGCACCGTGTTGATCAGCGGCCCGATGACGGCATCGGCGCCAGGGATGCTGTCGCGCCCGCACGACCGCGTCACCGCGAGGAGGACGTCGGCGGCGCCGCCGTAGCGCGCTCGCAGCAGTGCCCACGCGGCGCTGACCATGGTGCTGGAACTCAGCCCGCTGACGCTAGCCGCCTGACGGATCAACTCGGAGTCAGCACGGGAGAGCACTGTCTCGGCCGCCATCGGCTCGGCGGTCCCGGCCACCTGCTCGCCGAGATAGCCGGGCAGCGGCCGCGGCACTACGGCGCCGGCGAGGTATTCGGTCCAGAACTGCTCGGAGGCGGACGGGTCTATCGTCTGCCACCACCGCACGAACTCGTGGAACGGGGGGCGCGGCGGCTCCGGCGCGGCGCGGCCGGCGCGGAGCGCAGCGTACGCCGCGGACACCTCCTCGACCAGCAGCCGCAAGGAGCGCCCATCCAGCAGCGCATGGTGGAACGTCAGGACAGCGCGGTGCGCGGAGGAACCGGCGGCGCAGCCGCCGGACGGTGCGACCCGGCGCACGATCGTCAGGCGTACCGGCGGCCTCTGGGTCGGGTCGAATCGATCGCGTCGGTCGGCTCGCAGGAACGACTCGAACGGGTGGTCCGGCCCGCTGGCCGGCGGCTGCGGCAGGTCGCGCCACCGGATGTCGATCGACGCGTCCGGGTCAACCACCTGGACTAAACCGTAATCGTCATCCAGGCGGAACGACGTGCGCAGGACCTGATGCCGCCGCGCGACGAGGTGCCAGGCCGCCTCGAACGGCTCCCGCTCCAGCGGGCTGATCCAGTCGAGGGTGACCTGGATGACATCGACACCGTCGTCGGGGAACCGCATGTAGTTGAGGATCATGCCTCGCTGAGCCGGCAACGCGGGGTCCGGACTCGGCGACCCGGTCTGTGCCACTGCTGTCCTGAGCGCAGGGAGAGGATCTGCTCGCATTGGCAGCCGGGTCAATCGGTGCCGGCCCGCTCGTGGTCCTCCATCCAGCGACGTAGTGACGCCGGCCGCATGTCTGTCCAGGTTTCGTCGATGTAGGCCAAGCACTCCTCCTCGGTACCCGTGAAGCCGTCTCGACGCCAGCCGGCTGGCAGGTCTCGCCCCACTGGCCAGATCGAGTACTGCTCCTCGTCGTTGACCACGACCACGTGCGGCCGCGTCTGCTGCGCATCAGCCATCAGCTTGATCCCTTCCGCATCAGGACGCGTCCGTGCTGGCCAGCAGCCGTTCGCGCATGAGGAACTTGCGGACCTTGCCGGTCGGTCCCACCACGATTTCGTCGTCGGGGATGGTCACGATCCGCAGCGGCAGCGCCGCCGCGACCTCGCCGAGCGCAGCGCGGACCTCGCCGTCGCGGTCGAGCCCGGGATCGGCGTGCACGGCGAGCAGGAGCAGCACCTCGACAGCGAGCCTGCCGTCGTCCCCGCGGGCCGCCAGGACCGTGCAGTCGCGCACGTCCGGGCAGCGCCTGAGTATGCGCTCCTCGGACAGCGCGGTATAGAGCCATTGCCCGTCGCCGAGGTCGACCGCGTCGCTGGCCCGGTCGACGTGGTAGAAATAGCCGTCCTCGTCGCGGTACATCAGGTCGCCGGTCAGGTAATACCCGTTCAGGCGGGTGCGGAAGGTGTTGACCGAGTCGTTCCAGTATCCGATCGCCAGCGTCGGCGACTTCATGGCGACCTGCCCCACCTGGCCCGTCGGGACCTCCTGGCCCGTCCGCGGGTCCACCAGGATGATCTCGGCGAACGGCTGCGGCTTGCCGACGCAGCGGTCGTAGCGCTCGCTGCCGGGGCGGTGGCTGATCCCGAACCCGCCGTAGCCCATCTCCGTGGACCCGAGCGTGTCGTTGAACCGGGAGCCGGGCAGGCTGACGACGCCTTCCTGGCCGTAGGCGTGGTGGCTGCCGACGGCGACCAGGCGGCGTATGTGCGCCTCGTGCGCGCAGTCGCCGCTATTCGACCAGACCCGCACCGAGCTGACATCGCGCGTGGTCAGATCGAAGCGGGCCAGCTCGGCCCACGTGACAGCGAAGCCGAAGACCGCGGTCGGGCGCCACCGCTCGATGGCGTCGATGATCACCTCGCCGCTGGTGGCGAACGCGCCGCCCTGCTCCGACAGGCACAGCAGCTCGTATCCGTTGCAGAGCGCCTCGTTGGCGATGATGATGCCGGCCGTGTGCGCCTGCGGGAACGCGTTCATCTCACGCACCGGTCCGTGCTGGCGGGGCTCGGTCAGCCGGACCGCCCGCACGGCCGCGAACAGGCCGTGGTGGGAGTGCACGACGGCGGCCGGCATCCGCGTGGTGCCGGACGAGTGCGTGATGGCCACCGGATCGTCGGGGTGGTGCCGGAAGTGCGCCGGCGCACGGGACGGATCACCCGTGCCGGTCTCGGCCGCGTCGCCGATGATCGGCGCGCCGAGGTCGTGCGCGGCCAGTTCGGCGTGGTCGGCGTCGATGATCACCCCGACGGCGCGCAGCCGCCGGATGTACTCGGTGCCGATCTCGACCGGCATGCTGCCGTTCATCAGGGCGGGTATCGCCCCCAGCCAGGTCAGCGCGAAGAAGTTGAGGAACACGTCGGCCGATGACCTCACGTAGACCGCGACCGGGTCGCGCCGCCCTATCCCGTGCCGGTGGAACCATTCGGCCCGGGCGGCTACCCGCTCCGTCAGCGTGCGCAGCGACAGCGGCGTCCACGCCGCGATCGCGTCGACCTCGGTGTCGAACGTCACCCGCGGCATGTCCATGTCGGCGCCATGCTCGGCCAGCCTGAGCAGCACGTTGCCGGCGCCTAGTGCATAATCGGCGGCCAGCACCGCCCGGAGGTTACTCGCGCTCACCGGTCTGTCTCCCATCTTCCTGATTCAACTACCACTCGAGGTGCGCGGTTCATGCGATCTCGCGGGTGAACAGCCGCGACGACAAAACCAGGGCCACCGCGGCCAGCCCGGCCAAGATGATGCACGCCTCCCAGACGACCGGGGCGCCGATATGGCCACCGAAGATGGCCCGCATGCCGTTGGCCGCCCAGGCGAACGGGTTCCACAAGGCGACGTCCCGCACCCACAGCGGCGCGACCGACAGCGGGATCAGGACCCCGGCCAGCAGCGAGAGCGGCTGGGCCACCCCATTGAGCAGGTTCCCCAGCGCGGTCTCGTTGGGCATGAAGAGCGCCAGGGCGAACGAGATCGAGACGCCGAGCAGCACCATCATCGCCAGCACGATCAGGGCCAGCAGGAAGTTGGCCGGCGGCACCCGCAGCCCGAATATCAGGGCTACAACGGTGATGACGACGGCCTCGAAGCCGATCAGCAGGACGAACACCAGTTCCCGCCCGAGCAGCAGGCCGACGCGGCTGACCGGCGTGACCCGGAACCGGGCGATGACTCCCTGGCGCATCGCGGCGAGCAGGGCGAAGCCGGCAAAAAGGCCGCCGAACAGGCCAATCTGGCAGAACAGCAAAGGCACATAGATCCGAAAGGCGTCGCCGTAGCTGGAGGCGCGCATGACGGATTTGAGGAACGGGGTGAAAAAGAGCAGAAAGGTGACGGGCGTGAGCAGGCCGGACGCGACGTCGAGCGGGGCGTGCACCAGTTGCCCGGCTTCATACTGGAAGGTCAGCCACGTATCACGGGCGAGCTTCATAGCCGTGCCTCTCCTGCCTCAACGGTCAACCGCGATCTCGCGGCCGAACAGCCGTGACGACACCACCACGGCCACCGCGGCCAGCCCGGCCAAGATGATGCACGCCTCCCAGACGACCGGGGCGCCGATGTGGCCCTGGAAGATGGCCCGCATGCCGTTGGTCCCCCAGGCGAACGGGTTCCACAAGGCAACGTCCCGCACCCACAGCGGCGCGACCGACAGCGGGATCAGGACCCCGGCCAGCAGCGCGAGCGGCTCAGTGACCCCGTTGGTCAGGTTCGCCAGCGCGGTGCGGCTGGGCACGAAGAGCGCCAGGACGAACGAGATCGAGACGCCAATGAGCACCATCATCGCCAGCAGGACCAGGGCCAGCAGGATGTTGACCGGAGACACCCGCAGCCCGAATATGAGGGCGACCACGACGATGACGACGGCCTGGAAGCCGACCAGCAGGACGAACACCAGTTCCCGCCCGAGCAGCAGGCCGGCGCGGCTGAGCGGCGTGACCCGGAACCGGGCGATGACTCCCTGGCGCATCGCGGCGATCAGGGCGAAGCCGGCGAACATGCCGCTGAAGATGCCCATGGCCGCGAACAGCGAGGGCACGTAGATCGCATAGGCACCGCCGTAACTGGAGGCGCCCATGACGGACTTGAGGAACGGGGTGAACAGCAGCAGGTACGTGACGGGCTGCATCAGCGAGATCGCGATGGCGACGGGGCTGTGCACTAGTTGCCCGCCTTCGTACTGAAGGGTCAGCCACGTATCGCGGGCGAACTTCATAGCTGCTGACTTTCCTCCCTGTCCGGTCGCCGATCAGTCGGCCAGGGTGCGGCCGGTCTTGGCCAGGAACACATCGTCGAGGCTTGGCCGCCGGGACTCGATCGCTCCTGGCTCGATCCCCTTGTTGCTCAGCGCCCGCATGACCTGCGGGATGGCCGTGGCGGCGCTGTCCACGTAGAGGCGCAGGGTGTGGTCGATAGTCTCGCAGGACTGCACATACGGCTGTTCGGTCAGGATCTTTGATCCTTCGAGCATGACGGTGGGCTCCGGTGCCCCAGCGGTGTCCGGCGCGGCTAGGTCCACGATGATGACGTCACCGGAGATCTCGCGCTTGAGATCCGACGGTGTGCCCTCGGCGACGATCAGCCCGGCATCGATGATCGAGATCCGGTCACACAGCGCGTCGGCCTCGTCCAGATAATGCGTGGTGAGGAAGATCGTCATGCCCTGGTCGCGGAGCCTGCGCACCTCCTGCCACATGCGAGCCCGGCTTTGCGGGTCAAGCCCGGCCGTCGGCTCGTCCAGGAAGATGACCTGGGGCGAATGGATGACGCCGAGCGCGACGTCGAGGCGCCGGCGCTGCCCGCCGGAGTAGGTGCCGACGCGGCGGTCGGCGAAGTCGTCGAGCTGGAAGGTCTTGATGGCGGCCACGGCGAGGCCCTTCGCGGCGGATTTCGCGACGCCGTACATTCGCGCCTGGTGGACCAGGTCGCGCCGGGCCGTGGACCGATCGTAGGTGCCGCCGCTCTGCGCCACGAAGCCGATGCGCTGCCGCACCTGCGCGGGGTCGCGCCGGAGGTCCACCCCGGCGATCGTGGCCTCGCCGCCGTCCGGGGGGAGCAGCGTCGCCAGCATCCGGAGGGTGGTCGTCTTCCCGGCTCCGTTGGGACCGAGGAAGCCGAAGATCTCGGCGCGCTGCACGGCGAAGTCCACGCCGCGGACCGCCTCGACGGTGGTGATCTTGCGGCCGCGCCGGGTCCTGTATGACTTGCGCAGACCGCTGACCTCAATCATCGAGTCTCCAGGTGAGGGGAGCAGGCCGCGTGCGGCCGAAGACAGGCACGGTTGCTAACCCAGGGCGGGACGTAACGTCACATCGTCAGGCTAATCGGGCCGGCCTGGTTACACAATGGTCGCCGGGCTGGCCTGGGCAGCGCGCGCCAGCCGGTCCGAGAGCGCTGGCCCGAGCCGCGCCATCGGCTCCGGCAGCAGCATGTACCGGTGGTCACAGTCCAGCTCGACCGCCTCGACCGGGCCATCGGTGAACGACCGCCACCTGTTCAGCTTCTCGGCCAGTGCCGGCGGATTGCGGGAGGCGGCGAAGAACAGCACGGGACAATGCACGCGACCGGGCCGGTGAGCGCGCGCTATCGCGACGTTGTTCTTGATCACGCGCTGCAGCGCCCGCACGCGCTCGTTCGGCCACTCGTCAAGCCCCAGGCCGGGCCGGCGGCGCACCAGTTCCAGCATCCGCGCCTCGGGATCCGGATCGGCGGGGGTCAGCGCGGGCACGTACCCGAACTGCGCGAGGACGAGGTTGTAGGTCATCCAGGGCTCCTCCCGCGCCCCGGCGAGGTCGACGAGGCTTGAGTCGAGGATGACGAGGAGCCCGATCTCCTCACCGCGGCGCTCGAGTTCCTCTGCCATGGCGAAGGCGATGTTCCCGCCAAGTGACCAGCCGAGCAGGTGGTAGGGGCCGGATGGCTGTGTCATCCGCATCAGGTCGACGTAATCACACGCCATCTCCGCCAGTGTGGTCGGCAGTGGCTCGGGTCGTCGCAGGCCACGGGCCTGCAGGCCGTAGAGCGGGTACCTCGCATCGACATGCGGGAGCAGGGCCAGATAGCACCAGCTCAGGCCCACCAGGGGATGTGCGCAGAACAGGGGAGGGCCATCGCCGACTCGCAGCGGAATCACCAGGTCGAGGATGCCGCCCGCTGCCTTGGACGTCGCCCGGTGCAGGCGCAGGGATTGCATGTCCTCCGCCGCGAGCAACCCGCGCGCGGGCACAGCCGATGGTGGCCTACTCGGCGCAGGCCCGCTGGCCGCGGGCTCGCCGGGAACCTGGGCCGGCGGCTCCGGGGCGGGGGTCGGCACGGGCTCCGGCAGTGCGACGAACGAGAGTCCCGCGCCGCGCAGCCGCCCGATCAGCGCTGTCGTGATCTCGATGATGCGCAGGTCAAGATCTGCCTCGGTCAGGCCGGCCGGGCTGAACTCGGTGGGCGCGATGAAGTCGTGCAGCAGCACGATACCGCCGCGGCGCCGGGCGAGCTCGTCCGCGATGGCATTCACGCAGGCGTCCACCGTCTGCCCGTGGCGGTAGATGATGTCCCAGTCCCGTCCCTGCGCATGCCAGCCGACCGGGCCGGCGAAGCCGGGAACTGGCCAGTCGCCCAGGCCGTACGGTGGGCGGAACCACGCCGTGTCGCCCAGGTATTCGCTGACCCGCTCAGCACATCGGCCTAGTTCGTCGGCGGCGTGCTCGGCCGACCTGAACGGGCGGTGCCGGTCGCCGTGCAGCCCGATCGCGTGCCCGCAGTCCCGGTAGGTGGCCAGCACGCCGCCATGCCGTTCGACGCTCTCGCCCAGCACGAAGAACGTCCCAGGCACGCCCTCGTCGCGCAGCAGGCGCGCCAACTCGGCCGACCTGGGGCCGGGACCGTCGTCAAAGGTCAGCGCCACGCAGTCGAGCGGGAGCTCGGGCGTCCCGCACAGCAGACGAGTCACGTCATCGTCCATCCGCGTCCTCCGGCTGGGGTAATGGCGATGATCAGATGCTAGCCCAGGCCGGCCGGCCCGCCTAGCCGTCGCCATCGCCCGCGGCAGCGCCAGCGGCCAGCGCGACTAGGTGTTCGGCCGCGGCGTCCGTTCCCCCGGCGGCCGCGTACTCCTGGCTGAGTCGGCGCGCCTCGCGGCGGTAGCCCGGCTCGTCGAGTACGGCCGTCACCGCGGCGGCGAGCTGCGCCGGGGTCGCTTCCGCGAACGAGACCGTGATGCCAGCCCCCGCCCGCGTTACCTGCTCGGCGACGGCCAGCTCGCCGAGGCGTATCGGCGCGATCACCAGCGGCACCCCATTCAGGAGCGCCTCATTGACGGTGCTCTGCCCGCCCGAGCAGACGACCGCGTCGACGCGCGCCATGAGATCGAGCATCGGCACCCGCGGTGCGACGAGGACGTTCGGCGGCGGATCGGGGACGGCGACCGCGGCGGTATTGAGCACCGCCTGCACCCGGGCTGCCAGTGGCGCCAGCGCCGCCAGCATGCGCGTCACGAAGTCGCGCACCAGGTGATCGGACAAGGTGCCAGCGGTGACCAGCACATGCCGCCGGTCCGGGTCCCACCAGTCCCAGCTGAAGGCGGGGTCGGTGCGGCGCGGTCCGAGCGCGGCCCCGACCAGCATGAAGTGCTCCGGCATCGGCGCGGAGCCCGTCAGCGCGCGCGCGGTCGTCGCGAGCACCAGGTAGGGCGAGAAGCGCAGGTCGAGACCGTCGTCAGCGGGCAGGCCTGCGGTCTGCCATGCTTGGGCCAGCCTCGACCGCACCCAGTCCTGCAGGCCGGGGTCCTCGGCAGGCGGGGTCAGCTCGAGCACGCCGGCGCTCAGCGTCGCCCACCGGATGCGCCGCTTGTAGGCCGCGAGGGCGCCGGCCAGCGCGTACTGGTCGGCGAGGACGACATCGGGCCGGTACTCCGCCATGGCACGGTCCACCGGGCCCTGGATGAAGCGGTTGAGCGGCAGCACGTACTCGTCCCACAGTTCCCGCACGGCGGCCATGCCCACCTCGTGGAACGCGCGATACGAGCGCTTGCCGGTCGGATAGATCGTCGCATCAGGCCCGACGAGCGGACGCAGGTCGTGCTCGGGTCCGCACCAGGCCACGTCGTGCCCGCTGGCGGCGAGCGCGTCGCCGATGGCCACGGCGGGCCAGAGGCGCGCGACGACGGGTACCACGACGAAAAGGAACCGGGCCACGCCGTTATCGTGGCACACGTTGACAACCGTGATCTGTCCTGATGCGGTAGCAGCATGACCGCGCTGGAGGCTGTGTCGGTGTACTTGCCGCCGACCCGGGTCTCCATCGAGAGCCTGGCCGGCCCGCTCGGCCTGACCGAGATGCAGGTCAAGCTGTTCCGCCGGTTCCACGGGCTGAGGGAGGTCGGCCGCGACGCCGACGCGTCACTGTACGACCTGCTGATGAAGGCGGCCGCCGGGCTGGCCGAGCTTCGCGGCCAGGAGCATCGGGTCCGGTACGTCCTGTACGCGCGGACCATGCCCGTGATCGCTCCGTACCCGGTCAACCCGCTGCACGAGGTCTGCCGCGCGCTCGGGCTCGGCCACGCGCTCGCGTTCACCGTCGCGCACCAGTCGTGCGCCAGCGGTTTGCTGGCGATCGACATGGCCGGCCGGCTGCTCGCCGCCGAGCCTGCGGGCCCGGCCGGCACCGGGTACGGCCGGGCCGGCGGGTCGGGGCCGCTCGCGCTCATCCTCAGCGGCGAGAAGGCGTTCACCCGTGAGGCCCAGATGTTCGCGGACACGACAGTCTTCGGCGAGGGCGCGTCCGCGTGCCTGGTCAGCGCGTTCGGCGCCCGCGACCGACTGCTCGCGTACGCGTCCAACGTGCGGGGCGAGTTCGACAGCGCCACCGGCGAGAACGACGCGCGGCTGCAGCGCGAGTACCGGCCCTCGCTGGCTGAGGTGATGGGAAAGGCCCTGGACGAGGCAGGCCTGACGCTCGACGACATCCGCGTCGTCCTGCCGCACAACGTCAACCTGGTGACCTGGCAGCGGATGTGCCTGCTGCTCGGATTCCCGCGCGACCGCGTACTGCTGGACAATATCCCTACCAGCGGCCACGTCTTCTGCGCGGATGTGTTCCTCAACTACCAGACCGCGTGCGAGCGCGGCCTGCTGGAGCCGGGCGACCGCTACCTCGCCGCCGCGGTCGGCGCCGGGGGCGGGGCGACGTTCGCGGCGATGGTATTTGAACACTGACCGAGCACGATGAGGAGGCGCCCATGACCGCGCAAGAGACGGGCCTCGACGGCGAGTTCCGGCAGCAAGTGGTCAGCACGGTGATCACCGTGCTGACTCGGCTGCTGGACCGCGCCGAGCCGGTCACCGAGGACATGCGCCTCATGGAGGAGCTCGGGCTCAGTTCGACGCTCGGGCTCGAGCTGCTGCTCGAGGTGGAAGACCAGCTGCTGATCCTCATCGACGTCGAGCTAATGGATCAGGACCAGATGAAGACGATCGGGGATCTGGCGACGTTCGTCGCCGCGCACTCCCAGCCAGGCTAGCTGCCGTGTTCGTCGCCCGCCCGCCGGCCGGCCCGCCGCTTCGCCGTGACCTTCACCTGGTACGCGCCGCGCGCCGCAGCTTCGCCGGGCCTGCCGAGTTCCTCGCCGATGCGGGGAACCGCGCCCGGATCGGCGAATACCTGGCGGACATGGCCAGGCCCTACGGCTGCGAAGTGCCGGCTTCGCTCTTCGGCGAGCCGCCATCGCCAGCCCTCGGCCATTCGTACGGGGAAATGGCCGAGGCCCTGATCGGAGCGATCGTGCCGGCTGACGAGCCTGTCGACCTGCTGGTACTGGCGTTCTCCGTGCACGACCTGCGGCCTGGCCGGCAGACTGCCGCGTACCTCAGTCATGTCACTCCGGGCTCGCCGATGGCGTTCGCTGTCTGTGACCAGGGCTCGGCGGCCGCCTTCAGCGGCCTGCGCGTCGCCCGCGAGTACGCTTCGTCGGCCGGAGTCGGGCGGGTGCTGCTGATCGTCGTGGAGCAGGCCGCTCTCCCGTATCGGAGCACGGCACCGCTGCCATCCCAGCACCGGGGGGTGGCCATGCTCTACGGTGCCTGGCTCTACGGTGACTGCGCGACGCCGCAGGCCCGGGTGGCCGACGTGCGCCAGCATCCGGGCGTCCCGCCCGGCGGTGTGGCCGACCTCGCCGCCGCTGACCTCACCCAGCTGGCGGCCGGCCACCACGAGGTGGGGCTGGTGCTCAGTGACGCGCTCGCCGCGGTATGGACCGCGCCCGCGGCCGGGCGGGTGCGGGTGATGCCGCCCGGTCAGCCGTCCACCGGGGTCTGGTGGGGGCTCCTCGACGAGCTCGCCAGCGACGCGAGCCACCCGGACCTGGTGGTGGCCGCCGACTACGATCCCGGCCTGCGCTATCTGTGCCTGACCGCCTTCGACACGGGATTGCGCCCTGGCTAGCCTGAGCGGCCGGCGCTGCGGTCCTGGTCCCGGGCGCAGGAGACCCTGGTCGGCGCGTCCGGGTCGAATGCCGCCTCCACGGCGACGTCCTCCACGCTGCGCAGCAGCGCCTCGACCTGCCCGTTGGTCAGGCATGACAGGTCCCACATCATGTGCAGCGACACCACGTCCGGCCGGTTCTCGACCAGGATGAGAACCTGCTCGTGCATGTTTTCCCTGGGACCGAGCCAGGTCAGTGAGGTCTCCGCCAGCCTCCGCCGGACCTGCTCACGTGTCAGCTCCACGTCGGCCTGCGCATCCGAGCGCATGATCATCGCGCGCTGGTCGTTGACCCGGCACGTGACGCTGGCCGGGTAACCGCGTTCGGCGTCCAGCCGGGCGGTGACCTCCCTGAGGTCACCCGGGTCGTAGTAGGCGCGCATGCCGGCGGTCAGCGCGGCGGCACGGGCCCGGGCTACCACCTCGTCGACTGAGGCGTCGGCGACGTCGATGGTGACCACTGAGTTCTGCGCAATCGGGGCGATGACGTCAGCCATGCCCGGCCTGAACCGGTTGTTCGCCATGACCTTCATCGTCAGCGGATGCACGCCCGTGGCGCGGCCGATGGCCGTCGCGATAACGGCGAGCGTCACCCGGGAAGCATCGGTGCTGGTGCGCCTGGAGATGGCCAGCATGGCCAGGTGAGCCGCGGTCGAGCTGAACCGAGCCTGCCAGTAGCGCTGCCCGGCCTGACCAGGCGGGCCCGCGGGCCCGCCGAAGGTCTGCGGCGAGATGTGCATGAGCTGCGATTCCCAGTACCGCATCGTGCGGCTGCTGAGCTGCCGAAGCTGCGACGTCTGCTCGCTTCGGGCAATGTCGAGCACATCCGGGTGCCGGGGGTCCTTGGCCGTGCCCGTTTCGTCCGCCAGCAAGTCTGCCAGCAGTAGCAGGATCCCTCCGCCGTCGGCAGCCAGATGGGACAGGACCCAGACGAGGTGCAGGCAGGCGCCGCGATGCCTGAGCACCGCCACCCGCAGCGGCCAGTCGCGATGGAAATCGAACCGCTCGAGCGGCCAGGTAGTCCACAGATGATCTCTGTATCGCGCGACGTCGGCCCGATCCGCGTCATCGGGGAACGTCAGGATGTCCAGGCCGAACTGCCCCGACCCGGCGACCTCCGAGCACGGGCGGCCCGCTTGGTCGGCAGCGAGGCGCATCCGCAGGGCGGCATGCCGAACCAGGAGGCCGTTCACTCGCGCCGCTGCATCCTCGATAGTGCTGCCCTCGGGCAGGCCGACCCGGCCTTGCATGCTGAACTGGTTGCCGGTCTCCTGCATGTCCTGCAAGATCGCTTTCTGACCCCAGGTCAAGGGCTCGGTGCCAGCCTCTGCCCCGGCGAACTGGACGACCATCCTGTCCTTGTTGATCCCGTCGAACATGACTAATTCTGGCCAACTGCCGACAGCGTGTGTCAATCCCGGTCAGGCAGCCGCCGTTGTTGAACTGCTTCGCGGCGTATAGCGCCGCGCTGCCCGTAAACATAGCCTGTGAGCACCGACCGGACATTAGGCCGCAGCGGACACCTGCCGGGGAAGGAGCTAGCTCCGTGGGAAACACAGTCGTCTATTTCGAGGTCGGCGCCGCTGACGACGGGCTGAATCGACGGCTGGTAACAGGGAACAGTTCGTGATGGTGCTCGACGACATCCGATCCTGCGTCGCGCGGGCGCCCGATGCGATCGCCGTGCAGGACGGTGAGCTGCGGCTGACCTACCTGGAGCTGGCCAGGTACGCCTCTGGTCTAGCGGCCGGGCTCACCCGCCGCGGAATCGGACACGACGACGTGGTAGCCGTCTACGCCGACAGGTCCGCCGAACTCGTCGTCGCTGAGCTTGCCGTGCTGCTGGCCGGCGCCGCGTACCTGCCGCTCGATCCCGCCCACCCGGCCGCGCGGACACGCGAGCTGCTTGCGCTGTCCGGCGCGGCCGCCGTGATCAGTACCGGCCCGCTGTGGTCAGATGACGCGCTGCGTGGCCATGATCTTGAAGTCGTGGACCTGACGGAAGTACCCCCGGCGCCGCTGGCGGCGCCGGCCAGGCCGGACGATGCCACGCTGGCCTACGTGATCTTCACGTCGGGCTCAACGGGCCGGCCCAAGGGCGTCGCGGTCAGCCACGGCAGCCTCGCGAACCTGATGCGCTGGCATAAGAGAGCTAACCAGCTGGGTCCGCAGGACCGGACGACGTTGCTGTGCAGCCCGGGGTTCGACGTGTCGGTCTGGGACACCTGGCCCACCCTGGCCGCCGGGGGGACGCTGGTGGTGCCGCCCGCGCAGGTGCGCACCTCGCCCCCCGACCTGGTCGCCTGGCTCGCTGACGAGCAGATCACCGCGACGCACCTGCCCACGCCGCTGGCCGAGGCGGTGCTCGACGAGCGGTGGCCGCGCCACACCGTACTGAGGCTGATGCACGCAGGCGGCTCGGCACTCCAGCGCGGCGTGCCGCCCGGCCTGCCGTTCAGCCTAGTCAACGTCTACGGGCCGGCCGAGTGCACGGTGGCCGTGACCAGCACTCCGGTTTTGCCTGGCGGCCCGGTGCCACCCCCGATCGGGGTTCCCATCGACGGCGTGCGCTGCTACGTGCTCGACGGCCTCGAGCCGGTGCCGGACGGCGAAGCCGGCGAGATGTGCCTGGCCGGTGCCTGCGTGGCGCGCGGCTACCTGGGCGACCCGGCGGCCACGGCCAGGTCCTTCGTGCCTGACATCACGGTCCCTGGGCAGCGGATGTACCGGACCGGCGACAAGGTCCGCCGCCGGGCCGACGGCTCCTTCGAGTACCTCGGCAGGCTCGACGATCAGGTCAAGATCCGCGGGTTCCGGGTCGAGCCGGGCGAGGTGGCCGCGGTGCTGCGGCAGCATCCGGCGGTCAGGGAGTCCTTCGTGGCCGGCGAGCGATCCGGTCTCGCCGACCCGCGCCTGATCGGCTACGTTGCCTCGGACGCCACGCCGGCCGAGCTGATCGCCTTCGCCGCATCGCGGCTGCCCGGCTACATGGTGCCCGCCGCGATCGTCGTGCTGCCCGCGCTGCCGATGACGCCCAACGGCAAGGTGGACCGCGCCGCGCTGCCCGCGCCCGGCCGGACCGACGCCGGCCTGGCCGAGGTGGCCGCGGCGCAGCGCACGCCGACCGAGGGCGCCCTGGCCGGGATCGTGTCCCGGCTGCTCGGCGGTGTGCAGGTCGGTGCTGCGGATGACTTTTTTGCTCTGGGGGGTAATTCGCTGCTTGTCGGGCGGCTGGCGGCGGAGATTGCCGCCAAGCTGGCGGTGACGCTGAGCCTGGCTGATGTGTACCGGGCTCCGACGGTGTCGGCGATCGCTGCCCTGATAGATGAGCGGGCCGGGCCGGGTGCCGCGGTGCCAGGCGCGAAGCTGGATTCGCCGCCGCCGATGCCGTCCTGGCTGCCGGTCCGCCCGGCTCCGCGGGACCGGCAGGNACCGCTGTCGCT
>JGI12269J14319_10001786_pt1 | contig 21141 bp, 18 predicted proteins | sample PeaSoiSIISIP2007_FD_14319 | JGI IMG/M metagenome (IMG submission 14319)
GAGACGCTGCTCGTGCAGTCGGGCAAGCCGGTGGGCGTGGCTCGAACCCACGAGCTGGCCCCGCGCGTGCTCATCGCGAACTCGTTGCTGGTCCCCCGATGGGCCACGTGGGAGGAGTTCTGGCGTCTCGAGAGCATGGGACTGACCATGTACGGGCAGATGACCGCCGGCTCGTGGATCTACATCGGGACTCAGGGGATCCTCCAGGGAACCTTCGAGACCTTCGAGGCGGTGGCACGCAAGCGATTCGGCGGCAGCCTGCGCGGACGGCTGGTGGTCACCTCGGGGCTCGGCGGCATGGGCGGCGCTCAGCCGCTGGCCGTGACCATGAGCGGTGGGGTCGCGCTCTGCATCGAAGTCGATCCCGCTCGCATCCGGCGGCGGCTCGACACCGGATACGTCGACGAGGTCGCCGAGACGCTGGATGCCGCCGTCAGGCGGTGCGACATCGCGCGCGAGGAGGGGCGTGCCCTCTCGGTGGCGGTGTGCGCCAACGCCGCGGAGGCGCTGCCCGCGCTGCTCGAGTCCTCGCTGGCGATCGACGTCGTCACCGACCAGACCAGCGCCCACGACCCGCTGAACGGGTACATCCCCGCCGGGCTCAGCCTTGAGGCGGCGTCGGCGCTGCGCACCACCGACCCGGAGGAATATGTCCGACGCTCGCGCGAGTCGATGGCGCGCCATTGCGAGGCGATGGTCGAGTACCAGCGTCGCGGCTCCGAGGTGTTCGACTACGGCAACTCCCTGCGCGACCAGGCGCGCATCGGTGGCTTCGCCGATGCCTTCGCGTATCCCGGGTTCGTGCCCGCATACATACGCGATCAGTTCTGCGAGGGACGCGGTCCCTTCCGCTGGGTCGCCCTGAGCGGTGACCCCGAGGACATCGCGCGCACCGACTCGGCGATGCTCGAGCTGTTCCCTGACCACGACGCTCTGCACCGCTGGCTCGGGCTCGCCCGGGAGCGTGTGCACTTCCAGGGGCTCCCCGCGCGGATCTGCTGGCTCGGCGCCGGCGAGCGCCACCTCGCCGGCCTCCGGTTCAACGACATGGTGCGCAGCGGCGAGCTGTCGGCGCCGGTGGTCATCGGCCGCGACCATCTCGACAGCGGTTCGGTGGCATCCCCGCTGCGCGAGACCGAGGCGATGCGCGACGGCAGCGACGCGATCGCCGACTGGCCGGTGCTCAACGCCCTGCTCAACACCGCGAGCGGCGCGACCTGGGTCGCCGTCCACCACGGCGGCGGCGTCGGCATGGGGCTGTCGATCCATGCGGGCGCCCAGGTGTGCGCCGACGGCAGCGAACTCTCGGCACGACGCTGCGAGCTGGTGCTCACCAACGATCCGTCGACCGGCGTGATGCGCCACGCCGACGCGGGCTATCCCGAGGCACGCGAAGCGGCTCGCAACCGCGGGGTGCGGGTCCCCATGCTCGACGCGGAACCTGCCGCCGGCGAATGAACGCTCGTGAGTGGCTCGCCGAGGATGCGGCGGCGGCGGACGCCGCGCGCAGCGCGGGGCATGTCGTCGTCGTCGGTGGTGACAACTCGCTGACCCGTCCCGTGCTGCAGGGCGAGGTGGATGCGAACGCCGACGTCAACTGCAGCACCGTCCGGCTCATGGCGGCTACGTTTCTCGCCTTCTGCAGCGGCCTGGCCTCGCGGCCACGGACCAGGCTCGCGGAATGACCGCCCTCATCGTCCACGGCATCGGTGCGCTCGTCACGTGCGATCCGCAGGTCGGTGACGCTCCCGGCGTGGTGCGCGACGCGGCGCTGGTGGCCCGCGACGGAGTCATCGTCTACGCGGGCCCGGAAGCCGGTCTCGACCGATCCGCCGTCCCTCGCGGCGCCCTGGAGATCCAGGCACGGGGTGCCGCCGTCGTCCCCGGATTCGTCGACGCGCACACCCACATCGTGTGGCTCGGCGACCGCGGCGACGAGTACGCACAGCGTGCATCCGGAGCGACCTACGAGGAGATCGCGGCCTCGGGGGGCGGGATCCGGGCCACGGTTCGCGCCACCGCCGCAGGGAGTGTCGAGGATCTGGTCACCGCTGCTCGCGAGCGCGCGCGCCGCATGTTCGCCGGCGGCACCACGACCGTCGAGGTCAAGAGCGGGTACGGCCTGGAGCACGAGGCCGAGATGAGGCAGCTCGATGCGGCGGAACGTCTGCGTCAGTGGCAGGACCTCCCCGATGTCGTGGCGACCTATCTCCCCCTGCACGCGATGCCGGATGGCCCACGCGACGCCTTCGTCAACGACGTCTGCACGCGGGGGGTTGCGGACGCCGCCACGCGCGCGACCTTCGTCGACGCGTTCTGCGAGACCGGCGCGTACACCGTGGCCGAGTGTGACCGGCTCTTCGCTGCGGCCCGGGCTCACGGACTGCGCGCGAAGGTCCACGCGGAGCAGCGCTCGCACAGCGGCGGAGCACTGCTTGCCGCGCAGGTGGGCGCGGTGAGCGCGGACCACCTCGAGCACGCATCGAACAGCGACCTCGAGGCGCTGAGCGCCGCTGGCGTCGTCGGGGTCATCCTGCCCGGCGCCTCGATGGTCCTCGGCGGGCCGCCGCCGCCCGGACGCCGTCTTCTCGAGGCGGGTTGCACGGTCGCGGTGGCGACCGACTGCAACCCCGGGACCTGCTACAGCGAGTCGATGCCGCTCATGATCTCGCTCGCGGTCTCGCTCGGCGGCCTCACACCCGCCCAGGCTCTGGCGGCCGCAACCACCGGCGGCGCCGCCGCGCTTGCGCTCACCGACCGGGGCATGCTGCGTCCAGGCCTGCGCTGCGACGCGGTGATCCTCGGCACGCCCAACTGGGTCGACGTCGCCTATCACCTCGGCGGCGAGATCGTCGACAGCGTGTTGCTCGCAGGCCGCTTGGCAGTACCCTCGAAGGCCTGATGCTCACCGAATCCTCCCGCCGGAGCAGGCCCACCCGCCGCGCGGCGGGCGTCGTCCTTCCGCGCCTGGTGGGGCAGGACCTCGAGGTCCAGCTCGCGGGCGGGGAGGCGCGCACCTACGTGAACCTCGACATGGCGGCGAGCACACCCGCGATGGAGGCGGTCGCCGAGGCCGTGATCGAGTTCCTTCCCTGGTACTCGAGCGTGCACCGGGGAGCCGGCTTCGCGTCGCAGGTGTCGACGCGCGCCTACGAGGCGGCGCGGAGCGCGGTGGCCGCCTTCGCCGGGGCCCGCTCGTCTGATGCGGTCATCTTTGTCAGAAACACGACGGAGGCGATCAACCTGCTGACCCACTGCCTGGTGCTGCGACCCGGCCACGCGGTGCTCAGCACGATCGTCGAACACCACGCGAACATGCTGCCCTGGAGGCGTCTCGCCCGCGTCGAGCTGCTCGATGCGCCGGAGTCCCCCGAGCAGCTCCTCGCCGGCATCCGGCGCGCCCTCGAGGATCGTCACCGCCCGATCGGGATCGTGGCCATCACCGGTGCGAGCAACGTCACCGGCGAGGTGTTCCCGGTCGCCGAGATCGGCCGGCTCGCCCACGAGCACGGCGCGCTGCTCGCCATCGACGCGGCGCAGCTCGCCCCGCATCGATCCATCGACATGGTTGCGATGGGCATCGACTTCCTCGCGATCTCCGGTCACAAGATGTACGCGCCGTTCGGCGGCGGCGCGCTGATCGGACCGTCGGCGGTGCTCGCCGACGCCGAGCCGATGCTCGCAGGCGGTGGCGCGGTCACCTATGTCACCACCGACGACGTGCAGTGGGCGCCCCTGCCGGACCGTCACGAGGCGGGCAGCCCGAATGTCGTCGGTGCGGTGGCGCTCGGAGCCGCATGCACGATGCTCGATCGGACCGGCATGGCGCACATCGGCGCGCACGAGAAGCGCCTCCTCGCATATCTCGACGGCCAGATCGACGACCTGCCCAGGCTCCACCGCCTGCGCCTCTGGGACGGGCCCGGCGTGGACCGGCTGGGCGTGAGCACCTTCACCGTCGACGGCATGCATCACGCCCTGGTGGCGTCGGTGCTCAGTGCCGAGTACGCCATCGGCGTGCGCCACGGTTGCTTCTGCGCCCACCCGTACATCACCCATCTCCTCGGCGTCAGCATCGCCGAGGCGCACACCATTCGCGAGCAGCTCCGTCGCGGGGAGCACCACGAGATCCCCGGCGCGATCCGCGCATCCTTCGGCATCGGGACCACGGTCGAACACATCGACCGGTTGGTCGCGGCGCTGCGCGAGATCACCACGCACGGCCCGCACCTCGACTACGTCGAGGACCCTCACACCGGTGACTACCTGCCCGTCGACGACCGGCGCCGCCTTCCGACCTTCGACTTCCTGCCGCCGCTGGAGGCCATGGCCACCCCGTCAGGTTGCGGTCAGTTCTGACCGCTCAGTCGCGAAGGGCCAGCTCGGCCTCGAGCTCGGCCACCCCGGTCACGGGCGCACGGCACACGAATCCGCGGCAGACGTAGGCCGCGGGCGCGCCGTCCAGAGGACCGCGGCCCCGGAGGAGCGGGACGTCCCCCGCCGGCCCCCAGGCGAGAACGCGAAGGGGGTCGAAGCGCCGTCGAGCGACGTCCAGCAGCGCGCGCGTGCGGGCATCGGCCGGATCGCCGGCGATCGCGACCTCACGCATCGGACCGACCGCGAGCTCCATGGCCGCGGCGAGACCCGCGACGGCGAGCGGCGCCCGCGCGACCACCGTCGCGAGCGGGGCGATGATCTCCATGGCGCGCAGCAGCCAGCGCTCCTCACCGGTGAAGGCGTGCATCCGGCAGAAGAGCGCCGCGGCCACCGACTGTCCCGCACTCACCGGGTTGTCGTCGATGGTGCGCGGCCGCACGATCAGCGGCTCGGAGTCCGCGGCGGTGTCGAAGTAGCTGCCGTCCGCATCGCGATGCTGCTCGACGATGCGTTCGCACAGTCCGAGTGCGGCCGAGAAGTACCCCGGCTCGCCGGTTGCTTCGTAGAGCGTGAGCAACGCGTCGCCGAGGTTGGCCGCATCGTCGAGGAACCCGATGATCCTTGCCTCGCCGCGGTTCCAGATGCGATGCANGACCCCGTCGCGAACCAGATGTTCGAGCACGAATTCCGCGCACGCCCTCGCCACCGCGACGTAGTCGGGACGTTCGAGCGCGGCGCCGGCCTCGGCGAACGCTCGGATGGCGAGCCCGTTCCAGGCGGTGATGACCTTGCCGTCGCGCTCCGGGGCAGCGCGCGAAGCGCGCGCCGTTCTCAGCCGTGTGCGGATGTCCTCGAGACGGTCGCGGAGCACGCGCTCGTCGAGCCCAATCGACCGCGCCACCTGGGCGAGCGGATACGGCATCGAGAGCACCGTCGTTCCGTGCTCGAAGTTGCCCCCTTCCACGACGCCGAAGATCCGCGCCGCGAGCGCGCCGTCGTCGACACCCAGTGCGTCGCGCAACTGCGCGGGAGTCCAGACGAAGAACGCGCCCTCACCGCCCGGGCTGTCCGCGTCCTGGGAGGCGGCGAACGCACCGCCGGGCAGGCGCAGCTCTCGGCAGAGGTAGTCGAGCGTGCGGGTGGAGGCCTCAAGCAGGTCCTCCCGACCGCTCACCTGGTACGCGTGCAGGTACACGGGGGCGAGGAGCGCGTTGTCGTAGAGCATCTTCTCGAAGTGAGGGACCGTCCAGCGGGCGTCGACGCTGTAGCGATGGAAGCCGCCGCCGACCTGGTCGTGAATGCCGCCTCGCGCCATCGCATCGAGAGTGAGCACCGCCGCGTCGCGCAGCGCCACCTCCCCCATCACTCGGTACCTGCGGAGCATCAGGTCGAGCGCCTGCGTGTGCGGAAACTTCGGCGCGGCACCGAACCCGCCGTGGGCTCGGTCGGTCTCGCCCGCGAGCTTCCTCGCCGCAGCGTCGAGGAGTGCGGCGGTCGGCTCGCCGGCCGGTGGAAGTTGACTCGGGGTGACCGCCTCGCGCACCCGCTCGCCCATCGCGCCCACCTCGTCGCGGTTGGCGTGGTAGGCGGCGGCTGCTGCCTGGAGCACCGACGGGAAGCCGCGCAGGCCCGGGCGGTCGTCCGGAGGGAAGTACGTGCCGCCGAAATACGGAAGCCCGGCGGGCGTGAGAAACACCGTGAGCGGCCAGCCTCCCCGAATGCCCATCGCCTGGGCGGCGCTCATGTACACCGAGTCGACGTCTGGACGTTCCTCGCGGTCCACCTTGATGGACACGAAGAGGGCGTTCATGAGCGAGGCGATCTCGGGGCTCTCGAACGACTCGTGGGCCATCACGTGGCACCAGTGACACGCGCTGTAGCCGATCGACAGCAGCACCGGGCGGTCCTCGCCGCGAGCGCACTCGAACGCCGCGTCGCCCCACGGATACCAGTCGACCGGGTTCTCCGCGTGCTGGAGCAGGTAGGGACTGGACTCGGTGGCGAGGCGATTGGCCATGCGGCCACGCTACCCGAAGCGCTCGGCCGCGCGGGTCAGCCGCCCAAGCGGCGCGGCACCAACCTCGTCATCCCGAGCAGTGCGGCGATCGACGCCACCAGCGTGACCGCGCCGATGCCGAGCCACTTCCAGACGAGCGCCGCGTCGGTGTACGCGGGAGGCGCCGGCAGCTCCTGGAGGACGTGCTCCCAGAGACCGTCGGACGTGCCCGCGTACACCGTCTTGCGCCGCGAGTCCGCGGAGAGCGCGTACACCGAGTCGGAAAGCCCCGGGCCGGCGCGGATCCAGTCGTCGCCCCCGTCGGTGCTGATGAGGACCGCATAGCCGTCGGTGCCGAGGTAGATCGCGTCGCTCAGCGGCGTGGTGAACGCCGCCACCGAGGTGACGTGCGGGACGCCCTGGACGAGGCTCGCGGGGAGGAGCAGCAGCGCCTGCTTCCAGTCGCCGTCCTGCCCCCGGCGCCAGACGGTGCCGCTCGTGCTCACCGCCACCACGACGCCGGGCAGCGCCGCGGGCGCGGCGATCAGGTCAGCGCCCGCGCCGAGGTTCGGCGACCCCGGGTCGGGCACGGGAGCGCTCTGCTGCGCGGCGTCGCGAGCGTGCACGACACGCCCGGCTGAATCGATGCCCCAGCTCACGGTTCCGATGGTCACCGCGCCGGTCGGCGGGAACGCCGCTCCGGCCGGCGCGGTCGCAAAGCTGCGCCCCCCGTCGGCCGAGCGCAGCGTCTGGCCGGCCCCGGTGCGTACCGTGATCGTGTCACCTATGGCAGCAACCTGTGTGACCGCGACGCCGCGGAGCGCGACCGGGCTCCACCACGCGGCCGCCGCGGCCGCCGGCGTGCTCCCCGTGACGAAAACGGTCGCCAGCACGGCCGCGGTGACGATGAGCATCGCGGCGCGTCGACTGCGATCAGAACCCATACAGCCCCTGGACGATCCCGAACTGCAGCGCGATGTCAGCGACCGCGTGGATGATCACCGCCGGCCAGAGCGAATTGGTGCGTCGGACCAGCCAGCCGAAGGCGAGACCGACCAGGAAGGTGATCGGCACGAATGGCGCCTCCGGACCGCCGTAGCTGATCGCCAGGTGAGCGAGCCCGAAGACGGCCGCCTGGCCGGCGTTGGCCCAGCGCGGACTCATGGTGCGCTCGAGCGCGCCGAGCAGCATACCCCTGAACTGCACCTCCTGCGAGAAGGCCTGGAGCGCGTTCGCGGGACCCAGAAAGGGAAAGTCGCGACCCAGGGCGACCGGTTGGAGGGCGACCCTCCCGAGCACGCCCGCCGGCAGCGCCAGACCGAGGCCGATGAGCACGACGCTCCCGATCACCCCGGCAGCGATCCCCCCGGCGCCGGCGTGCGCGAGGCGGAGGGACGGACGCCATGCCGGGGCCACCGTGCGCCGGGCTGCCAGCGCAATCAGCAGCGTCCCCAGGGCCTGGGCGACCGACGACCAGAAGACCTGCGCATCGAAGCTGCCCGACCGCGATCCGAGCAGGTCGAAGAGGATCTGCGGACCGGCCGACAGGAGCGTGTACGTGGCCGCAACCGCCGCGAGCGCGAAGAGGATGGGACGGGCGGGCTCGAGGCGCCGCACCAGCAGCGACGGCAGCGCGATGAGCACCGACGCGACGCTCAGGCGGGCCAGGTACGGGTCGACCCCGTTGGGATCGCTGAAGGTGATCGGAATCAGGAGGGCCGCGCCGAGGCCGAGCTCGGCGATGACGAGCGTGGCCGCGGCCGGCCACCAGGGCCTGGTCCGGTAGCGGCGCAGGCGAGCGCGAGCGGCCTCAGCGGCCATCGGGATTCGCGGCGACGGGAGGGAGGCCGGCACCGATCCGGGCGGCCACTGCCTCGAGCTCCTCCCGCCGGGGCTGGCTGCCGTATCCGGGGGGAAAGCGGAACCCGAATCCGTCGTGGTCACGGCGCGGGATCAGGTGGATGTGGACGTGCGCGACTTCCCGGCCCGCAGCGGCGCCATCCGCCACGTACACGCTCACCGCCTCGGCGGGAAGGTCACTCTTCCGGATGGCCCTGTTCAGGTCGGTTGCGATCGACCAGAGCCGCGCGAGGCTCTTCGGGTCGAGTTCCGGCAGCAGCTGCGCATGCGCCCGTGGCACGACGAGCAGATGCCCCGGCTGCACCGGCCGGATGTCCATGAACGCCACGACGAGCTCGTCCCTGCGCAGGAAGGTCGCCGGAGCGTCGCCCCGGACGATGGCGCAGAAGATGCAGCTCGCCGTCTGCGGATCGGACGTTGGCATCGTCCAGGCATCGTACCGATCCCCCCGGCATCGTCTCGATTGCTGCCCGGGTTCTCTGGTTCCTGCGGCGTGAGATCCGGCTAATGGAGAGGTTGCCCCCCGGACCCGCCGGCTCGACAAGTCACTCGATACAGCCCTGTCCAGTACGCTTCCCGCCGCGATGAGCGTCACAGTTCTGGTCGGCGGTCAATGGGGCGATGAAGGCAAGGGCAAGGTCATCGACCTGCTCGCCGACACCGTCGACATGGTCATCCGCTCGCAGGGCGGCAACAACGCCGGCCACACGGTCGTCACCGGCGGCACGGAGCACCGCTTTCACCTGATCCCGAGCGGCATCCTCTACCCGAAGACCACCTGCATCATCGGCCACGGCGTCGTCGTCGATCCGAAGGCATTCCTCCAGGAGCTCGACGAGCTCCAGTCGGGCGGAATCCCCGCGGAGAATCTCGTCATCAGCGAACGCGCGCACATGGTGATGCCGTACCACCCGGTGCTCGACCAGCTCGGCGAGGAGATGCGCGGCGACGACCGCCTCGGCACCACGTGGCGCGGAATCGGACCCGCATACGAGGACAAGGTGCGACGCATCGGGTTTCGCATCGGTGACCTCCAGAAGCCCGCGTTCCTGGAGAAGAAGCTGCGCTTCGTGCTCCGTTTGAAGAACGAGAGCTTGACCCGGCTGTACGGCGCGGAGCCGTTCAACGAGCGAGAGATCCTCGACGAGTATCTCGGCTATGCGGAGCGCATCGATCCCTACATTCGCGACATCTATCCGCTCATCCAGGACGCGCTCACCGGCGACCGGCGAATCCTCCTCGAAGGCGCCCAGGGCGTGATGCTCGACATCGACCTCGGCACCTACCCGTATGTGACATCATCGTCACCAACTGCGGGGGGTGCGTGCACCGGCAGCGGCATCCCTCCTTCACGCATCACGCGCACGGTCGGCGTCTTCAAGGCGTACACGACACGTGTCGGGTACGGCCCGTTTCCCACCGAGCTGACCGACCTGCTCGGGGATCACCTGCGCGAGGTCGGCGCCGAGTACGGCACCACGACCGGCCGCGCCCGCAGGGTCGGATGGTTCGATGCGGCGGTCTCACGCTATGCCGTCGCCACCAACGGCATCGACGCGATGGTGCTCACCAAGGTGGACGTGCTCGACGAGTTCGAGACCTTGAAGATCTGCACCGGGTACATGAGCAAAGGCGAGTACTGGGACCATCCGATGGCCAACATCTCGCACCTCAAGCACGTCGAGCCGATCTACGAGGAGTTCCCCGGCTGGATGTCGCCGACCCGCGAATGCCGCCGGTACGAGGACCTCCCCGAGGCCTGCCGCGCCTACATCGAACGTATCGGCGAGCTGTGCGGCGCCGGCGTCAACGTGGTCTCGGTCGGACCTGACCGCGAGCACACACTGGTTCGCACCTCGCTGCTCGACTGAACGCGCGCGGTCGGCCGGACGTTCTCGAGAGAAGTGGCAGGGGGCGGAGGGCCACCCCCTGCCGGTCAGGAAGGGATAGGGAGAGTTTCAAAAGAGTGTTGACCGATAGCAGCACTACCCCCATGCCGCCGGCCGGTGCACCAACCTACCTCTCCCGGCATTATACCGAGGCGCCTTGGACGACCGCCTTCGGCTGTCACAGCGCGACACCGCCGCGCGGGATGATTGCACGAGCATGACGACGACACTCGGACGCGTCCGCGCGCCGGAGCTTCGCGGCGCCGGTGGATGGATCAACACCGACCATCCACTCACGCTTCGCGATCTCCGCGGCCGTGTCGTGGTGCTCGACTTCTGGACGTTCTGCTGCATCAACTGCCTGCGTGTCGTCGATGAGCTGCGACCGCTCGAGGAGCGCTTCGGTGACCGCCTGGTCGTGATCGGCGTGCATTCACCGAAGTTCCCGCACGAGTCCGACCACGCGTCCGTGGCGAGGGCGGTCGCCCGCCACCGAATCGCCCACCCGGTGCTCGACGATCCCGAGTTGGAGACGTGGCAGCAGTACGGGGTCCGCGCGTGGCCGACGCTGGTCGTCATCGATCCCGACGGCTACGTGGTCGCGATGGCCTCGGGCGAGGGGAACGGGCCCGCGCTCGAGTCCGCCGTCGCCCACCTGCTCGAGGGCCGGAGTGATCTCGCCACCGGTCCCGCCTTCCGGCCGGTCCCGGTCGGCGCGGGCACCACGCTCGCCTTTCCGGGCAAGGTGGCCTCGGACGGGCACGGGAGCATCGCGATTGCGGACACCGGCAACGATCGCATCCTTGTCTGCGACCTCGACGGCAGTGTCCGTCATGCGTTCGGAGGCTTCCATCAGCCGCAGGGGGTGCGTTTCGACGGCGAACGCCTGCTGGTGTGCGACACGGTGGCGGGAGAACTTGTGGCCGTGTCCCTCCCCGACGGCGAGCACCGGGTGCTCGCCTCGGACCTGCGGTCGCCGTGGGACGTCCTGGTGCTGCGTGATGGACGCATCGCGGTTGCCGAAGCGGGTCTGCACAGGATCGTTGCGGTTGGGAGCGGAGGTGGTCCGGCCGAGGTGCTGGCGGGCAGCCGCGCGGAGGGGCTCCGTGACGGACCGGCGCGGGAGGCGCACCTGGCGCAGCCGAGCGGGCTCACCGCCCTCGACGGTGACGGCATCGCCTTCGCCGACTCCGAGGTCTCGGCGCTCCGTGTCCTCCGGGACGGCCGCGTCGAGACCCTGGTCGGCACGGGCCTCTTCGCCTGGGGGAGCGAGGACGGCGATCGCGCCACCGCACGGCTGCAACACCCCCTCGGCGTCGCGGCACTCGCCGGCGGGTCGATCGCCGTCGCGGACACATTCAACTCGCTCCTGCGGATCTGGGAGAGCGGCGCGCTCCGCACCCTGACGCTGAGCGAGCCGGTGGATGAGCCCGGGGGCCTCGACGTGTTCCCGGACGGTCGCCTCGTGGTTGCCGACACGAACCATCACCGCGTGATCACCGTCGATGTGGACACCGGTGTGGTCGCCGAGATCCCAGTCATCGACCATCGGGACCAGGCCGCGCCCGTGGGGACGCCGCTCTCAGGGGCGGCGGGTGGCAGCATGACGGTCGGCGCCGATGTCGACCTCGCCGGCGCGGACCTCGATCTTCAGCAGGGGCCCCCCGTGCACGTCAACCTGAGCGCCGATCCACCCACGCTCCTCGGTGCCGGGCCGCGATCGTGGGCGCTCGACACCCTCCCCGTGTCCCTCGAGGTGCGCCTCGGGAGCCCTGGAAGCGGCGTGCTGACCCTGGACGTCATCGCGTCGACGTGCAAGGGCGACGTGTGCACGATCCGCCGGAGCACACGCGAGCACGAGCTCACGGTCACCTGAGGGGCTCAGCCCGAGGGCGGCGTCTGGTGCGTGGCCGCCCAGGCGAGGAGTGCCTCGGGCGTCGGATGTGGCAATCGCACGTCGACGGTGGCGAGGAGATCACCCGCGCCCTCCCCTTTGAGATGGGGCATCCCCAGCCCGCGAAGTCGCAGCCTCGCGCCGTTCTGCGTTCCAGGCGGGATCGACAGCTGCGCGGTCGTGCCCCGCAGCGTCGGGACGCCGACGGTGCCCCCCGCGACGGCGGTTGCCAGCGGCGTCCTCACGCGTACGGTGAGGTCGTCTCCGGAGCGCGTGAAGACATGGTGCGGGCGGATGTGCACGCGGATGAAGAGGTCGCCCCGGGGGCCGCCACCCCGGCCGGCGCCGCCCTGACCGGTCGCGCGCACCCGCGCACCCTCGTGGATGCCCTTCGGGATCTTCACCTCGACCCGGTGCGGACCGTCCGTTGAGCTGAGATCGACGGTGAGCGTCGAACCCGCGAAGGCGTCCTCGAGGCTGATCTCGGCGTCGCCCTCGACGTCCTGGCCGCGCCGCGCCACGCGGCGGCGCTGACGACCGGAGGTGAAGCCCTCCGGGGCCTCCCCGCCACCGAAGAACTGCTGGAAGAAGTCGCTGAACGGCGCCCTGGTGCCGAACATGCCCTCGAACTCGTCGGGCGACACCGTGCGGTAGCCGAACTGTTCGTTGCTCTCGAAGGGATTCGGGCCGGGCCGGCCGGCGCGCTCCCACTGCTCGTACTCCTGCCAGCGTGGCCCTAGCTCGTCGTACTTCTTCCGCTTCTCGGGGTCGCTGAGCACCTCGTTGGCCTCGTTGACCTCCTTGAAACGGTCCTCGGCGGCCTTGTCGCCCTGGTTCACGTCGGGGTGGTGCTTGCGGGCAAGCTTGCGGAAGGCGGTCCGGATCTCCTTCTCAGTGGCCGTCCGGGGAACGCCGAGAATCGCGTAGTAATCCTTGAAGGTCGTTGGCATCTGCTTCGCAGATACCGCGGCAAGGCGGCCGCGAAACCCGGAACGCGCGGTATTCTGGTGCCGTCTCCCCGGATCGCGGCGCGAGACCTCGCGGCGCCGTCACTCCCCATCGACCCCCACAAGCGCCCTGCAGTGAGAACGCATCACCCCGCCCGCTCCTGTCTGTCCGCCACCCCGCCGGCACGCTCGCACCGGCGCCGGCTCGGGGCATCGCTGCTCGCCATCTCGGTGCTCACCGGGTGGGCGGCGCTCGGCGCCCGCGTTTCGGCGGCCCTCAGCGGATTCTCTGAGGCAGGCCCGCTCGCAGGCCTCGGGTCCGGGAAGATCTGGAGCCTGGCGATCGAGCCGTCGATGCCGAGCACGATCATGGCGGGCACCGACGCCGGCGTCTACGTCTCCCACGACACCGGCGCCACCTGGACCCAGACGCTCAGCGGCTTTCGGGTCTGGGCGGTCGGCTTCGACGCCCGCAACTCGAGCGACGCATTCGCCGGGACCGACGGCAACGGCGTGTATGCCAGCGGCGACTCGGGGGCGACCTGGGCGGACGCCTCCGACGGCCTGCCCAACCTCGACGTGCGCGCCTTCGCCTTCGGCCTCGACGGCATCGCCGCCGGGACCAACGAGGGAGTCGCGCTCAGCCCGAACGGGCACGTCTGGCATGACGGCGGGCTGGACCGCTACGCGATCTCGGCGGTCGCCGTCGCCGCCAACTTCCCGCAGTTCACGGTGATCGCGGGGGCGGACGGGGCGATCAGCGGAACACTGGCGTCGGGATACCTTTTCAGCAGCACCGGTGGCGGGGCCTGGGAGGTGCTGCAATCCGGCCTCCCCGCCGGAGCGGTGGTTTCGTCGATCACGGCCGGTCAGATCGACAAGGCGGTCCCGAAGCGGCCGGTGATCGTGGCGACATCTCAGGGCATCTTCCGAAGCGGCGACGGTGGTGCCACATGGACCGCCGGGACCGGGGTCCCGCAGGCATTGACACTGACGGTGGCCCAGTTCGGGCCGCTCGATCCGAACCTCGCCTACGCGGGGGCGGACGCCGGCGGGAGCACCGGCGGTGATCTCTTCCGGTCGACCGACGGGGGCCTGACGTACCACAAGGCGGACACGGGCCTGCCCACCGACAGCAAGAACGTCGAGGCGATCGCCGTCGCCAACACAACGCCTCCGGAGGTCGTCGTGGCGCTCAACCCGCCGACGGGCGGCAGCCGGGTGTACCTGGAGAGCGACGCCGGCGCGCCAGCGCCGCCGGCGCTGGTCGCCGAATCCTCAGGTGCACCCGTCCCGTCGTCGGTGCCGACTCCGATCCCGACAGCCACCCCCGTGGCGCAGGCCGTGAAGCCGGCTACCACCTCGCCCCCGGCGAGCGGCATCCAGCGCTTCGCCCAGGCGGCGTTCCACTGGCCGACGCCGCTGGTCTACGAGGTCTTCTTCGTGCTCCTGGCGCTCTACGTCTTCATCCGGTGGCGGCAGCGCTACTACGTGGAAGGACCTCCCTAGCACCTGCCGACCTACGCTAAGGCCGTGATCGGGGTATCAGCGGGGCCGTCCATTCCGCTCGCGTTTCTCGCGGGACTCGTGTCTTTCCTCTCGCCATGCGTGTTTCCCCTCATGCCCGCGTACGCCGCCTATCTGAGCGGGCGCGCGGGGCAACCGGCACTTGCCGCAGCCTCGGGGGGGACGGTGGCCACGCCCTCGGTGCGGAGCTCGGCGATGACGACCGGCGTCGCCTTCGTGGTCGGGTTCAGCGTGGTGTTCATCGCCGAGTACTACCTGCTCGAGGGGGTGCTCGCCATCACGGTGTTCCAGCGCAACCTCGACCTCGTCAACCGGGTTGCGGGCGCGATCATCATGGTGCTGGCGCTGCAGACGATGGGCGTGCTGCGCTTCGGCTGGCTGGAGCGCGAGCGGCGGTTCCACCTCCGTGTGTCGAGCGGTGCGGCGGGTGGGCTGCTGCTCGGGTTGACCTTCGCCGCCGGGTGGCTGCCCTGCCTCGGCCCGCAGCTCGGCGCAATCCTCACCATCGCTCAGAACCGCGAGTTCGGCGGCCTCCCCTTCATGGTCCTGTACTGCCTCGGGCTGGCCATCCCGTTCCTGCTCGTGGCCCTGCTCGCGGATCGGCTCCAGGGAGTGCTGCGGAGCGTCAACCGCCACCTTCGGGTGATCAGCATCGTCGCCGGCCTGATCCTCTTCGGCTTCGGGCTCCTCATGGCCACCGGGCAGCTGACGGTCCTGAGCGGGCTGTCCTTTCAGTCGCCGTTCAATCTGTAGGGGGCGGCGGCGGAACGGGAGCGAGCGGGAGCCAGACGGTGACCGTCGTCCCCATCCCCTCGGCGCTGCGGATGGCCACATCGCCTCCCTGGGCACGCGCGAGGCCCTGCACGATGCTGAGACCCAGTCCGCTCCCACCCTCTTCGCGGGCGCGCGTCTTCTCGCCGCGGAAGAAGCGCTCGAACACGTGAGGAAGATCGGCGGCGGCGATCCCGGGCCCCTCATCACGGACCTCGAGCTTGGCCCAGCCCGCCTCCACCGCCGTGCTCCAGTGCTGGGCGGCGCCGTGCGCGTACTTGCAGGCGTTGACGAGCAGGTTGCGCACGATCGTGGTCACCGCGCCGCTGTCGGCGCGAACGGTCAGGGGCAGCGGTCCCAGGGTGCGCTGCACGACCGAGGGCATGCCCGGCACCCCCTCGTCGAGGAGCCGGTTGACCGCGGCGTTGAGGTCGAAGTCCTCCGGGTGCGATTGACGCTGGGCGTCGAGCCGCGCCAGGGTCAGCAGATCGAGCACCAGGACGCGCATGCGCTCGGACTCGTTGCTCATCGCCTCGAGCGCGGCGTCGAGCGCCGCCGGTTCGCGCCCGGCGCCACGGCGCAGGACATCGATGTAGCCCTTGAGCGCCGTCAGCGGCGTGCGCAACTCGTGCGACGCGTCGGCGATGAACCGGCGCACCTGTGCCTCGGAATCCTGCTGCGCTGCAAAGGCTTCCTGGATCCGGTCGGCCATGTGGTCGAAGCTGCTCGCGAGCTGCCCGACCTCGTCGCTGCTCGGTGACAGCCGGCTCCGGGCGGTGAGATCGCCGGCCGCAAGCTGCTCGGCGGTGGCGGTGAGACGGCGCATTGGTCGGAGCGTGCGCCCCGTGAGCATGACACCCAGAACGGTCGCGAGCCCCAGGATCACGAGGCCGCCGGCCGTGATCAGGAGGATCTCGTCGTGCAGGACGTTGGTGATCGGCGTCATCGCCACCGACAGCTGCGCGACGCCGCAGGCGCCGGTTCCCGCGACCACGGGAAAGCCGACGACGAGCTGATCACCGCTGTTGGTGCTGATCTGCTGGGCGGTGGAACGCGTGCCTCGGTTGACAACGCCCCGCAGCACGGCGGCGTCCAGGATCGGTGGGCTCGATCCGACCGGCGCGACCGCCTCCTGGGTGAGGTTGCTGTTGAACACGACCACCTGCACGGTCTGCCCGGTCACGGCCGACACGGCGCTCGCCACCGCGGTCCCGACCAGCGCCGGGTGCGTGTTGCAGAGGCGCAGCGCCGCGGTCGTGGTCGCGCCCAGCGCCCGTTCCTTGTTGGCGATCAGCCGCTTTGCGGAGGTGAAATCGGCCTGCAGCTCACCAACGCGGTTGGTGATGAGGCTCGCGCGCAACGTGAGGTACTGATACCCCGCGAGCAGCACCAGCAAGGGCAGCAGCAGCGCGATGAATGTGAGAGTCAGCCGCCATCGCAGCGAAGCGAGGGCGTGTCCGATACGACGCACGTCCTACCGCGCCGCGGCGTCGCTCCCGTCGACGGTGCTGCGCAGCCGGTAGCCGACACCGCGCACGGTCTGAATCCGTTCGTGAGTCGTGTCGCCGAGCTTGGTGCGCAGGTAGCGGATGTAGACCTCGATGTTGTTCTCATCGCCGAAGAAGTTGTAGCCCCACACCTCGTCGAGAATGCGCTGGCGGGGCAGCACCTGGTCCACGTTGCTCGCGAGATACAGCAGAAGATCGTATTCGCGCACCGAGAGCTCCACGGTGCGCCCGCCGGCACGCACCTCGCGCGTCGCCGTGTCGATGCTGAGGTCACCGGCGTGGATCACTCGGGTGAGATCCGGATTGCGCCGCCGGAGCACGGCCCGGATACGGGCGAGCAGCTCCGCGAAATCGAAGGGCTTGACGAGGTAGTCGTCGGCCCCGAGCTCGAGCCCCTGGATGCGGTCGCTGGTCTCGTCGCGCGCGCTGAGGATGATGATCCCGCGCGAGCGGTCGCCGGAGAGCGCGCGGCAGAGCTGCCAGCCGTCGACACGCGGCATCATCAGGTCGAGCACGACGAGGTGCGGCTTGAACTCGTCGACGACCCTGAGTGCGACGTGTCCATCCGGCGCGGTGCGGACGTCATATCCCTCGTGGCGCAAGCCAAGCGCGATGAAGTCGGTGATGCTCTGTTCGTCGTCCACGACGAGGATGCGGGTCGGCCCACTCATTGCTTCGAGTATATGAGTCGACTCGCCACGACTCGGCCACGAGATGATCGCAAAGAGCTCTTCTCAGCGCACTCTCAGCGGCCACTACACTGGATCGATGACGCAGAGATCGAGCGCGCGCACGCGCGCCGCCGGCGGGCTCGGCATCGCGGAGGTCCACGCGCATACGCTCGCCAGTGACGGGATGGTCAGCGCCGTGGACCTTGTCCGCGCCGCTGCCGCCATCGGCCTGAACGTGCTCTGCATCACCGACCACGACACCATCTCCGAGCTGGGATCGGCGATCGAGACCGGCGCGGCGCTTGGCGTCGACGTGGTTCGCGGTGAGGAGGTCACGGCAGCGTTCCCACCCGGAATCCACATCGTCGGGCTGTTCCTGGAGCGGCAGATCCGCATGCACATGTCCGTTGAGGACACGGTTGACGCGATCCATGACGCCGGCGGTCTCGCGGTGATCGCCCACCCCTTCATGCCCACGTGGTTCGCCTCGATGACCCCCGGGAAGGCCCGGAGCCTGCTCGAGAGCCGCCGGGTGGACGGCATCGAACTGCGCCACACGGCCCCGGTGCTTCCCCGGACCTGGGCCCTGCTCGACACGTTCTATGCCGAGCACCGCGAGCGGCTCGGCGCGGCCCTCGGCGCCGGGGACAGCCATTTCGGCGAGCACGACCTGGGGCGCGTGCTCACCGTCTTCCCCGGGAACAGCGCCGCGGATCTGCGCGCCGCGATCGAAGGGCGGACGACCTCGCCGATGTCCGGGGTGGTCTCGCCTGTGCCACCGCCACTCCGGACGCGGCTGGCTCAGCAGTACCGATCGATGATCTGGCTGGGCGGGGAGCGGCGCGCCGGCCGAGTCGGCGGCGGGGCCGGGCCGAGCGGCCGAGTGACCCCCGGTTAGAATCGGGCACTCGCCCGTTTAGCTCAGTTGGTAGAGCAGGGGACTCTTAATCCCAAGGTCCAGGGTTCGAATCCCTGAGCGGGCACCAGTTTCTGAATACGAAAGCGTAGACTTTCGGGCGTGGTGGACAGCGAGACCGACCCGATTGACAGCAATTTGACAGCAAATGCTGGCGAACGTGAACGGATCTCGCCGACCACCGCCGGTCGCGGGCGGAAGGGGCGGCGTGGCAACGCGGAGGGGAGCATCTACCGGCGACAGGACGGCCGCTGGGTCGCCCAGGTCAGCGGGGTGGCCGGCAGGGGACGGATCTTCAGGTATGGGAGGACCCGCGCCGAGGCGGCTGCAAAGCTGACCACGGCGCTGAAGTCCGTCCAGGACGGGCTCCCGATACCGGGCGAGCGGCAGACGCTTGGGAAGTACCTCGAGAGCTGGCTCGAGGAGTCGGCCAAGCCGTCGATCCGGCCGATGACCTATGTGAGCTACGCCTCCTTGATCCGCCTGCACTTGATCCCGGACCTCGGAGATGTTCCGCTGGCAAAGCTCACCCCGCAGCAGGTTCAAGCGCTGATGAACCGAAAGCTTGCGGCCGGGCTGGCGCCGAGGCGCGTGGCGATGATCCGCGGCGTCCTACGAACGGCGCTCAACCAGGCGCTCCGGTGGGGGCTGGTATCGCGGAACGTGGCGACGCTGGTGTCGCCACCGCGGGCCGTGCGCTTCGAGGTACGTCCCCTCGAGCCGGAACAGGCTCGGTCGTTCCTGAAGGCCGTGAGCGGCGACCCGCTCGAGGCCCTCTACACCGTGGCGCTCGCTGTGGGTTTGCGCCAGGGGGAACTATTGGGATTGCGGTGGGAGGACGTCGACCTCGACGCGGGCGTCCTCCACATCCGCCACGGGTTGCAGCGAATCGAAGGGAAGCTGCGGTTGGTTGAGCCCAAGTCGGCCCGGGCGCGCCGGACGATCGTCATGCCAGCCCTCGTCACCGAATCTCTGCGGAGTCACCGGGTGCGGCAGATGGAGCAGCGCCTCCTCGTCGGCACGGAGTGGGAGGCGGGAGACTTCGTGTTCGCGACGGCGATCGGCCGGCCGCTGACTGACAGCACCGTGACCCACATGTTTCAGCGCCACCTGGCGCGCGCTGGGCTGCCTCGACAGCGGTTCCATGACCTGCGTCATGCCTGCGCTTCCCTGCTCCTGGCGCAGGGCGTGAGCCCGCGCGTGGTGATGGAGCTGCTCGGGCATTCGCAGATCACGTTGACTCTCAACACCTATAGTCATGTGATGCCCGGGCTGCAGGCGGAAGCGGCCGCGCGGATGGATGGGCTGCTCTCGCAGCGCTAGCGGAGAAGACATGGGCAGCGGAAGTCGGACCACAGCCACACTCACAGCCGCTCCAACGTGGTCGCGGATCACCCCTAAGCTGGGTGAGCAGGAGCGTGAGGAAATTCGACTTGCCCTCTGTTCGACGCGTGGGCGTTACCTCGCGGTGAGGGCGAGTCAGCTTTCCGGTGTTCCGAAATCGACCGTTTACTACTGGGCCAGGGAAGGCTTGATCGTGCCGGATCATGCAGACCTCCATCCGATGTATTGGTCGTATCGGGACCTCGTGCTCCTGCGGCTGTATGCGTGGCTCAGAACGAAGAACATGGCGCCGGGCGACGCAAGCACGATGATCGGCTCGGTTCGCCGCCGGCTCGATCTCGGCAGGTTGGACGAGGGGCACGTGAGGAGCGATGGGCGGGTTTTCCTCCACGGGGATTCCGCCGTTGACGCGTTGAGCGGGCAGCAGCTGTTTAGCGAGCTCGTTCCTTGGGTCGACCACTTCGACCTCTTCGTGCCCATGGACAACGCGCGGTGGCAGGGGCCGAATCTTCTGCGCCCATCGCGCTTCACCGCGATTTCTCCGTGGGTGCTCGGCGGCGATCCCTGCGTTGCGGGAACTCGAGTACCAACGTCGTCCCTGCACAGCCTAGCCGAGGATCGTGGCCTCGACACCCGCGAGATCCTTCATCTCTACCCGTTCTTGAAGCCGGCCGCTGTGACCGACGCCCTGGATCTCGAGAGGAGGCTGCAAGGTCTCGCGCTTGCAGCGTGACCCTCGTCCGCTCCGATTCCTACTCGATCAGGGCTTCCCGAACCCGCCGCCAGGCGTCGAGCCGACCATGTTCATGCGCACGATCGAGTTTCAGCACTTCAGCGCGTTTGCGCCCAGCCTCGCGCGGACATCTACTCCCGACTGGATGCTCTACCTCATGGCAAAGCTCGGCGGGTTCGACGCCGTGGTCACCCGCGATAGAGCGCAGTTCGCCCAGCGCGAGGAACTTGTGGCTATCGCATTGACCGATTTGACGGTGGTCACCTGGCGGCAGGCCGTCGAAGATCCGCTCGCCGAATGGGGTCAGTTGATGGCGTATGCCCCGCAGATCTCCAAACGAATGCGGACAGCCAACTATTCGCCGACGGTTATCTTTCTGCCCGCTCCCAGGCTGAGTCCTGAGCACACCGAGCGACCGCTGGAACTTGCCCGCGAGTTGGCCGGTAGGGAGAGCATGCCTTACAACGAGTGGCAAAATGCAGCTCTGGCCGTAATGAACGAAGCACTGGATCGCCAGCGAGGTACCCGCGCGTTTCAGTTGAAGAACCTGCTGGCAGACCTCGCAAAGTAGTCTCCTGCCCCTACCGGATTTCAAGTTCGTCGTCAGTCTGTTCGGCGGTGCCCGTGTACGGCCGTCGAGTATTCAGAATTGGCGGTCACATACGCAGTCCGCCCGCCGGAGTCCGGGCTCGACCGCGCTAAAGGGTG
>JGI12269J14319_10001787_pt1 | contig 21139 bp, 18 predicted proteins | sample PeaSoiSIISIP2007_FD_14319 | JGI IMG/M metagenome (IMG submission 14319)
TGGTCCACATAGCTATTTGGGCCGGCGTTTGGGTTCACAATGCCATTGACCGCGTTACCCAGCCCGTCAATGGTAAGCCGCTCGACCGAGATTCCGGAAGCGCCGGAAGCCGATCCAAACTGCAGGATGTAACCGGCAGTTGGGTTGAACGTGGGACTCGATACCTGAATTGTGGTGGCGGCGCTGGAGCCGATGCCATCGCCTTCCCCGATCAGGTGAGTATTGCTCGGAATGACCCAGGGTGTGGAAATGATGATTGGAGCCGGTGTGGCCCCGGAGGTCGCGGGTAATAGGATGGTCGAGGGCTTATTCAGGTATGTCGTGCCGTTGTTCCATGGAGTCCATCCCATCGCGCAGGTCATGCTGGCGCCCGTGTTGCCGGGGAAACCGCGCGCGTCAATGACGGCGGCGGAATAACCGGGAGACGCGAGGATCTTGTAGATCGTGGAGCAAATCGTGTCGGTTGAGATCGCAAACATGCTGGCATCGATAAAGGAAGACGATCCCACGACGCCGGCTGACGAGTTATACACGGCGTCCTGTCCCGGGCTGCCCTGTGCCGCTGCGGGGTTTGGACAGGCAAAGAACCAAATGATAAGGATAACAACGACTCCCGAAAATGTCAGACCCGAAGCCCGCTTTGTCGCGCTTTTCATTGCCTTCTCCTTGAGAATCAAAATACGAAGTTCCTTGTGATTGTGAGGCCCTTCAAGGCTCGGCCCTAAACACCGTGCCGCAACCATAGCTCCCACATGCCTGCACGCCTCCACCGTCCTGGGTAGTGCCGTAGATGCTTCCGGCGGCGTCGAAGATCAGGTTGCCGGATGGGTAAAAGCCGTCGGGTGCAGCTCCAAAGTCGTAGAGCGCAGTAAATGCCCAGGATTTTCCGTTCGGTCGCAGCCGGAACAAAGTGCCACCTCCTACCGTGCCGCCGCCGCTCGCGGTCCCGTAGAGGTTGCCCATCGAGTCGAAGACTAGTCCGGATTGAAGGTCGCTTCCGTCACCCTCGTCTTGGAAGCTATGCAGCATGTGCTCCGTCCAACTGCCGTCGGAGTGGGGCACGAGCTGAACCGCAGAGCCTGATGGAGAGTTACCCCCGCCGCCGTTGGCAGCTGTGCAATAAAGGTCTCCGTTGCCGCCAAAAACGACGCCTGCAGCGGGATTGGCGCCATCTTGGCCATTGAAGCGGTGGAGGGTCTTCTCCGTCCACACGCCACCCTTTTTTGTCGGAGGCTTGAGCTCGAAAACCGTGCCGCAGCCGACTGAACCAGCGGTCTTGCAAGTTTGATTGCCCCCAGCGGCGGTCGTCCCGTAGATTGCGTCCGTGCTGCCAATCACTAATCCGCCATTGGGGTTGGCCCCGTCAGTGCCGTTGGCGAAGCTGTGCAGCACCTGCTCCGTCCACTTGCCGCCCTTGTTCTTCGGCGGACTCAGCTTGAACACCGTCCCGCAATATTGATAGTAGCCGGGATCGCAGGTTGTGCCCTTGCCGCCCCCAAAGTAGGTCGCGCCGTATATGTTGCCCGCATTGTCGAACACCAAGTCTCCGTATGGGTTGTAGCCATCTTTCCCGCCCTTAAAGCTGTACAGGATTGCGTACGTCCATGCCCCACCTTTTTTCTGCGGTGGGGAGAACTCGTAGACCGTTCCGCAACCGCCCTTGATGCCCAACAGCACGCAGTCTCCTGCCCCACCGTAGCCGGTCGTGCCGTAGATATTGCCTGCGGCATCGGCGATGACGCCGCCTTGAGGAAATTCGCCGTCATTCGAGGCTTTGCCCTTGAACACGCGAAGGACGGTTTCCGTCCAGGGTTCACCTTCCTTGGCAGGCGGGGCTAATTGATAAACCGTGCCACAGGCCGCGACGGGTGAGCAGTTGTCCGCGCCGCCGTCGGTGGTGGCCCCATAGAGATTGCCCGCCTTATCAAACACCACGCCTCCGGCGGGCGTAGAACCGTCACTGCCACCTTGGAAGCTGTAAAGCACTTTCTCCTTCCACCCGGCCGAGGCGGTCGAAGTCAGAGCAAGAACGGCAACGAACGGCACCAACCAACGGGTTGTGAATCGAGAGTCCATTGTGTGAGTCATGGCAGGAAACCAGCTCCTGGGCGGGATTTCGGGCGCGTCCGGCGGGGAACCGGCAACGGCGCTGCGTTTCGCGATTTTACACCCGCTGTTCGCCCGCGTCCACGCTGGCTCCCAACGTTCCCGGTTGACGGACCCCGGTTCCCCGCGATAGATTGCCTTTAGCGGCTTTCCCCCCGGCCCGCCTGAGGTTTCGTTACCTTGGCTTTCCACAGCACCCAGAGGAGTTTTCGGCTCGTTTTCGCGATCTTGCTTGCCGGCCTGATCGTTCCGTCGGCGTTTGCCGCGAAGGCTGGATTCACCCCTCAAGCCCGGGTCGGCTTTACGGTTGGCGATCAATGGGAGCCAGCGATTGCCAGCGATGGCTTCGGACACGTTTACATTCTTTATCCGCAATATGGGCGTGTACCCGGTTGCCGCACGTGTCCACTCCCTTCCATGACCCTGGTGGTCAGCAATGACAATGGCGCCACCTGGCAGCCGTCGCGGCAGATCACGCCGCCGGGAACCGGGCAGTATGATCCGCAGATCGTGGTCGATCCCGCGGACCACCGGACCGTTTATGCAGCGTGGCTGCAGCGTAAGAAGTTCGATATGGTTGTGGCCAAGTCCGTGGACTTCGGCCAAAGCTGGTCGGTGGTCGTGGCCGATCGCGGAGCGGTCGACGCCGACAAACCGGTGCTTGCGGTTCGGGGAGCGGATGTTTACATCGGGTTCAATCGGGATGGAAAGATATTGGTAGCCGCGTCGCACGACGGCGGGGTTACGTTCACCACGGCGGATGCGGGCCCGAAGTTCAAGTTGGTGCGGGCCCTGGCGGGAGGCGCGACGGTCGATCCCCGCGGTTCCGCGTATTTGGCCTGGGCTGGATACACGCGGCGCGATGGCGCCAAGGGGCGCGAGAGTCTCTATATCAGCAAGTCATCCGACGGAGGCAAGAGCTGGGCCACCCGGCTGATGGATGTTTCCGCTGCGCCTCCCGATTGCGGGGCTTACCACTGCGAGTGGGGCTACCTGGGCGCGCAGATCACAATGACCTCCGATTCCGCCGGCACCTTGTACGCCGTGTGGAACTCGGGTTCGTTCGATAAGAGCCCGGAGCGAATCTATTTTGCTTCTTCGACTACCGCCGGGGACACGTGGTCTCCGAGGCTGAATATTTCGACTGCCTCCGCGATCGTGGAGCATGCCTTCCCGGCAATCACAGCGGGCGACGCGGGCGATGTGCGGATCGCGTGGATGGATACGCGAAATATCGATGCGCGCAATCATCCCTTGTGGAATACGTTTTACCGCAGCTCCACGAACGGCGGCGCGACCTGGTCGAGCGAGTCCAAAATTTCGGGCTACGTTCCGGGCTATCCCTACATTCGCCTCACCGGCTTCAGCTTTCCTTTCGGCGACTACTTCGCCATCGGCATCGATAACCAAGGCCGGACCCAGGCCGTATGGGGCGAAGGCCTGAACTTCCGCTCGCCAGGTTCGATCTGGTACAGCAACGGGCGGTAACATCCCTTAAAACAAGAAACGCGGTCAGCGGCTACGGAATAGTCTCGTCGGCTGGCTAGACCACCTGAAACCTGCCCTACACAGCGCCTACATGGCGGCCTGGCAGGCGCGTCTACCTGGGTAACTGGCGGGTGAGGTGTGTCCCTGCTACCATTTCAGCAAATGCCACTTCGCAGGTTGACGGGAAAACTCAGACAGCGGGCGCGCAAAGCTGAACGCGGTAGCGCCCGCGAGCGCCGCTCGCGAGCCGAGCTGGTCATTATTACCGGGATGAGCGGCTCGGGGAAGGCCTCGGTGCTCAAGGCTTTTGAGGACCTGGGCTATTACTGCGTGGACAATTTGCCGGTAGGGCTGATTCCGCAATTTGCGGAGTTGGCGGGACAGTCTTCCGAGATCGAACGCACCGCGCTGGTGGTCGACGTGCGCGAGGGTTCGCAACTGGAAGCCCTGCCGGAGATTGTCAAGTCGGTCCGACGGATTCTGCCGACCAAAATGATTTTTCTCGAGGCGGCGGATTCGGTTTTGTTGCGCCGCTTCAGCGAGACCCGGCGTCCGCATCCTTTGGGCACGAAAACGACGGTGAAGGCTTCGCTGGCCGCCGAGCGCCAACACCTGCGACGCATCCGGGCGATGGCCGACCTGGTGATTGACACCTCGAAGTTCAACGTTCACGAGCTGCGGTCGCACATCACGGAAGGTTTTCAGAAGCAAGAGGCGGGGAACAACATTCTGGTTTCGTGCGTGAGTTTTGGCTTCAGGCATGGAGTGCCGGAGGACGCGGATCTGATGTTCGACGTACGGTTTTTGCCCAATCCGCATTTTGTGCCGGAGTTTCGTCCGCTTACGGGGCGCGATCCCAAGGTGGCGAAGTATATCCGGTCGTTTCCGCAGACTAAGGAATTCATCAACCGGATTTCGAAGCTGCTGGTTTATCTTTTGCCGCATTACATTCGCGAGGGCAAGAGTTATCTGACGATTTCGTTTGGTTGCACGGGCGGGCAGCATCGCTCGGTGATGATCGCGGAGGACGTCAGCAAGGGCTTGCGCAAGGCTGGGTATCGGGTGAAAGTGGTGCATCGGGATAGTCCGGGGTAAGAATCTGCCGTTGGTCGTTCGTCGTTGGTCGTTCGCAAAATCGCGACTGACTGGCCAACGACCAAAGACCAAGGTCCAACGACTGAAGTAGAATGAAGGCTTGCTACGCATGGTGATTTCGTCCTTGGCGGGTCGCGGCTGGCGGCACATTCGGAGCTTCCGATGCGGCAACTGACTCGCCTCATACGGTACGTCGCGCCTTACTGGTGGCCGGTCGGGGCTTCCGTGTTGTTGATGGCGGCGGTTGGGTTGCTGGACGCTTTTCGCCTGCTGCTCATTGGACCTATCTTTGATCGGGTACTGAATCCGGGTTCGCAGTCTCGGGAGATGCAGTTGTTTACAGTGCCTGGCAGCGGGCGTGCCATCTATCTGCAGCAGTTCGTTCCTTCACACTTTCAGAATCCGTGGACGGTGGTTGCGTTCGCGCTCGTGGCCGCAACCGTGTTGAAGGGAGTCTGTGATTATGCGGGCACGTACNTGGTGAACTACGCCGGGTTCGGGATGATTACCGATCTGCGCAACGATCTCTACGATTCGATTCTGCAGCGCTCGGCCGCATTTTTTCATAAGCACACNACNGGNACTNTGGTTTCGACGATTGTGAATGATGTGGAGCGCGTGCAGTATGCGATGTCGAGCGTGCTGGCGGAGTTCCTGCAGCAGTTCTTTACCTTTCTTTTTACCGCGCTGGTGGTAGTGGCGCTGGGACGGCAGTTTGCCTGGGTGCTGGTTTTGTTCGTGCCGGTGATCATCTTTTCGGCGGGACGAATCGGGCGTCGGGTGCGGCATACGACGCGACGAGGCCAGGACAAGCTGGCTGACATTCAGAATATTCTGCACGAAACCATTACCGGCAACCGCATCGTGAAGGCGTTCAGCATGGAGCGGTGGGAGATTGCGCGCTTCCGCAAGGCCGCGCAGAGGCTGTTCCGTGCCAACCTTCGGTCGGTGGCGGCGGTGGCCATCAGTTCGCCCTTGATGGATATTTTTGGAGCGATTGCGATTGCTTTGCTTCTGCTGTTGGGCCGGGAACAGATCAACCACCACGTTTTTTCCTCGGGCACGTTTCTGGCGTTTATCGTGGCTGTTTTCAAGCTCTATGATCCGGTGCGCAAGTTTGCTTTGTTCAATAACAATTTCCAGCAGGCGCTGGGCGCGTCTTCCGAGATATTCAAGTTTATGGATACGGAGGACGACGTAAGAGAGAAGCCGGGAGTAAAGCCATTGCCACCGTTTTCGCACAGCATCCGGTTTGAGAAGGTTTGCTTCTCGTATGGGTCGGAAGGCGAAGAAGGCCGCGAGATTCTGCGCGACATCAATCTTGAGGTCCATGCGGGTGAGGTTCTTGCGGTAGTGGGATCGAGCGGCGCGGGCAAGAGCACCCTGGTGCATTTGATTCCGCGCTTCTTTGATGTGACCTCGGGGCGATTGACCATCGATGGCCGCGACGTGCGCGAAACCACGCTGGCTTCGCTGCGTTCCCAGATCGGTGTGGTAGCGCAGGATACGGTCTTGTTCAACGATACCGTGCGGAACAACATCGCCTACGGACAGCCGAGCGTCCCACAGAAATCGGTGGAAGCGGCGGCTCGCGCGGCATTGGCGCACGACTTTATTATGGATTTGCCTAACGGTTACGAGACTGTGATTGGGGAGCGCGGCGTGCGACTTTCGGGTGGGGAACGCCAGCGCATCGCCATTGCGCGAGCGCTGTTGAAGAATGCGCCGATTTTGATTCTAGATGAAGCCACGTCTGCATTGGATAGTGAGTCGGAGGCGCTGGTGCAGTCGGCGCTGCAGAATCTGATCACGGGACGTACCGTGGTTGTGATCGCGCATCGGCTTTCTACGGTGCGGCGGGCAGATCGCATTGTCGTGCTGGAGAACGGAACCGCTGCTGACATCGGACCGCACGAGGAATTGATGAAGAAGCTGGGGACGTATCGGCGGTTGTATGAGCTGCAATTTGCGGAAGTGGAACCGGCGAGGCCGGAAGTGCATGCGGAATGAAAAGTGAAATTCTAGTTTAGTTTGAATTGTTGCACGCCCTGCACGGGCGAGGACGCCCGCGCCTACATTGAATATGTCGATCCGCTCCATGACCGGGTTCGCGCAGGTGAAAGGGCAGGTAAACGGCCAGTTCGGTTTCACCTTGTCGCTGAAATCGGTAAATCATCGGTTCCTCGATGTGCATTTCCGGATGCCGTCCGATAGCGACGACCTCGAAATGAAGCTGCGGCGGCGTTTGAAAGAGAAGATGGCTCGCGGCCATGTGGAACTGACTCTGAATGTGGAACGCAGCGTGAGCGAAGGTTTCGCGGTCAACCGCACGCTAGTAGGCGGTTACGTTCAGGCATTTCGCGCGGCCGCAGCGGAATTTGGGCTGGCTGCGGAACCGGACCTCAATGCAATTCTGCGTGTACCGGGTGCGCTTGAGGCCGAAGCATTGCCCGCAGGCGATGGCCTGGAGGCCGCGGTTCTCTCCAAGATGGAAGAGGCGTTGTCCCGTCTGAATCAGATGCGCGAGGAAGAGGGACGCGGCACGGAGCGCGAACTGCGGGAGCGCATGAGCCACATGCAGCAGGCGCGGGAAGGCGTGGAAAAGCATCGGCAGGCTGCGTTGCAAACTTATGCCGAGCGATTGAAGACGCGCTTGCAGGAGTTGCTCGGTTCGCAGATCGATCCGGAACGAATTCTGCAGGAAGCCGCGCTGCTGGTTGATCGCAGTGACATTCAGGAAGAACTGGTGCGGCTCGATCAGCACGTGAGACATCTTTTGAGCCTGCTCGATCAAGGTGGAGAGGTCGGGAAGAAGCTGGATTTTCTGCTGCAAGAGATGAATCGCGAGGCGAATACTCTGCTTTCCAAGACTTCGGGATTAGCGGGAGAAGCGCTGAAGATTACCGAACTGGGGTTATCGATGAAAGCGGATATCGAGAAAGCACGCGAACAGGTGCAGAACCTCGAATGACCACCGTCTACATTATTTCGGCACCCTCAGGTTCGGGTAAATCGACGCTTGTGGACAAAGTTCGCAAGCTGGTTTCGGATCTGGATTTCTCCATTTCCTACACCACGCGCTTGCCTCGGGGGAGCGAGCAGAACGGGCGAGAGTATTTCTTCGTATCGCGCGAGCAGTTTGAGGAAATGATCGGACGAGATGACTTTTTGGAATACGCCGACGTGTTCGGCAATTATTACGGCACGGCGAAAAGTGTGCTCCATCAGGCAGAAGAGCGAGGAAAAGATCTTCTTCTCGACATCGATGTTCAAGGGGCGGAGCAGATCAAGAGGAAACTACCATCGGCGCTGAGCATTTTCATCATGCCACCCGACCGAAAGATTTTGGAGTCGCGTTTGCGAAAACGCAGCCTGGATGCGGAGGACGTGATCCAGCGCCGGTTGGTCACGGCCAGTCGTGAGATTGAGAATTACGAGAAATACGACTATATTCTGGTTAACGACCGTTTGGAAGAATCCGTGGAGGCGCTGAGGGCGGTGCTTCTTGCGGAAAGGCTGAAACGCTCGGGAGTGCAGGGATCCGCTGATGATGCAGAAACGCTGGCCAAAGCCGAACGCTGCCGCTTAAGCAATGTTCGCGAACGACTGCAGCCGATCCTGGCTTCGTTTGCTACCGCAGCCACTTCGGGCGGACGCTAGCCACAGGGGAGAACACAATGAAGTTGATTGAAGGGTTCGACAGTAATTATCGCTACATCCTGGTAGCCGCTCGCCGCGCACGGCAATTGCAAGGCGGTGCGCCCCCAGTGATTGAAACTCACTCCCGCAAACCCTGCCGGATTGCGCAGGACGAAATCAAGGCCGGCAAAGTGAAGTGGGTGATCCCGGAAACGCCCAAGTCGCAAGTCGAAGTCGTTAGCGAAATGCTCGACAAGGCGCTGGGACAAGAGTAGGCATTTCCCAATTTGTCATTGCCATGCGCGTATTCGGTGACGCGGGCAGGGAACATCGGCAATTGGGAATTGACCATCGGCAATCATGAAAATCGCTCTTGGCGTCAGCGGCGGCATTGCAGCATATAAAGCGGCGGAAATTGTCCGCCTGCTGCAAGATCGCGGCATCCGCGTGCAGGTCGTCATGACCCACGCCGCCCAGGAGTTTATCCGGCCACTCACCTTCGCAGCACTCTCCGGCGAAGAAGTTATTACAGACATGTTTGGTTCTGGGGCAAACGACTCACCGAATATTGATTCGGCGGTCGAGCACGTTGCCGTGGCGCAGTCTATTGACGCGCTGCTGGTGGCGCCGGCAACCGCGGACGTTCTCGCCAGATTTGCCCAGGGCATCGCCAGCGATTTTCTCAGCACTCTTTACCTCGCGACTACAGCCCCGGTCGTGGTCGCGCCTGCCATGAATGTCAATATGTGGGATCACCCGGCCACGCAGGCGAATCTCGAGACCTTGAAAAAGCGCGGTGTGAGGATCGTCGAACCGGGCACTGGATATCTGGCTTGCGGCATGACAGGTCCGGGCCGCCTGGCGGAGAACGAAGCGATCGTCGCGGCCACGCTGGAAGCGCTCGGGGCTTCGCAGGAATTGGCAGGCGAGACGGTGTTGATTACAGCTGGCCCTACACGAGAAAAGATCGACCCTGTGCGATTCCTCACCAATCGTTCCAGCGGCCGGATGGGCTACGCATTGGCCGAAGCCGCGCTTCGCCGTGGTGCGCGTGTGCTGCTGGTGAGCGGGCCGACGGCATTAGATCCGCCGGGCGCTGCTGAGGTCACGCGCGTGGAGTCCGCCGAAGAAATGCGCCAGGCAGTTTTGAAGCTGCTGCCGCAGGCCACTATCGTCATCAAGACTGCGGCCGTCTCCGACTATCGCCCAAGATCCCTGGCTTCGCAAAAGATGAAGCGCACCGGTCCGATGACGCTCGACCTTGAGCCTACGGCGGACATCCTGGGCGAGATCGCACGCCACAAACAATCGCAGCTGGTTGTTGGCTTTGCCGCCGAGACTCAGAATGCTCTGGAAAATGCGCGCAAGAAACTTGCCTCGAAGTCACTCGATGCCATTGTCGTGAATGACGTTTCCCGCGAGGGCGTGGGCTTTGACTCCGATCGCAATGCGGTCACGATCATCACCCAGCACGATGTCGTGGAAGTGCCGGAGACCACGAAGTGGGAAGTCGCACAACGTGTGCTCGACCAAGTCATACGGCTGCGGAATCAGAAACCCGCGCTGAAAACTTAGACATTCGTAGATTCACCAAGAACCGGCATCTGCGAGAGAACCGCCTTTCCATGCCCGAGATCCTGAATCCTCAACTCAAGCGCGACCTATCCGAACGCATTCGGTACTACAACGAACTCGGCATTTACGATTTTTACCGCCGCGAGCCTACCTTATTGAACGACACAGTGGAAGATGCGACCATTCTTGAGAACTGCGCAACCCAGCCAGAACAGCGAGACTTGATGACCCCAAGATCTAAAGCCGCGATCGCGGCACCAGTGGAAGAGAACGTTTTCGAAGTAGCGAACCCGAAGCCTGAATCTGGCGTGAGCGACCCCGTTCAGGCGCTGCGCCTGATTCGCGAGGATCTTGGCGACTGCACGCGCTGCCGTTTGAGCAAGCAAGGACGCAAGCAGATCGTCTTCGGAGTGGGTAATCCAAAAGCTGAGTTGATGTTCATCGGCGAAGCGCCGGGCGCAGACGAAGACCAGCAAGGCGAGCCGTTCGTGGGCCGCGCCGGGCAATTGCTCAACAACATGATCAAGGCCATGGGCCTGCGGCGGGAAGATATTTATATTGCGAACATCATCAAGTGCCGTCCTCCGGGAAATCGAACGCCGGAGCGCGATGAGTGCGAGACATGCTCTCCATTTCTGATGCGGCAGATCGCGGCTATCAAACCGAAAGCGATCGTGGCGCTGGGCGCGGTCGCAGCGAAAACGCTTTTGGCAATCAACGCGCCCATGTCCGAGTTTCGCGGCCGCTGGTTTGATTTCCGCGGTACCAAGCTCGCCGTCACCTATCATCCTGCGTTCCTGCTGCGCGATCCCCGCCAGAAAAAAGAAACCTGGAAAGATTTGCAGATGGTGATGAAAGAATTGGGGCTGGCAACCCCGGCGAAGGGCGTTGAATAACTCGAGATTCGTCGCCAGGTCGCATAGGCGAGGACTCCCCCGCGCTTACACTCACAGCCGAAATGGCGCCGTCAGAAGCCTAGCCGGCAACATCACCGCCGCCCACACCAGCTCTAACACTCCGTGAACCGCAATTCCGATCAACCGGAGCGGGAGCAGGAACAGCCACACCAACGGATAGAGCACCAGCGCCAACAAAGCCAGCGGCCAGCACAACACGAACAGCAGGCACCAGAGGAGAAACGTTAACATGACAGACTCTCCTTTTCGTCTAGTGTAATTTACGAATATTCCAGACGGAAAGTTCTCAGAACATTAGTGCTACCGGGATGTTGTTCAAACATAAGCCATGAACTGGGCAACTGTCCCCCACCGTTTTGAATGCGCTCTATAAGAATTTTGAATTTGACCTCCCGTGGATTTTCCATAAAGATGCCGGTACGGATTGTTTCTGCCTAGGGAGTATATGAAAAGATTCTGGGCTCTCCATGGGAACGTTTGCCTGCGGAGCCGTTATTTTGAAATCATCGTACGGTCGCCACGATTTCCTAGCGGAGTCAACGAGAGGAGTCATGTATGAAATCCGAACGACGTCCCTTCCCTCATTCGGCTCAGGCCAAGTTTGCCAAGAAACGACCGTCGAATGTCCTGGAGATGGAGACGTTGTTGCACCTTTCTCAGCAGTTGTATGCTCACGCTCTTACGCTGCAAGAAGTGATTCGGAACGAAGGGGAAGTAGCGTACGAGGTCTTGAGGCCCAGATACGACCGGCAGGCCGCACAGCAATTCGAGATTTTCGATCACACCTTTAAGGGGCCTTCAGGGTTTCGCAAACGCGGCGCGGAGTCTGATGAATAGGGTCTGAATCAGGCCGCGCAGTGGTTTTGAGTCAGCAAGAAGTTAGCTAGTGCTCCAATTGCTGCGCCGAATGCGTCTCTCGCTTTCGCGAGCCAGCAGCCAAATGCTTGCTCAGAAAAGCCAACGTCCGCAACCCCGCATCCCGCCAGACTTCACCGCTGAAACCATGCCCCACCCCGGGATAAATCTGGATCTCGTACGGAATCTGCTTTTTCTCGAGGATTCGCTGGAGGTGGTAAGCCTCTTCGACCGGAACGGTTTTGTCCTGGTCGCCGTGCAAGATCAGTACCGGGCATTGACGCCGGCTGAACAGCTTCATCTCTTTGGGCATGCCGCCGAAAAACTCGACTACGGCTTGGACACGCGAATCGATGGCCGACGCCGACAGCGCGAGGTATGCGCCGAGAGAGAATCCCAACAGTCCGATGCGCTCGGGATCGACTTGCGGCTGGCGGGCTACGAAGCTGACCGCGTCCCACAAAGTTTTCATCCAAACGGGGAAGTGGCGGAAGATGGTTTGCAGGCCATCGATTTCGGTGGTGCCGGTGCGGTCAAAATAGTGCAGCACATAAACTGCGATGCCCCGCTCAGCCAAAAGGCCCGCTGGATCAGCCATTGAGGCGTGTCCGCCTCCGGAACCATGCAGTCCGATCACGGCCGGAAAGCGCTGTCCGCTGGCAGATGGCAGAAAGCAATCCAGACGGATGTCCTTGCCTCCGCTCTCGAAGAAAAGTTGAGATTGAGTGATGGAAAACATGAGAAGAAGCATTCAGCAATCGCTTCCGCAGCAGACGTCTTTGGCTAAATACTGAATGCTGATTGCTAACTAAGTGCTCGTCGCTGCGCGTTCAGCTCCGGCTAACTTTTCCAAAGACTCTCCGTACGGAGCCCGCGCAATACCGCGTTCGGTTACGATCGCGGTCACGTACTTCGCCGGGGTCACGTCGAATGCGGGATTCTCTACTCCCACTCCATCGGGAGTCATTTGTTTACCGGCGATGTGCGTGACTTCTTTTTCATCGCGTTGCTCGATGGGAATTTTGCTGCCATCGGGGGTTTCAAAATCGATAGTCGACAGAGGCGCCGCCACATAAAATGGAATGTCGTGCTCTTTCGCCAGCACGGCAACTGAATAAGTTCCAATTTTGTTGGCCACGTCGCCATTGGCCGCGATGCGATCTGCGCCCACAACAATGGCAGCGATCTTGCCCTGCTTCATGATCGAGCCCGCCATATTGTCGGAAATCACGGTCGTGCGAATGCCGTCTTTCATCAACTCCCAGGCAGTGAGCCGCGATCCCTGCAGAAAGGGCCGCGTTTCATCGGCGTAGACGTTTATTTTCTTTCCCTGTTCGACTGCCGCACGAATCACTCCCAGCGCCGTGCCATAACCGCAAGTCGCGAGCGCTCCGGCGTTGCAATGCGTCAGCACGCCACCACTCGCGGGCATGAGCGTTGCGCCGTAACGTCCCATGGCCTGGTTGGCGGCGATGTCTTCAGCGTGCATGCGTTGCGCTTCTTCGATGAGACCTTGCTTGAGTTGCGGCAGCGGACGCACGCGGAGCAATTCGAATTTGTCTCGCATGCGACGGATGGCCCAGAAAAGATTCACCGCGGTCGGCCGTGTCTTGCCGATAACTTCGCAAATCTGGTCAAACTCCCGTTTCAGTTCGCTGCCGGTCTCGGCCTTCGAGTTCTTCATTCCCAGAGCGATGCCCATGGCCGCGGCCACGCCGATAGCCGGCGCGCCGCGCACGACCATGTTGCGGATGACATCGGCAACCTGCTCGTAATTCTTGCAGGTCACATAGGTTTCCTCGGTGGGCAGCTTCGTCTGATCGATGAAGCGCACGCCTTTTTCGGTCCATTCCAGGGTTTGAATCATTTGGTGCTCGTTGGTCCTCCGTCGGGGGTCGTTCGCACTCTCCGATCACACATTCTTCATCATGCCTTGTGTACTTCGCAACGATTGCGCGGCATGTTGGTTACCGCGGGCCTTCCACATAGTTCGCAACTCGCGGCAACTGCGAAGATCGGCGAGGATGGCCCATCTTTCTGCCGCAAATGTTCCCTGCGCACGTCCGTTGCGGTGAAGATCGAAACAAATGGCGCGGGCGACGCGGCTTTTTCCACATTCGGACGCCCCTTGGCTTCTTCACGCTCAACCAGGCACATCACGCCGGCGATTTCAAATCCGAATTCGCGCGCCACCGCGATCGCCTGAATCGTGGAGGCGCCGGTGGTGCAAACATCGTCCACGATTACGACGCGCGCGCCCTTTTCTCGAAAGCCTTCGATCCGTTGTCCTGTGCCATGCTGCTTTTCAGCTTTGCGCACCAGAAAACCATGGATTTCTCCGCTGGTAACAGCAACCGCCACTACAACCGGATCGGCGCCCATAGTGAGTCCGCCAATAGCTTGCGGCCGCCATCCGCGCTCCCGAATTTCATCGAGAAACACCTGGCCAGTGAGTTGCGAGCCGCGGGCGTCCAAAGTGGTAGTGCGGCAATCAACGTAATAATCGCTGGTGCCGCCCGAGGAGAGCTTGAACTCTCCTAGACGAAAAGACTTCGTTGCCAGCAAATGCAAAAGCTCTTGACGCGCGGAAGACATGGAAAATCTAAGATAGCATGATGGCGGGCTTCAGGCCTCAGGCTCAGGCTGTAGGCTCCAGGCTGCAGGGGGCTTGCCCTGAGGAATTTTGCCCACGCGGCGGTAGCGAAGGCAGGAACGTGAACTTGAGGCCCGCACCACGGCTAGGACCTTCCTGCAGCCTGGAGCCTGACGCCCAAAGCCTGCACCTGATTCACTGATTCAGTTTCTCCAGATGCCGGAACCCTCCCGTGCCTACGAATGCGATGACTGTGAGCGTGAAGTTGTAGGCTACGTGAACCAGGAAGCTGGCGGCTACCGAGCGCGAAACCGCGCGCACGATAGTAAGCACTACGCCGACCAGAAAAATTATGAGAACCGGTCCCCACGCGAATCCCAGTTGCATGGCGTGAAGCAGACCGAACCCCAGCGCGGTAAGGAAAACTCCCATCGCGATGCCCAAACGCCGTGCCAGCACCGGATAGAGAAATCCGCGAAAGAAAAGCTCTTCCATGAGCGGGCCGAAACTTATAGCAAACATCGAGGTGAGATAAGCATCCATTGGATGCTTGAAAAACTGATCGAAGGGCACCTTCTGCGGAATCGGCAGAAAATGCGAAACGCCACTGAGGGCAAACAAGAGCACTGCACCCAATCCGAGCAGGCTGATCACTTCGAAATGGTTGTTGCCAGGCCAATTCCACTCGATGGCGTCAAAAAAACCGGCATGATATTTCCCCTCGATCAGAACCACCATGAAGAGAAAAACGACGATGTAAGCCAGAAATTCCGAGATCAACGCCAGCAGCGGTTTTTGTGCGATTTCGAGCCAGGGCAGTCCGTGATAGACGAACCGTTGCGCGGCCGTTGCGACCACGACCAGAAAAAGAAAAGGTGTCACAAACGTCAACACCGCAATTTGAAGCACGTCCCATCCGCTCCATTGGGGATTCTCGGAAGGGACGACCGTCAACGGCGGAGGCGGTTGGACTGGAAGCAGATCAGGCTCAGACCACGGGTTTGGGGGCGAGGACACGCGATTCAGAGTTGTTACTCAGACATTTTGAATTTACACGAAAAAGAAAATCGTTGCCCGCTGCCCTCGTCCCAGAACGCACTGAGGCAGATCAAGCCAGCATCTCGGCTGTCGAAAATCTCTTCTCCTTGCCATTGAAATACGCTGCCAGAGCCTGGCCAGTGTATGATTTCTTATTTCGCGCGACTTGCTCGGGTGTGCCCTGCGCAACGATGCGGCCGCCCTCTTCTCCACCTTCGGGACCGAGGTCGATGATCCAATCCGCGTTACGGATCACATCCAGGTTATGTTCGATAATCACGACCATGTTTCCCAAGTCGGTCAAGCGATGGAGAACGTCCAGCAATTTCTTGACATCGTCAAAGTGAAGGCCGGTCGTGGGCTCATCCAGCAGGTATAGAGTCTTCCCGGTTTGCCGTTTGCTCAGTTCGCGCGCTAGTTTGATGCGTTGAGCCTCACCGCCCGAGAGCGTGACCGCCGATTGACCCAGATGAATGTATCCCAGACCTACATCGACGAGAGTCTGTAATTTTTGCTTTACCTGCGGAATGTTTTCGAGAATTGGCAAAGCATCCGAAGCCGGCATTTCGAGCAGGTCGGCGATGGAATATCCCTTGTACTTTACAGCCAGGGTTTCGTGGTTGTAGCGGCGGCCGCCGCAGACTTCGCACAGCACGTAAACATCTGGCAGAAAACTCATTTCAATGCGACGCTGTCCTTCACCCTGACACGCTTCGCAACGTCCGCCGCTCACGTTGAAGGAAAACCGTCCCGGCTTGTAACCTCGTTCCCGCGACTCTGGCAGCATGGCATAGAGATCGCGGATCTGCGCAAACACGCCGGTATAAGTTGCGGGGTTCGAGCGCGGCGTCCGCCCAATCGGCGACTGATCGATGCGAATGACTTTGTCGATGTTCTCTGCGCCTGAAATCGCCTTGTGCGCGCCGGCTTCTTCACGCGAGCGATAAAGAGTTTTCGCCAGGGCGCGATACAGAATGTCATTCACCAACGTGGATTTGCCGGACCCGGAGACACCCGTGACCACCGTCATCACACCCAGCGGAAAGGTAACGTCGAGATTCTTCAAGTTGTTTTCGCGCGCGCCCAGTATCGTGATACCCGCGCCGTTCGTGGGCCGGCGCTCGGACCGCATCTCGATCTGTACTCGGCCCGAGATATACGCCCCGGTGAGCGATTCCGGCGCTTCCATGATTTCTTCCGGCGTTCCGTGGGCGACCAGTTCGCCTCCATGCCGTCCTGCTCCCGGCCCAAGGTCAATCACGTAATCAGCGCGGCGGATTGTCTCTTCGTCGTGCTCAACCACCAGCACCGTATTGCCCAAATCGCGCAACTCTTCGAGCGCTTTCAGCAAGCGGGCGTTGTCGCGGTGATGCAGGCCGATCGAAGGTTCGTCGAGCACGTACAACACGCCTCTCAACTTCGACCCGATCTGGGTAGCCAGGCGGATGCGTTGTCCCTCGCCTCCGGAAAGCGTGGCTGCCGAACGGTCGAGTGAAATGTAACCCAGTCCGACGGCGTTCAGAAACTGCAACCGTTCCACGATCTCATGCACGACGCGGCCCGCAATCGCAGCCTCGCGTCCGGTGAGCTGAATCTTTCTTGCCAGCTCCAGAGAACGCGAAACTGGCAGCCCCGTGAAGTCCGCGATCGACAGCCCGTTCACTTTCACCGCAAGACTCTCCGGGCGCAACCTCTGACCATGACACGCGGGACACTCCGTCGCCGACATGTAATCGAGAAGGAAATCGCGATAGCCCTCGGACGTGGATTCCTCCAATGCGCGCTTAAGATACGCGAGAATTCCGCTGAAACCCGTCTTGCCTCCTTTGCCCGATTCTCCTACCAGTAGGAAGTTCTGCACCTTCTCCGGAAACTTTTCAAACGGTGTGCTCAGGTCGAAACCATACGCCGTAGCCGTGATCTGGAGCATGTGGACGAGATTCTGCGAAGCCGAGCCCGGCCCCAATCCGCCATCAAGCAAGGGCTTCGACCAGTCGACAATCACTTTGGCAGGATCAAAATCGTAGCGGCTGCCCAGCCCGTGACATTCCGGGCAGGCTCCATACGAGCTGTTGAAGGAGAACGACCGTGGCTCCAGCTGTGGCACGCTGATGCCGCAATCCGGACACGCCAGCCGTTCCGAATAGAGCTGTTCGTCGCCGCCGACGACCGCGACCTGTACCAACCCTCCCGCCAGCTTCATCGCCAACCCAACCGAAAGCTCGAGCCGGTGCTCGATTCCTGGTTTCACCAGCAGACGATCGATCACCACTTCAATGGTGTGGTTCTTCCGTTTGTCGAGCGCGAGGTCGTCGTCCAAATTGACCAGTTCGCCGTCCACCCTGGCGCGGGCAAAACCGTGTTGTACCAGCTTCTCCATCTCTTTTTTGAATTCGCCTTTACGCCCGCGCACAATCGGCGCCAAAACCATGACGCGATCTTCGGGTGTAAGAGCCATCACCCGCTGCACGATTTGATCCGCAGACTGACGACTGATGGCGCGTCCGCACTTAGGGCAATGCGGCACTCCGATTGAGGAGAATAAAAGACGAAGATAATCGTAGATCTCGGTGATAGTGCCTACTGTCGAACGAGGACTCCGGCTGGTAGTCTTCTGCTCAATCGAAATTGCGGGACTGAGCCCGTCGATGGCATCCACGTCGGGCCGTTCCATCTGGTCCAAAAACTGGCGAGCGTAGGCCGAGAGCGTTTCTACATAGCGCCGCTGGCCCTCCGCATAGATGGTGTCAAATGCCAGCGAGGACTTGCCCGACCCGCTCAGGCCGGTGATTACCGTCAGGCTATTACGGGGAATCTCGACATCGATGTTCTTGAGATTATGCTGGCGCGCCCCGCGCACCGAAATCTTGGTAATGGCCATAGACGGCGAAAGTGATGCCCTTCAGTGCCCTTCCGTAATATGGACGGGTCCACAGAGATGTTGGAAAGTGGAGGTGCGCAGCTCTACTCACGTATCTTATTTGCTAACACCGGCAAGCGTCAACGCAGGTAGATTCAGGCAGGTAGATTCAGACAGGTAGATCCGGGAGAGCAGCGACATCAGCCGAACGCGGCACTTCGTGCAAAGGCAGGGAATTTGGGCGGTCTATTGAGTGTTTCCATTCTTTCTTTCACCGTGGTCACCGTGCTGGCAATTGGAATCCTATCCGCGTACGGCTCCGTCATTGGAATTCTTCACACCTTCGCCAAGCGGTCACAACAACGCATAGAAGAAAAACCTGTGCTTGCCCCTGCCCAAGCTCGCGCGGCTCACGCCGGCGGACGCTAGCGCACTCGCCTTTCGTCTGCAGAAATACTGGAGTCTAGCTAATTGTGCGGTGGAGTGGGTGGATTGCTGCCATCGCCCGGCTGGCCCGGCGCTCCAGGATTCGGGAACCTCATTCCTGGCGGTACTCCCGGCTGTATTCCCTGCTGCTGAAGTTGTTGCTGCCGTTGTTGCAGTTCCTGCAGGAGTTGCTCCGGCGTCTTGACGCCCTGTCCATCCGGTTGCTGTTGTTGCTGATCGTCGGTTGCAGCCTGATCGTCGCCGTTGTCGGTCTGGTCGGTTTGATCATCGGCCTGAGTGTCATCGGATGCGTCGGTAGAATCATCCGACGCGTCGTCCTGAGCATCCTGACCCTCGACGGTCACGGTATTGCCACCAGGCGCGGCCATAGGCGCCATCGGCCGGGCAAAAACGGGCTGGTTATAGGCACTCGCCTGCTCGGTAGGCGGCGGAGTGCTCTCCGCGGGAGCGCCCGACTTGGCCATCAGAATCACGCGGTCCAAAGCGCTCGGGTCCGTCGGCGATCCTAATAGCAGGTAGTTGAAGTGCGATCCGTTGAGCAGCGATGCCAGTACATCACGAGCCGGAGCCGGGCCAAACTGTCCGACCACACGCTCCGAGGCATTCCCCGGAAGCTCGATGGTCGCGCCCGTTTGTGTCCGAACCGCTTTCAGGATGTCGCCCAGGGTGGAATTCTGGGCGAAAATCGTCAATTGGCCGCCTTGGAATGAAACCTGGGGAGGAGATGCCGGCTGCTGCGCCAGAGTCGGTGGGGGCGCAGGCTGTTCTGCTGCCGCCGGCGTTGGAGTGGTGGAGTGCCGCCGCTTGCCGTAGCCAGGCATCGCCACCAGCACGCACGCCAGGCCCACGACAATGAGAGATTTCGGCTTCAATGGTCCACCTGACATGAGGAACGCCCGTACTCGCCGGTCTTGCGGAGAATTACAGAAAATCCCTTCTACCCCTCAAATTGTAGCACCGTAAGCCCCGTCCAGCGCCTCAATCTGTAGAGACATAGCTGGCTATGTCTTTACTGCCGTGGCGCGTAGTAGCCTCTGCGGGAGCGCACCTGAAGATCCTTCTTGAGGGCGGTAATTTCAATGGGCCGATAGCGGCCATCCGCCTCAAAATCCGCCGGATGGTACGAAATTATGTATTGGCTCCGCAGCTCGTCTTCAATGGCTGAAAACGAGCTCTTGATGTCCTTCATCTTGAAGGGAAAGAATGCGCGCCCGCCGGTGGCCTCGGCGATGCGTTTCAGCGTTTTGTCGCCACGCAGGATCAAGCCGCTGTCATCGGTGGAAATTGCATAGACGATGACTTCCGCGCGCTGCGCCATTTCGATCGCCTGCGCCTCGCTAAAATCGCTCTGATTGTCCTCGCCATCACTCACCACTACGATGGCCCGTCTCGAAGGACGGTCTTCGTGATCCTTGATCAAGTTCTCGTGGCAGGCTCGATAAATGGCGTCGTAGAGCGCCGTTCCTCCGCCGTCCTGCAAGCGGTGCACTGCCGCGGAGAGCAAGGTGGCGTTATCCGTGAAATCTTGCATCATCTGACTGTGCCCGTTGAAGCCCACGACAAAGGCTTTGTCGAACTTCGGGCGAACGGTATTCTGCAGAAAACTGACGGCTGCTTCCTGTTCGAAGTCAAACCGCCCCTTCACCGATCCGCTGGTATCGATCAAAAGCCCAAGCTCGATGGGCAGATCAGTTTCGCGGCGGAAATTCACGATCGATTGCGGCGGTTTGTGATCGTCCAGGATAGCGAAGTCTTTCTGGTTCAGGTCGCGCACGAATTTGCCGTGTTTGTCGGTGGCGATGAACAGTACGTTGACTTCGTTGACCCGCGCCTTGATGGTTAGAATGGGGTCGTCAGGCTGGCCGGATTCAGGGCTGGAGGGGGGCGGCGAGAACAACGCGCTGCCCGGCGCAAGATAGGTTTCCTGCGCCCGCAGCGGCGATAATCCCGCCACGGCCACAACCATCCCCGCGAGCAAAAAATACTTTCCCGTGTACTTCATTCCACATCCCGTCCCGACTTACACCGTTAGCCATCTGCCCGGCACGCTGGCCTACTTCATTAGATGCACGCCATGGGCCGAAGTACCCGCCAGATGCCGCTTTTACTCATATAGGACTTTAGGAGACCCTTTCGCAAATGCCAAGTTACAAAAGGAGCACGCGCGGGGTCATCGGGAGCCTCAACTTAGGTGACCAATCCTCGCTAACCAGGAAGGTCCGAGGTCGGCCTCTCAGGCCACAACAGGTTAAAATAGAAGTGACACCACAACGAGGAGACCCCAATGAAAACGCTACTAGCTCTGTTCTTGGTGTGTGCCCTTATCCTGCCCGCCTTCGCCGATAGCGACAAAGAACAAGATCGCGTCGAACAGTCCGGCCACGTGCTCAAGGAAATCCTCAACATCCCGGATGACATTCCCCAGGATCTGCTGGACAAGGCGGAATGCATTATTGTGCTGCCATCAGTGAAAAAGGCTGCATTCGGCGTAGGCGCGAGCTACGGCCGCGGCGTCATGATTTGCCG
>JGI12269J14319_10001789_pt1 | contig 21134 bp, 18 predicted proteins | sample PeaSoiSIISIP2007_FD_14319 | JGI IMG/M metagenome (IMG submission 14319)
CCTCGACCTCGACCTCGTCGGTGTCGACGTCGGCTTCGGCGTCGGTGTCGACGTCGGCTTCGGCTTCGGCTTCGGCGTCGACATCGTCGTCGCCCGCCTCGAGGACCTCGTCGCCCTCGAGCCCGGCCTCCGTGTCGTCGTCTCCGACGGCCTCGAGGTCTTCGGCCTCGGACACCGCCCCGGCCGCGGCCGCTCCCGACGCCTGCTCCGCCGCACCACCGCGACGCGAGGCCGCCACCCGCCGCGAGCGCATGGCCGTCGTCTCCTCGGCCCGGCGGGCACGCCGCCGCTCGAGGCGGTCGTCGGGCAGCCGGCTCACGATCACGGTGATGTGGCACGTCCGCTTTCGGATCCGGGTGGCACGGCCCCTGGCCCTCGGGCGCCAGCGCTTGAGCGTGGTCCCCTCGTCGGCGAAGCAGGCCGACACGTAGAGGTCCTCGGGGTCGAGCTGCTCGTTGTTCCGGGCGTTGGCCACGGCCGAGGCCAGCACCTTGGCCACGACGCGGGCGGCCTCCCGGGGCGTCGCCTCGAGCGTCTCGCGGGCGCGGTCCACGTCCATTCCCCGGACGAGGTCGAGCACCTGGCGCGCCTTGTAGGCGGACATCCGGTAGTGGCGCAGTACGGCCCGGGTACCGGGACGCTCGTTGGTCTTCACGCCGGGCATGTCACCGCCTCGCTTGCCGTTCCTGGCCGGCGTGGTAACGGAAGGTCCGCGTGGCCGCGAACTCCCCCAGCTTGTGACCGACCATGGACTCCGTGATGTAGACCGGCACGTGCTTACGCCCGTCGTGGACGGCGATGGTGTGGCCGACCATGTCCGGGATGATGGTGGAGCGGCGCGACCACGTCTTGATCACCCGCTTTTCGTTGGTGGCGTTGAGGGCGTCGACCTTCTTGAGGAGATGGTCGTCCACGAAGGGGCCCTTCTTCAGGCTACGAGGCATGGGGCTGCGCTCCTTCGGATCCGGGTCACCGGCGGGCGCCGCGGCTGCGGCGGCGGCGGACGATCATCTGGTTGGACGCCTTCTTCCGGGACCGGGTGCGGCCCTCGGGCTTGCCCCAGGGCGACACGGGGTGGCGGCCGCCCGACGACTTCCCCTCGCCGCCGCCCAGGGGGTGGTCGACGGGGTTCATGGCCACACCCCGGGTCTGGGGGCGCACGCCCTTCCACCGGTTGCGCCCGGCCTTGCCTATCGACACCAGCTCGGCCTCGGCGTTGCCGACCTCGCCCAGCGTGCCGCGGCAGTCGATGGGCACACGCCGCATCTCGGTGGAGGGGAGCCGCAGCGTGGCGAACTGCCCTTCCTTCGCCACCAGCTGGGCGCTCATCCCCGCACCGCGGGCCAGCTTGCCGCCCTGCCCGGGGCGCAGCTCGATGTTGTGGATGGTCGAGCCCACCGGGATGTAGCGCAGCGGCAGGGCGTTGCCGGGCCGGATCTCGGAGCCTTGGCCACTGCCGAGCACGTCACCCACCCGCACCTGGGCGGGGGCGAGGATGTAGCGCTTCTCGCCGTCGTAGTAATGGAGCAGGGCGATGCGGGCGTTGCGGTTCGGGTCGTACTCGATGGCCGCCACTTTGGCCGGCACGCCGTCCTTGTCCCGCTTGAAGTCGATGATCCGGTACTGCTGCTTGTGGCCGCCGCCGCGGTGGCGAGCGGTCTTGCGGCCGTAGCTGTTGCGGCCTCCTGATCCCGGCTTGGGGACGACCAGCGATCGCTCGGGCTTCGACCGCGTGATCTCGGAGAAGTCCGACACGGACTGAAAGCGCCGGGCGGGGCTGGTGGGCTTGCGCTTGCGAAGGGCCATCGGAGGTCTCTCAGGTCTTCTCGAACAGGTCGATCTTGTCGCCTGCGGCCAGCGTCACCACGGCCCGCTTGGTCGACGGACGGGTCCCCACCGTGTTGGCCTTGCGGTTGCGGCGCTTCTTGCCCTTGCGGTTGAGGGTGTTCACGCTCTTCACGTGGACGCCGAAAGCCCGTTCCACGGCCATGCGGACGTCGATCTTGGTGGCGTCGGGGGCGACCACGAAGACGTAGACGCCGTCCTCCATGAGGGCGTAGGACTTCTCCGACACCACCGGCCGCATGAGCACCTGGCTGGCGTCCTTCACCCTGCGCTCCCCTCGTCGGCACCGGTGTCGGTGTCGGTGACCGCGTCGGTGTCGGTGACCGCGTCGATGTCGGTGGCCGCGTCCGCATCGGTGACAGGGTCGGCCGTGACCGGCGCCTCGGTCTCTGCGGCCGCCTCTGTGGCGGAGGCGGTGGCGGTGGCGGAGGCGGAGGTGGTGGCGGAGGCGGAGGCGGTGGCGGTGGCGGTGGCCACATCGTCGGTGGCCACGTCGTCGGTGGCCGCGTCGTCGACCGCCCCGGCGGCGGGCGCCTTGGCACTCTTGCGGGACCGGGACGCCCGTGCAACCGGGGCCGGCACCTCGGCCGGGGCCGCGGTCGGAGCCGGGGAGGTCTCGCCCGGCAGGGTGGTGTCGGTGAACACCACCCAGTCGTTGCGCATCACGTCGTAGGCGTTGAGCTCGCCCTGCTGCAGGGTCTGGATCCGGGCCAGGTTGGCGAAGGAGCGGTCGGGGATGCCGTCGTCGGGGCCGAGGACCACGAGGATCCGGCCGTCGAGCCCGAGAGCCGACAGGGCGGCGACGGCGTCCTTCGTCCGGGGCACGGCGAACGACCACTCGTCGACGACCACCACTCTCCGTTCGAGGGCCCGGTCCGACAGGGCCGAGCACAGGGCGAGGCGGATCATCTTCTTGGGCGTGCGCTGGCGGTACGAGCGCGGCTTGGGGCCCAGCGCCACCCCACCGCCGGACCACTGCGGGGACCGGATCGAGCCCTGCCGGGCCCGGCCCGTCCCCTTCTGGCGGAAGGGCTTGGCGCCGCCGCCGGACACCTCGGCCCGGGTGCGGGTGGACTGCGTGCCCGAGCGGGCCGCGGCCAGCTGGGCCGTCACCACCTGGTGGAGGAGGGCGACGTTGGGGACGATCCCGAAGATCTCCGGGTCGAGGTACACCGTCTCGATCAGGCTGCCGTCGGCGCGGCGGCGATCGGCCGTCCGGCGCTCGGGCTCGGGCCGCGACCGGCGCCGGGCCTCGGCGGGGCTCTCCATGACGGTCATGACAGGGCCACCTTCGCCCCGCCGGCGGCGTTGTTGGCGCCCTTGATGGTGTCGCGCAGCATGACGATGCCACCCCGGGGACCCGGCACCGCCCCCCGGACCAGCACCAATTGGCGCTCGGGGTCGGCCTGGACGACCTCCAGGTTGAGCGTCGTGACCTGATGGCCGCCCATCCGGCCGGCCATGCGGGTGCCCTTGAAGACACGGGAGGGGGTGGCGCAGGCTCCCACCGACCCGGGTGACCGGTGCTTTTTGTGGTTGCCGTGGGCGGCGCCCTGGCCCTTGAAGTTGTGGCGCTTCATGGCCCCGGCGAAGCCCTTGCCCTTGGAGACGGCGATGGCGTCCACCCGCTCGCCGGCACTCAGGACGTCGGCGGTGAGCTGCTGGCCCACCTCGTAGCCACTGGTGTCGTCCAGGCGGAGCTCCACCAGCCGACGGCCCGGCTCCACCCCGGCGGCGGCGTAGTGACCCTGCTCGGGCTTGGTGAGCGAGGACGTCCGCCGGACCCCCCAGGTGACCTGCAGGGCGGCGTACCCTTCGCGCTCGGGCGTCTTCACCTGGACCACCCGCATGGGCGCGACCTTGAGGACCGTCACCGGCACGGCGCGGTTGTGCTCGTCCCAGACCTGGGTCATGCCGACCTTCTCGCCGACGATCACCTTGGTCGCCACGGTGGGGGGCTTCCTTCCGTCTTGGTCGTGGGCGCCCGCCCATGGGGCGGCACGCCTGTTGGTCGTGCGGCGCCGTCACCGGCGCCCTGTTCGCATGCCAACGCTCCGCCCGGGAGACCCGAGCGGAGCGCTCGCCAGGTTCTGCCCCGAGGTCCCCACCGGCAGGCCGGCAGGCGCTCGGAGACGTCGTGAGAAAAGCTCAGCCGGACCGAAAAGTCCCGGCGGGCGACGTTACACCATGGTTATGGGACCTGCCAGCCGTTTTCCCCGCCGGAGGGCGGGCGGCGCAGGATCAGACGTTCTGGATCTTGATCTCGATGTCGACACCCGCCGGCAGGTCGAGCCGCTGCAGGGAGTCCACCGTCTTCGGGGTGTGCTCGACGATGTCGACCAGGCGCTTGTGCACCTGCATCTCGAAGTGCTCGCGGCTGTCCTTGTACTTGTGCGGGGATCGGATCACCGTGTAGCGGTGCCGCTCGGTCGGGAGCGGGACCGGGCCCTGGACCTTGGCCTGGGTCCGGAGCACCGTCTGCACGATCTTCTCCGTCGACTGGTCCAGGACCTCGTGGTCGTAGGCCTTCAGGCGGATCCGGATCTTCTGGCGCGAGGCCTCTGCCACCGTCTTCTCCCGATCCCCTGCGTCCCGTGCCCGACCGCTACTTGAGGATCTTGGTCACGCGGCCGGAACCGACCGTGCGCCCACCCTCGCGGATGGCGAAGAGCAGGCCCTCGTCCATGGCGATCGCCTTCTGCAGCTCCACCGTCATCTCGGTGTTGTCCCCGGGCATGACCATCTCGGTGCCCTCGGGGAGGGTGATGGAGCCGGTCACGTCGGTGGTGCGGAAGTAGAACTGCGGACGGTAGTTGTTGAAGAAGGGCTTGTGGCGGCCACCCTCTTCCTTGGTGAGGACGTACACGTTGGCCTCGAAGTTGGTGTGCGGGGTGATCGAACCCGGCTTGGCCAGGACCTGGCCGCGCTCGACGTCCTCCTTTTTGGTGCCCCGCAGGAGGGCGCCGATGTTGTCCCCGGCCCGCCCCTCGTCGAGGAGCTTGCGGAACATCTCCACGCCCGTGACGACGGTCTTCTGGGTGGGGCGCAGACCGACGATCTCGATCTCCTCGCCCACCTTGACCTGGCCCTGCTCCACCTTGCCGGTCACCACCGTGCCACGCCCGGTGATGGACATGACGTCCTCGATGGGCATGAGGAAGGGCCGGTCGATGGGGCGCTCGGGCTCGGGGATGTAGCTGTCGACGGCGTCCATCAGCTCGAGGATCTTGGGCGTCCACTCGGGGTCGCCCTCGAGCGCCTTGAGGGCGCTCACCCGCACCACGGGCACGTCGTCGCCGGGGAAGTCGTAGGACGAGAGCAGCTCCCGGACCTCCAGCTCCACCAGGTCGAGCAGCTCCTCGTCGTCGACCATGTCCGCCTTGTTGAGCGCCACCACGATGTGGGGCACACCCACCTGCCGGGCGAGCAGCACGTGCTCCCGGGTCTGGGGCATGGGGCCGTCGGCGGCCGACACGACCAGGATGGCGCCGTCGACCTGGGCGGCACCGGTGATCATGTTCTTGATGTAGTCGGCGTGCCCGGGCATGTCGACGTGGGCGTAGTGGCGGTTGTCCGTTTCGTACTCGACGTGGGCGATCGAGATGGTGATGCCCCGCGCCTTCTCCTCGGGGGCCTTGTCGATCTGGTCGAAGGGCGTGAAGGCCACGTTGGGGTTCTTCTCGGACAGGACCTTGGTGATGGCCGCCGTGAGCGTGGTCTTCCCGTGGTCGATGTGCCCCATCGTCCCGATGTTCACGTGGGGCTTCGAACGCTCGAATTTCTTCTTGGCCATGCTTTCGCTCCGGCTCCTGGTCTCCGGCGGCTCCCCCTCGGGAGCCGCCTGTTCCTCGTGTCGTTGTGTCTTGGGGTCCTACGTGCGTGCTCTGTGGTCGGGGCCGCTACTCGCCACGGGCCCGGGCCACGATCTCACGGGCGATCGAGTCGGGGACTTCGTGGTAGGCGCTGAACTGCATCGTGTACGTGGCCCGCCCCTGGGTCCGCGACCGCAGGTCGGTAGCGTAGCCGAACATGTCCGCCAGGGGCACCAGAGACCGGACGACGTGGCTCGTGCCCCGCTGCTCCATGCCCTCGACCTTGCCCCGGCGGGACGACAGGTCCCCGATGACGTCTCCCATGTACTCCTCGGGCGTGACCACCTCGACCGCCATGACCGGCTCGAGCAGGACGGGGCTGGCCTTGCGGGCGGCGTCCTTCACGGCCATGGAGCCGGCGATCTTGAAGGCCATCTCCGAGGAGTCCACGTCGTGGTACGAGCCGTAGGTGAGGTTCACCCGGACGTCGACCATGGGGTAGCCGGCCAGGACCCCGTTGGTGAGGGCCTCCTGGATGCCGGCGTCCACGGCCGGGATGTACTCCTTGGGGATGACCCCGCCCGTGATCTTGTCCACGAACTCGTAACCGCCTCCCGGCCCGGTGGGCTCGAGGCTGATGACCACGTGGCCGTACTGGCCCCGGCCACCGGTCTGGCGGACGTAGCGGCCCTCGACCTTCTCCACGGGCTTGCGGATCGTCTCGCGGTAGGCGACCTGGGGCTTGCCCACGTTGGCGTCGACCGAGAACTCCCGCAGCATCCGGTCCACCAGGATCTCGAGGTGGAGCTCGCCCATGCCCGAGATCACCGTCTGGCCCGTCTCCTCGTCCGTCCGGACCCGGAACGTGGGATCCTCCTCGCTCAGAGCGAACAGGGCCTTGCCCAGCTTGTCCTGGTCGGCCTTGGTCTTGGGCTCCACCGCCACGTGGATCACCGGCTCGGGGAACTCGAGCGTCTCGAGCAGGATCAGGTGGCCCGGGTCGCACAGGGTGTCGCCGGTGGTGGTGTCCTTGAGCCCCACCGCCGCCACGATGTCGCCGGTGAAGATGGCGTCCTTGTCCTCGCGGTGGTTGGCATGCATCTGCAGGATGCGACCCACCCGCTCTTTGCGCCCGCCCTTGGTGGAGTTGACGATGGTGGAGCCCTTGGCCAGGGTGCCCGAGTAGACGCGCAGGTAGGTGAGCTTGCCCACGTAGGGGTCGGTCATGATCTTGAAGGCCAGGGCGGCGAAGGGCTCGGCNTCGTCCGCCCGGCGCTCCACCGGCTCGCCCTTGGTCGTGGTCCCGATGGCGTCGGGGACGTCGAGGGGGCTGGGCAGGTAGTCGACGACGGCGTCGAGCAGGGGCTGGACCGCCTTGTTCTTGAAGGCCGAGCCGCACAGCACGGCCACCACCTGGTTGGCGATGACGCCCCGGCGCAGGGCCCGGCGCAGGTCGTCGGCGGTGATCTCCTCCTCGCCGACGTACTTCTCCATGATCGTGTCGTCGTAGTTCGACAGGACGTCCACCAGCTGGTGCCGGGCGTCGGCGGCCTCGGTGGCCAGGTCGGCCGGGACGTCCTCGGTCTTCCACTTCTCGCCCATGTCGTCGGCCCACAGCAGGGCCTGCATGGACAGGAGGTCGATGACCCCGTGGAACCCGCCCTCCACCCCGATGGGGAGCTGGATCACGGCCGGCGTGGCGTCGAGCCGGTCGCGGATCATGTCCACCGCCCGGCCGAAGTCGGCCCCGATGCGGTCCATCTTGTTGACGAAGCAGATGCGCGGCACCGAGTACTTGTTGGCCTGGCGCCACACCGTCTCGGTCTGGGGCTCGACGCCGGCCACGGCGTCGAAAACCGCCACCGCCCCGTCGAGGACACGCAGCGAGCGCTCGACCTCGACGGTGAAGTCCACGTGGCCGGGGGTGTCGATGATGTTGATCCAGCAGTCGCGCCACTTGCAGGTCGTGGCGGCCGAGGTGATGGTGATGCCGCGCTCCTGCTCCTGGACCATCCAGTCCATGGTGGCGGCGCCCTCGTGGACCTCACCGATCTTGTAGTTCTTACCGGTGTAGTAGAGGATGCGCTCCGTCGTCGTGGTCTTGCCCGCGTCGATGTGCGCCATGATCCCGATGTTGCGGGTCCGGGCGAGGGGGAATTCGCGGATGGGGCGTGCGTCGGCCATGATGCGGTGCTCTCGGGTCGTTCGTGGATGGGGCCGGCCGGAACCGGGGGGCGCTCTGGGACGCCTGCCCGGCTACCAGCGGTAGTGGGCGAAGGCTCTGTTGGACTCGGCCATCTTGTGCATGTCCTCCCGGCGCTTCACGGCCGCGCCGGTGGCGTTGGCGGCGTCGAGGACCTCGTTGGCGAGGCGCTCGGCCATGGTCTTCTCGCGGCGCTGGCGGGAGAACCCGACCAGCCACCGGATGGCCAGGGTGGTGGCTCGGCGGGGGCGGACCTCCACCGGCACCTGGTACGTGGCCCCGCCGACTCGGCGGCTCTTCACCTCGAGTTCGGGCCGGGTGTTCTCCACCGCCCGCTTGAGGATCGACACGGGGTCGCCCCCGGTCTTGTCGCGCACCACCTCCAGGGCGTCGTAGACGAGCCGCTCGGCCAGCGTGCGCTTGCCGCGCGACAGCACCTTGTTGACCACCTGGGTGACGAGCACCGACCGGAAGACCGGGTCGGGGGCGAGCTCTCGTCGGGCGGCAGGACCCTTGCGGGGCATCAGGACTCCTTTTTCGTGCCGTAGCGCGAACGGGCCTGGTTGCGCTCCCGGACCCCCGCCGCGTCCAGCGCGCCCCGGATGACCTTGTAGCGCACGCCCGGCAGGTCCTTCACCCGTCCGCCGCGCACCAGGACGATGGAGTGCTCCTGGAGGTTGTGGCCGACGCCCGGGATGTAGGCGCTCACCTCGATGCCGCTGGTGAGCCGCACCCGGGCCACCTTGCGCAGGGCCGAGTTGGGCTTCTTCGGCGTGGTGGTGAAGACGCGCGTGCACACGCCGCGCCGCTGGGGAGCACCCTTGAGCGCCGGCGTCTTCGTCTTCGACTGCTTGGACGCCCGTCCCTTACGGACGAGCTGTTCGATCGTGGGCACGCGTGACCTCTGGCCGATGTTCCAACGGGGACCTGCTCGCGGGGACTGCCGGGCGGTCCGTCCGGGGGACGTCCCGCCACGCGAGCAGGCAATGGTAGAGCCTACCGGGGGGGCGGGGCAATCGCGCCGGGCCGCCCGGAGCAGCTTGGAGGGAGCCGGTCGGGCCGGCCGCAGGGTCAGGCACCGGCCTCCAGCTGACCGTTGCCCTCCACGCCGTGGTCGCCGTCACCGTTGGTGGAGGCCGGCAGCCCGTCGGCCCTCCCGGCGTCGAGGGCGCCCCACCCGACCGCGGTCCCGCCGGTCTCGGGGTACTGGCCGTAGCCGCTGTCGACGTAGCCACTCTCCCCCGGTGCCCGGTACCCGGGCTCGCCCAGGCCACCGTCGGCGCCGGCCGGGCCGCCCACGTCGCGCAGCCACGCCGCCAGATCCTCGGTCTCCTCGTCGAAGCCGTAGCTGCGCAGTGACACCCCGGCCGCATCGGGCAGGTCGACCACGATGTCGCGGTAGCGGCCCATGCCGGTGCCGGCCGGGATCAGCTTGCCGATGATGATGTTCTCCTTGAGGCCGAAGAGGTGGTCGGAGCGGCCTTCGATGGCCGCCTCGGTGAGCACCCGGGTGGTCTCCTGGAACGAGGCCGCCGACAACCACGAGTCGGTGGCCAGGGAGGCCTTGGTGATGCCCATGAGCTCGGGCCGGCCCTCGGCCGGGCGGTTGCCCTCCTGCACCAGGGCCCGGTTGACCTCGGCGTACACCTGGGCGTCCACCCGCTCGCCGGGGAGGAAGGGGGCGTCGCCCGGCTCGGCCACGAGCACCCGGCGCAGCATCTGGCGCACGATCAGCTCGATGTGCTTGTCGTGGATCGACACACCCTGGTCCCGGTAGACCTTCTGGACCTCTTCCACAAGGTACTGCTGGGTCTCGCGGATGCCCTTGACCTCGAGCAGCTCCTTGGGGTCCTTGGGCCCCTCGACCAGGGCGTCGCCGGCGGCGACCTCCTGACCGGCGTTCACCTCGAGATGCGCCCGGGCCGACACGAGCACCGACTCCTCGGTGCCGTCGTCGGCCACCACGGTGATGCGGCGGCCGCCCTCCTCGTCCTCGAGGCGCACGACGCCGGAGTAGTGGGCCAGCACGGCCGCACCCTTCGGGGTCCGGGCCTCGAACAGCTCCACCACACGGGGCAGGCCGTGGGTGATGTCCTCGCCCACGACACCACCGGTGTGGAACGTCCGCATGGTCAGCTGGGTGCCGGGCTCGCCGATGGACTGGGCGGCGATGACACCCACGGCCTCCCCCAGCTCGATGAAATTGCCGGTGGCAAGGGACTGGCCGTAGCAGGTGGCGCACACCCCGTGCTCGGACTCGCACGTCAGCACCGAGCGCACCCGGACCCGGGTGACGGCGGGGTCGTCGCGCAGGCTCGCCACGAGATCGTCGTCGAGCAGCGTGCCGGCGGTCACGACCGTGCCGTCGTCGAGGGTGACGTCCTCGGCCAGCACCCGGCCGTAGGCCCGTGTCTCGAGGTAGGAGCGGCGACCCGCCTCGTCGGGGACGACCTCCTCGAGCCAGATCCCCCGGGAGGTGGCGCAGTCGTCGATACGGATGATCAGCTCCTGGGCCACGTCCACCAGGCGGCGGGTCAGGTACCCCGAGTCGGCCGTCCGCAGGGCGGTGTCGGCCAGGCCCTTGCGGGCGCCGTGGGTGGAGATGAAGTACTCGAGCACCGACAGGCCCTCCCGGAAGGAGGACTTGATGGGCCGGGGGATCATCTCACCCCGGGGGTTGGAGACGAGCCCCTTCATGCCGGCGATCTGGCGGATCTGCTGGGCGTTCCCACGGGCCCCGGAGTCCACCATCATGTCGAGGGGGTTGAAGGCCATGGCCGACAGCGTGCGCTCCATGGCCCGGCCCACCTCCGACGTGGCCGACGTCCAGATCTCGATCTCCTTCTGGCGCCGCTCGTCGTCGGTGATGATCCCCCGCTTGAACTGGGTCTCCGCCTTCTCCGCCTCGCGCTCGTAGCGGTCCAGGATGGACCGCTTCTCCGGCGGGGTGCGCACGTCGTCGATGGAGATGGTGAGGCCCGACTGGGCGGCGAACCGGAACCCGAGCGCCTTGATCCGGTCGAGGCTGGCGGCCACCACGTGCTTGGGCTCGGTGGCCGAGATCTCCTCCACGATCCCGCCGATGGGGGTGGACCGCTTGCCCACGATGTCGTTCACGAAGGGGAACCCCTTGGGCAGGGCGCTGTTGAAGAACACGCGGCCGGGGGTGGTCTCGATGGAGAGCACCTCCTCGGTCTCGGGGTCGGCGTCGAGCGCCTTGGCCAGGGCCGTGTGCATCGACGACCCTTGCGTGGTCCGCAACAGGATCTTGGCGTGCAGGGCCACGTCGCCCTCGTCGAAGGCCCGCTCGACCTCGTAGGCGTGGCGGAACACCTTGCCCTCGCCCTTGGCCCCCTCGACCTGGAGGGTGAGGTAGTAGGCGCCGAACACCATGTCCTGGGTGGGGACGGTGATGGGGCGCCCGGTGGCGGGCGACAGGATGTTGTTGGCCGACAGCATGAGCACGCGGGCCTCGGCCTGGGCCTCGGCCGACAGGGGCAGGTGAACGGCCATCTGGTCCCCGTCGAAGTCGGCGTTGAACGCCGTGCACACGAGCGGGTGGACCTGGATGGCCTTGCCCTCCACCAGGACGGGCTCGAAGGCCTGGATCCCGAGGCGGTGCAACGTGGGGGCCCGGTTGAGCAGCACGGGGTGTTCCTGGATGACGCCCTCGAGCACGTCCCACACCTGCGGCCGGCGGCGCTCGACCATGCGCTTGGCCGACTTGATGTTCTGGGCCAGCTCCAGGTCGACCAGGCGCTTCATGACGAACGGCTTGAACAGCTCGAGCGCCATCAGCTTGGGCAGGCCGCACTGGTGCAGCTGGAGGGTGGGGCCGATCACGATGACCGAACGGCCCGAGTAGTCGACGCGCTTGCCCAGCAGGTTCTGGCGGAACCGGCCCTGCTTGCCCTTCAACATGTCGGACAGGCTCTTGAGTGGGCGGTTGCCCGGGCCCGTGACCGGCCGGCCGCGGCGGCCGTTGTCGAACAGGGCGTCGACGGCCTCCTGCAACATGCGCTTCTCGTTGTTGATGATGATCTCGGGCGCGCCCAGGTCGAGCAGACGCTTCAGGCGGTTGTTCCGGTTGATGACCCGGCGGTACAGATCGTTGAGGTCGGACGTGGCGAACCGGCCGCCGTCGAGCTGGACCATGGGCCGCAGGTCGGGCGGGATGACCGGGACGACCTCGAGGATCATGGCCCGGGGGTCGTTGGCGCGCCGGCCGTGGTCGTCGCGCCGGTTGAAGGCGGTGACGATCTTGAGACGCTTGATGGCCTTCTGCCGCCGCTGGGCCGACAGGGGGCGGCGCCCGTCGGCGGCGTCGATGGCCTCCCGGAGCTTGGTCTCCTCGGAGTCGAAGTCGATTCGGTCGATGAGCCGGGCGATGGCCTCGGCCCCCATGCCGCCCTCGAAGTAGTCGTCGTAGCGGATCTTGAGCTCCCGCCACAGCAGCTCGTCCTCGATGATCTTGCGGGCGAACAGGTCGCGGAACTCGTCGAAGGCCCGCTTGGCCAGGTCGATGTCGGCCTCGGCCCGCTCGCGGACCGACCCGATCTCCTTTTCCGCCGTCCGCTGGCGGGCCTTGATCTCCGCCTCCTTGGCGCCGCCGGCCTCCAGGGCGGCCAGCTCCTTTTCGAGCTCCTTGAAGCGGCGGTCGATCTCGAGGTCGCGCTGGCGCTCGAGCTGGGTGACCTCCTCGGCGAGCTCGCCCTCGAGGGCGGACAGGTCCTCGTGACGGCGGTCGTCGTCGACCCAGGTGACGAGGTTGGCAGCGAAGTAGATGACCTTCTCCAGCTGCTTGGCCTTCAGCTCTTCGCGGGCCTCGGTGCCCATGAGGAGGTATGCCAGCCAGCTGCGTGTGCCGCGCAGGTACCAGATGTGGACCACGGGCGCGGCCAGCTCGATGTGGCCCATACGCTCGCGCCGGACCTTGGAGCGGGTGACCTCGACGCCGCAGCGCTCACAGATGATGCCCCGGAACCGGACGCGCTTGTACTTGCCGCAGTAGCACTCCCAGTCCTTGGTGGGACCGAAGATCTTCTCGCAGAACAGCCCGTCCTTCTCCGGGCGCAGCGTCCGGTAGTTGATGGTCTCGGGCTTCTTGACCTCGCCGTTCGACCACGAGCGGATGGACTCCGCCGTGGCCAGTCCGATCCGCAGCTGGTCGAAGTTGTTGACGTCCAGCACGACTAGAAGCTCCTCTCCGCAGCGCGGCGCTCGTCCTCTTCGTCCGACCCTCGCTCGGGCCGGCTGATGTCGATGCCGAGCTCCTCGGCCGTCCGGAAGACGTCCTCGTCGAGCTCGCGCATCTCGATCTCCTCACCTGTGGTCGACAGCACCTCGACGTTCAGGCACAGCGACTGCATCTCCTTGATGAGCACCTTGAAGCTCTCGGGGATCCCGGGCTCGGGGATGTTCTCGCCCTTGACGATGGCCTCGTAGACCTTGACGCGCCCGAGGACGTCGTCGGACTTGATGGTGAGGAGCTCCTGCAGGGCGTAGGCCGATCCGTAGGCCTCGAGGGCCCACACCTCCATCTCCCCGAAGCGCTGCCCACCGAACTGAGCCTTGCCACCCAGGGGCTGCTGGGTGATCATCGAGTACGGCCCCGTGGAGCGGGCGTGGATCTTGTCGTCCACCAGGTGGGCGAGCTTCAGGATGTAGACGTAGCCCACCGAGATGGGGTTGTCGTACACCTCGCCCGTCCGGCCGTTGTACAGCGTGGCCTTGCCGTCCGGGCCGATGAGGCGGGTGCCGTCGGCCGAGTCGGGGTGGAGGATCTCGAACAGGTGCCGGATGGTGGGGTGCCTCCCGGCCTCCTCGACCTCGTCCCAGTGAGCCCCGTCGAAGGCGGGCGTGGAGACCCACACCGCCGGATCGGTCCGGGGGCGGGTCTTGGTGTCGGTACGGGTGGGCTGCTCGAACGCCTCGGAGCCGTCCCAGCCCCACCGGGCCGCGTAGCCGAGGTGCGACTCGAGCACCTGACCCACGTTCATCCGGCTCGGCACGCCCAGCGGGTTCAGGATGATGTCGACCGGCGTGCCGTCGGCCAGGAAGGGCATGTCCTCCACCGGGAGGATCTTGGAGATGACGCCCTTGTTGCCGTGGCGGCCGGCGAGCTTGTCGCCCTCGGAGATCTTGCGCTTCTGGGCCACGTACACCCGCACCAGCTGGTTGACGCCGGGCGGCAGCTCGTGGGAGTCCTCGCGGGAGAACACCCGCACGTCGATCACCTTGCCCGACTCGCCGTGGGGCACCTTGAGCGAGGTGTCGCGCACCTCCCGCGCCTTTTCACCGAAGATGGCCCGCAGGAGCCGCTCCTCGGGTGTCTGCTCGGTCTCGCCCTTGGGGGTGACCTTGCCCACCAGGACGTCTCCCGCGTCGACCTCGGCCCCGATGCGGATGATGCCCCGCTCGTCCAGGTCGGCCAGGATCTCCTCGGAGAGGTTCGGGATGTCCCGGGTGATCTCCTCCGCGCCGAGCTTGGTGTCCCGGGCGTCGACCTCGTGCTCCTCGATGTGGATCGAGGTGAGCACGTCGTCGCGCACCAGGCGCTCGGACAGGATGATGGCGTCCTCGTAGTTGTAGCCCTCCCACGGCATGAAGGCGACCAGGAGGTTCTTGCCCAGGGCCAGCTCGCCGTTGTGGGTGGCCGACCCGTCGGCCAGGACGTCGTTGGCCCCCACCCGCTGGCCCTCGTCCACGATGACCTTCTGGTTGATCGAGGTGTTCTGGTTGGAGCGGCGGAACTTGGCCAGGGCGTAGCGCCGGCGGCCGAGGTCGTGGCCCAGTCGGTCGCGCTGGCCGGCCCGGTACTCCACCACGACGTGGTCGCCCGACACCTCGGCCACCGTGCCCTCGCCCTCCGACAGCAGCACGTCGCCGGCGTCCTGGGCGGCCCGGGCCTCGACCCCGGTACCGATGTAGGGCGCCTCGGGCACGACGAGGGGCACCGCCTGCTTCTGCATGTTGGCGCCCATCAGGGCCCGGTTGGCGTCGTCGTGCTCGACGAAGGGGATGAGCGCCGTCGACACCGACACGATCTGCTTCGGCGACACGTCCATGAGGTCGACCTCGGCCGGCGGCACGTAGTCGATCTCGCTGGTGGTGCCGTAGGAGGTGGTGGTGGCACCCACCCGCACGCCCGCCCCCTGGGGTCCGCGGCGCACGAGGACGCGCTCGTCGACGAACCGGCCGCGCTCGTCGAGCTTGGCGTTCGCCTGGGCGATGACGTGCTCCTCCTCCTCGTCGGCGGCCAGGTACACGATTTCGTCGCTGACGCGACCGTCCACGACCCGGCGGTACGGGGTCTCGATGAAGCCGTACTCGTTCACCCTGGCGTAGGTGGCCAAGGCGCCGATGAGGCCGATGTTCGGCCCTTCGGGCGTCTCGATGGGGCACATGCGGCCGTAGTGGGAGCTGTGCACGTCCCGGACCTCGAACCCGGCCCGCTCACGGGACAGGCCGCCCGGGCCGAGAGCCGACAGGCGCCGCTTGTGGGCCAGGCCCGACAGCGGGTTGTTCTGGTCCATGAACTGGCTCAACTGGCTGGTGCCGAAGAACTCCTTGATCGCCGCCACCACCGGCCGGATGTTGATCAGGGTCTGCGGGGTGATGGCCTCGACGTCCTGGGTGGTCATGCGCTCGCGCACGACCCGCTCCATGCGCGACAGCCCCACACGGACCTGGTTCTGGATGAGCTCGCCGACCGACCGGATCCGGCGGTTGGCGAAGTGGTCCTGGTCGTCGATCCGGTAACCCGACTCGCCGTCGGCGAGGTGGAGCATGTAGGTGGCGGTGGCGAGGATCTCCGACGGGCTCAGCACCCCCTGGTCGGGGGCGGGTCGCTCGAGGTCGATGTCGAGGATGCTCGACACCCGCTCGATCTCCGGCCCGAGCTTGCGGTTGAGCTTGTAGCGGCCCACCCGGGTGAGGTCGTAGCGCTTGGGGTTGAAGAAGGCGTTCTCGAAGTAGGCGCGCGCTGCCTCCGCCGACAGCGGCTCGCCGGGGCGGGCCCGCTTGTAGATCTCCAGGAGGGCATCCTCCCGGGTGGGGGCGAGGTCGCGCTCCTTCTCCCACTGGCCCTCGAGGAAGTCGAAGTGCCGGACGAAGCGGTTGAGGAAGCCTTCGTCCTCGTAGCCGAGCGCCCGGAGCAGGACGAACAGCGACAGGCGGCGCTTGCGGGCCACGCGAGCGCCGGCGGTGACGTCCTTCGACGGCTTGGCCTCGACGTCGAACTCGATCCACTCCCCGCGGTAGGGGTGGATGGTGCCGGTCACGATGGTCTTGGCGTCACGGCCGGGCTGGAAGATGACCCCCGGGGACCGCACGAGCTGGCTCACGACCACCCGCTCGGTGCCGTTGATGATGAAGGTGCCCTTGTCCGTCATCATGGGGAAGTCCCCCATGAAGACGGTCTGCTCCTTGATCTCGCCCGTCTGCGCGTTCATGAACCGCGCCCGCACGAACACGGGGGCGGCGTAGGTCATGTCCTTCTCCTTGCACTCCTCCTCCTGGAACTTCGGAGGTGGGCGCAGGTCGGGGTCGGACGGGTCGTACTCGAGCTCGAGGCTCAGCTGGCCGGTGAAGTCCTCGATCGGACTGATGTCGGCGAACGCCTCGGCCAGGCCCTTGTCCAGGAACCAGCGAAACGAGTCACGCTGGATGGCGATGAGGTCGGGCAGGCGCAGGACCTCGTCGAGGTTGGCGAACGAAAAACGCTCCGGGCTCTTGGACCGTGCAGGCAACGGTCGACTCCTCCCAGTGGGGTGGCGGGCAGTGACGGGGACGGCGGGACGGGACAGGGGCGACCGAGGACGCCCCGGGGGGACGAGACGGGTAGGGACGGGTGGTCAGAGGGACGGGTGGTCAGAGGGTGCAGGTCGGGGCGGGCAGGGGATCCGGGGCGATGAGGCCGGCCCGGGAGCAGGGAGGGCGCGCGTCACCGAGCCGGATTCGGTAAAGGTGGCGCGAAAGCAGGGGCACGGCAACCGCACAGCATACGCGCGCGCGCCATACGAGGCAACCCCCTCGGAGCTGCCACGGACAGGCTACGGACGCGTCGTGAGGTCGTCAAGCACTCGGGACCCCGTCCCGCGCCCGTTCCTACTTGATCTCGACGGTCGCCCCCGCCGCCTCGAGCTGGGCCTTGGCCTTGTCGGCGTCGTCCTTGGAGACCCGCTCCAGCACCGGCTTGGGAGCCGAGTCCACCACGTCCTTGGCCTCCTTGAGGCCGAGGCTGGTCAGCGACCGGACCTCCTTGATGACCTGGATCTTCTTGTCACCGGCGGCGGTCAGGACGACGTCGAATTCGGTCTTCTCCTCTTCGCCGCCCGCGTCGCCCCCACCGGCAGCCGGGGCGGCCGCCACGGCCACCGGGGCGGCCGCCGTAACGCCGAACTTGTCCTCGAACTCCTTCAGGAGCTCGGACAGCTCGAGAACGGTCAGGCTGGCGATCCCCTCGAGGATGTCGTCCTTGCTCAATTTGGTGGCCATGGTCGGTCTGCTCCTTTTGGATGTGCTCGAACTGACGGGAATGGTGCGCCCGGGAGGTCTCAGGCCTCGGGATCGGTCCCGGCGCTCTCGGCCGGCTCGGTGACCGCTCCAGATACTTCGGCCGCCGGGGCTTCGGCCGACGGGGCTTCGGCCGCCGGGGCTTCGGCCGACGGGGCTTCGGCCGACGGGGCTTCGGCCGACGGGGCTTCGGCCGCCGGGGCTTCGACCGACGGGGCTTCGACCGCCGGGGCTTCGGCCGCCGGGGCTTCGGCCGCGGCGGTCACCTCGGTGGCTGCCTCGGCGGGAGCGCCGGTGGCGGCAGCTGCCTCGACGGGAACCTCGGAGTCGGCGGCGGCCTCGGTCGGGGCCTCGGCCGCGTCGGTGGCGGGCTCCGGAGCGCCGCCGCGCTCCTCCACCAGCGCCGAGATGCCGTAGGCGAGGTTGCGGGGCAGGGCCTGCATCAGGCCTGCCAGCTGGCGCAACGGGGCGGCCAGGGCGCCGGCCAGCTGCGCCAGGAGCGTGTCCCGGGGGGGCAGATCGGCGAGCACGGTGAGTTCCTGCGACGACAGGACGCCGTCGCCGTGGAACCCACCCTTGACGACGAGCTCCGGAAAGGTCCGGGCGTAGTCGCGCAGTGCCTTGGCCACGGCGCTCACCTCGCCCGACACGAAGGCGATGGCCGTCGGTCCCTCCAGCAACGGGGTCAGGGCCTCGTGGCGGCCGCCGGAGACCGCCAGCTTGACCAGGGTGTTCTTGTAGACCTTGTACTCTCCGCCGGCCTCCTGGAGCGCCTGGCGCAGTCCGGCCAGTTGCGCCACGGACAGGCCTCGGTACTCGGTGACGATGGCGGCCTCCGAGGCGTGGAGGCGGTCACGGACCTCGCTCACCACGGCCACCTTGTCTGGCCTGGGATTGTCCATCGTCGGCTCCCGTGCTCGGAACGGTGCGGCACCGCTCATGGCTGCCGTCACCGCATCCACCGAGCAGGGCGCAGGCCCCACCGATGTCGCGTTCGTCGCCTCGTCAGGCGGGCCCGGGGGCCCCTTCGGTGCCACGACGGCACGACCGGAGTTCTACGGCGACGGCAACTACTCGATCTGTTGACTCGATCTGTTCTTGTGGTCCCGCCGGGGACCGGGGGAGCAATCTACTACGCCCGCGCCCTGCCCTAGGCCGAGGCGGCCAGCTCCTCCTCGGTGTCGCGGGCCCGGGCCGGGTCGATGCGGACCCCGGGGCCCATGGTCGAGGACAGCGCCACGGAACGCAGGTACCGGCCCTTGGCGGAGGCGGGCTTGGCCCGCACCAGCTCCTCGATGACCGTGTGGATGTTCTGGAGGAGCTGCTCGGCCGTGAACGACACCTTGCCCACCCGGACGTGGACGTTGCCGACCTTGTCCGTGCGGTACTCGACCCGACCGCCCTTGAACTCGGTGACCGCCTTGCCCACGTCGGTGGTCACGGTCCCCGTCTTGGGGTTGGGCATGAGCCCTCGGGGACCGAGCACCCGCCCGAGCTTCCCGACCTGCCCCATGAGGTCCGGCGTGGCGATGGCCACGTCGAATTCGAGGAACCCGCCCTCGATGCGGGCCACCAGGTCGTCGGCACCGACCTCGTCGGCCCCGGCCGCCCGGGCCTCGCCGGCGGCCTCGCCCGCGGCGAACACCACCACCCGGGCCGTCCGGCCCGTCCCGGCGGGGAGGGTCAGCGTCCCCCGCACGATCTGGTCCGCCTTGCGGGGGTCCACCCCGAGGCGGACGGCGAATTCGACGGTCTCGTCGAAGGACGCCGTCGCCATCTGCTTGACCAGCTCGACCGCCTCGGCCGGCGCATACAGGTGCTCCCGGTCGAAGTGCTCCAGCGCGGCCCGGTACTTCTTACCCTTGTGCACGTCGGGCTCCTCCTCGTGGTGTGGTGTGCGCCTCAGCCCTCGACGGCGATGCCCATCGAGCGCGCCGTCCCCGCGACCTGCAGCTTGGCGGACTCGATGTCCCTGGTGTTGAGGTCGGGCAACTTGACCTTGGCGATCTCGGTGATCTGGGCGTCGGTGATGGCGCCCGCCTTTTCGCGGCCGGCCGCCGTGGCCCCCTTGTCGATCCCGACCGCCTCGCGGATGAGGGCCGTCGTCGGGGGGGTCTTCAACACGAACGAGAACGAGCGGTCCTCGTAGATGGTGATCTCCACGGGGACGATCGTCCCCCGCTGGTTCTCGGTGGCGGCGTTGTACTGCTTGCAGAATTCCATGGTCTGCACGCCGTGGGGTCCGAGGGCGGTGCCGACCGGCGGTGCCGGGGTGGCGGCGCCCGCGGGCAGCTGGATCTTCACGACGGCGAGGACCTTCTTCTTGGGGGGCATGGTGTGGGCCTCCTGGGCCTAGAGCTTGGCGACCTGGCTGAACTCGAGCTCGACCGGCGTCTCCCGGCCGAAGATGTTGACGAGCACCTTGAGCTTGAGCTGGTCCTCGTTGATCTCGTCGATCTGGCCCGAGAAGTCGGCGAAGGGGCCCTCCTTGACCCGCACCGTCTCGCCCACCTCGTATTCCAGGCGCGGACGGGTCTTCTTGGCGGGCTCGCCGCCTCCTTCGATCTTGACCTGGAGGATGCTCTCGACCTCGCGCCGTGACAGGGGGGTGGGCTTGGTGCCGGGGCCGACGAAGCCGGTCACGCCCGGGGTGTTGCGGACGACCGACCACGAGTCGTCGTCGAGGTCGCAGCGGGTCAGCAGGTAGCCGGGGAAGACCTTCTTCTGGACGACCACCTTCTTGCCGTTCTTGAACTCGACCACGTCCTCCATGGGGATGACGACCTCGAAGATGCGGTCCTCCATGTTCATCGACACGATGCGGCTCTCGAGGTTGGACTTCACCTTGTTCTCGTAGCCGGCGTAGGTGTGCACGACGAACCAGCGCCCGGGGCGGTCGTAGGGGCTCTCGACGATGACGGGGAGCTCGTCCTCGTCCTCGTCGAACTCGCCTTCCTCGTCGTCGTAGGCCCGCCCGGCCACGTCGGCGACGGCCCCGCTGTCGACGGTCTCGCCGACGTGGCCGTTGCCGGTCACGTCCACGCCGTCGGGCCCGTCGGGCCCGGCGGCGGTGACGAGGTCGGCCTCGTCGGGACCGGGCTCGGACAGGGCGCCGGGAGCGCCGCCGGGATCCCCGGTATCGGGGTCGGACTCGGACCCGGCGAGCGCGGCGAGGTCGGTGTCGCCCCCGACCAGGCCCCCCTCGCCTTCGCCCGAGGGGACCGGGACCTCGATGTCGGCCGCGCCGGCGTCGAGGTCTCCCGCCCCGGCGTCGACCGGCGGGACGTCGGGGATGTCGGCGGCGGCGCCGTCGTCGGTTCGGGGGGCGAAGTCGGTCATGCGTTGAAGAGGAAGATGACGGCGTGGGAGAAGGCGTCGTTCAGGAGGAAGATCAGGCTGACGAGCAGGACGAGGGTGACGAAGACGATGGTGGCAGAGTTGGCCACCTCGTTCCGGGTCGGCCAGGCCACCTGGCGGAGCTCCGAGCGCACCTCCCGGAAGAATTCGGCCACCCGCCCCGGGAGCGAGGTCTCGGTGGGCGTGACAGGCCGGGTGCGGGGGGGCGGCGTGCGCTTGGTCGATGGCGAGCCGTCGGCCTCGATCTGGCCTTGGCGCTGCATCATGCGCTTCATCTCTCGGTTCATGGCTTCGCACGCCTTTCGAAAACCAGATGGCAGGGCAGGAGGGACTCGAACCCCCAACCGCCGGTTTTGGAGACCGGTGCTCTACCAGTTGAGCTACTGCCCTTCGGCGGCCAG
>JGI12269J14319_10001791_pt1 | contig 21126 bp, 24 predicted proteins | sample PeaSoiSIISIP2007_FD_14319 | JGI IMG/M metagenome (IMG submission 14319)
CCGNCNNNAGGTCATGGTCGACGAAGGTCGCCGGGTACGTCGGCGGTCCCCACCATCGCTCCAGCCGCCGCGGGTCCGCCCACATCTGCCACACGCGNGTGACGGGCGCCGCGAACTCCGAGGTGAACGTCAAGGTCAGCGCGTCGAGGTCCTTGGNGACGTCGGTGACGGTCATGGGCTGTTCCCTTCGTTGAGGTAGTCGGTCAGGGTCTGGTCGAACTGGTCGAGTCGGCCGCGCCAGAGCTCCTCGTACTGCTCGAGCACCTCGACGGCGCGCCGCAGGGTGGGTGCGTGCGCGCGCACCAGCTGCTCGCGGCCACGGCGGTGCTTGGTGACCAGACCGGCGCGCTCGAGGACGGCGACGTGCTTCTGCACCGCGGCGAAGCTCATGGAGTAGCGGTCCGCGAGTCGCGTCACCGTGTGCCCGTCGTTCACGGTCCGGCGCACGATGTCACGCCGAGTGGGATCCGCCAGGGCGTGAAACACCCGGTCGGTCGCAGCTCCTTGCTCCAGTTCTACAACCATTTGGTTGTATATTAACCCGTGCGTCGTATGGTGTCAACGCATGGTTGGGGCGCCGAGGCACCGGACCCACCGCGGCCTTCGCGTGCGGAGGTGTCAGTTCGAGCCCAGGGAAGCGCGTTGCTCCACCTCACGCTGCGCCTCGTGCATTCGGGCGATCAAGGGCTCGGGCCAGCGGCCGCCACAGAACGCCGTGTCGCTGGCTATCCGATCGTCACGAAGCGTGACGATGTGTGCTTGGTGGCAGTGATGTCGCACCCCCGCTTCGTCCCAGCTGAGGGTGAACTCCACCAGTTCGATGTGGTCAATCTTGATGCGGCGCACGTCCACGAAGTGACCGGGGTCGGCGAACCACTGTCCCAGCTCCGCGCGAACGGCGCCGACGCCGCGGACTTCGAATCGCCAATTTGGGACGGTCGCATCAAGGACGACGTCCTCGCAGAAGATGTCCTCGGGGAGGACCGCGTCCTCAATGCCGTCCAGAAACGCGCCGACGGGGTCCTTGGTGACCATGCGCCACTCCCCTTCCTTCAACTCTTCACGTCGGAGAACCTCTCGCCCGACGCCGCACCGATCGCCTCATCCACCTTCGCCAAGGTCGTCTCGTCGACCTCCGGAGGTCACTTGGCGTAGTTGCTGGCGCCGAACCAGTCGACGACGACGACGGGCTCGTCCCCGACGACCCAGGCGTCATGACCGCTGGGCAACGACGTGACGTCGCCGGGTCCGGCGATGAACTCGTCTCCGTCGTCCATGCGCACCGCCAACCGCCCGCTCACGTGGTACTGGAAATGCGGTGCCTCGCAGCTTTCGGTCTGGGCGATGGGCTTCACGTCGGTGGACCAGCGCCATCCGGGCTGCAGGACGAGCCGACCGATCTCCGCGCCCCCGGCCTTCACGATCTCCGCTCGTCCGTTCGGGAAGTCGCGGACCTCGTCGGGCTTCCCAAAACTGCGATGCTCGGTGGTGTGCATGTTCTTCCTCCTCGTTCACTGCCCACGTCTCTGACCGTGCTAAACTTACTTACTAATAGGTCAGTTGTCAAGGGTTCGGAGGGAAGGGACGGATGAAGAAGGGTCCGGTCGGGAAGGTCGACACGGCAACGCAGATCCTGGACGTGGCCGAACGCCTCGTCCAGGTCCGCGGCTTCAATGGCTTCAGTTACGCGGACGTGGCGGCCGAGTTGAAGATCACGACGGCGGCCCTCCACTACCACTTTGCCGGAAAGGCGGAGCTGGGAGAGGCCCTCGTGGCCCGCTACGCGGCCCGTTTCGCCGAGGCACTGACCGATACGGAAGAGCGCATCCCCCTCGCAGCGGCCCGGCTCGACGCCTACGCCGATCTGTACCTCGACGTGTTGCGCGCGAAGCGCATGTGCCTCTGCGGGATGATGGCCGCCGAATACGAGACCCTCCCGGCCCCCATGCAGGACGCGGTGATCGGCTTCCTCGACGACAACGAGCGATGGCTCGCGCGGGTCCTCGACCAAGGCCGGAGGGAAGGGACCCTCACCTTCGCGGGTCCGCCGAGGGAGACCGCGCGGATGATCGTCAGCGGCCTCGAGGGGGCGATGCTCGTGGCCCGGCCGTTCGGCGACGTCACGCGATTCCAGAGCGCCGCGCGTCACCTGCTCTCCGGCCTCAAGTCGACGCCGCGGAGACCCGCTCGGGGCCGAAGTGGCCCGAAAGGGGCCGCGGGCGCCGTACGCGCCTAGCGACCCTTCGACTCCCCGGGGTGCCGTGCTCCCATGACTCTCGCGCCCGAGGCATAACTCCGGGCGCCGGCCGGTGGTAGGCCATCGGTCGAGCGTGGATCTCGTGTCCCTGATTCGTCAACCTTCGCGACGCGGCCCTGGGCAATACTCGCCCGGGCCGCGCGACCCGCTCAGGCGTCGTCACCCTCGGCCAGGATCCCGTAGAGGGCACGACGGGCTTCAACGAGGATCGTCGAGGCCCGGGCGACCTGGGACGTCGAACCGGCGATCAACACCTGACGCGCCGCCATGGCGACCTGCCGGGCGGTGCCCATCAGTTCGCGGGCGCCGTCGGAGAAGGCGACGTCCGCGCTCTCCCACGGCTTGCCCAGCAGCTCGCGCTGCTCGGCCACCAGCGCGCGCCCCGCGGCGCTGAGCGCGTAGGTGCGGCCGGTCCCGATGGCGCTGCCCTCGACGAGCCCCTCGTCCTCGAGCTGCTGGAGCACGGGGTAGATCGAGCCGGGGCTCGGGCGCCACGCGTCGTGTGAGCGCTCGGCCAGTTCCTGGATGAGCTGATAGCCGTTGCGCGGCTGCTCTTCGAGCAGCACCAGCACGGCGGCGCGCACGTCGCCGCGGCGCTGGCGGCGACCGCCGCGGCGACCCGGGGCGCCCCGGAAGTGATTCCCCGGTCCGTGCCCGCCGTGCTCGTGGCCGGGACCGCCGCGGCGGCGCCGGCCGACGGAGCGATCGGGCCGTCCCGCTCGTTGGTTGGTGGTGTCTTCGTTCAACATGGTGATCCTCCTAGATCGGGTAGCGTCACTCGCTACGTAGTATCACGATATATCGTTATTGTTCCATTGTCAAGGGGCGGATCGAAAGCGCTTATCGCGTAAGGAAAACAGGGCTCACCCCGTCACCGAGGATCCGTGGCGGTCAGTTGACACGCGAGGTGCGGAGCCGGGCGGCGCGGCGGATGACGTGCACCAGCAGGTACACGAGGGTGAGAATCGCGGACAAGGCGTGCCATCTGAGGTGCGGAATGAAGCCGAGGTGGAGGAAGACACCGTTCGAGTGACCGAAGTAGTCGACGATCCCCGACACGATGAGATTGAGGAAGAGGAACGACAAGATCAGGTCCGACCACGCCAGACGGCCGATCGAGCGCCGCCAACTCGTCGGCCGGCGCAGCTGCGACAGGAGGCTCGTGACCCGGTGCCGGCGCTGAATGAAGTGCACCACGATCAGTCCCGCGAAGGCGAGGCCGACCAGCTCGTGCCAGCCAACGCTCACGTGGGCGAGGAAGTGGGCGCACGTCACGAGGGCGGCCACGAAGCTGACCATGAGCCCCAGATGGACCACCCATCGGCGCCGCTGGGCCGCCGTGCGCGGTGCGTCGGTCATCACGTCGACACTAGGAATCGGGCCGGCCCCCGTCTCTAGGGGAAAACCCTGACCGGACCCGGGCGGTGCCGGGTCTAGCGCTGCAGGTCGTCGGGGTTCGCGTACGCCTCGGACGCGGCGGGGAAGGCGCCCGAGCGCACGTCGGCCGCGAAGCGGCCCAACGCGTCGACGATCACCGGGCCGAGATCGGCGTAGGCGCGCACGAACTTCGCGGTGGGCCGGTTGCCCAAGCCGAGCAGGTCGTGAAAGACGAGCACCTGTCCGTCCGTGTCCGGTCCGGCCCCGATGCCGATGGTCGGGATGTCGAGCGCCTCGGTCACCAGGGTGCCCACGAGGCTCGGCACCCCCTCGATCACGACGGCGAAGACCCCCTCGTCCTGGAGGACGGCGGCGTCCTTGATCAGCATCTCGGCCGCTTCGTGGGTCTTGCCCTGGACCCTGAAACCTCCGAAGGCGAGCATGCTCTGGGGCGTGAGGCCCAGGTGGCCCATCACGGGTATCTCGGCGTCCAGGATGGCCCGGACCACCTCGCGGCGCACCCGGCCGCCCTCCAGCTTCACGCTCTGGGCGCCGGCGCGGATGAGGGCCCCGGCGTGGGCCACGGCGTCGCGGGGACCCTGGTGGTAGGTGAGCCAGGGCATGTCGCCCACGATGAAGGGGCGCGGATGCGCCGACGCGACGGCGCGCACGTGGTGGCACATGTCGTCCAGGGTCACGTGCAGGGTGTCGGTGTGGCCCATCACGACGTTGGCCACCGAGTCGCCCACGAGGATCAGGTCGACGCCGGCGGCGTCGGCGAAGCGCGCGCTCGGCTCGTCGTAGGCCGTCACCATCACCAGCGGCGCGTCGCCGTGGCGGCGCTTGCGCGCCCGGATCGTCGGCGCGCTGAGGGTCACTCCCCGACCTGGGTCCGCTGGGCCGCGACCTTGCGGGCGCGACGCCCCCCCGCGGCCCAGCGCCGCGCGAGGTGGTGGAAGTGGCAGCTCACGCAGGCCTCGACGGCGTAGCACGCCACGGGCAGTTCACGGCGCTCGAGCTTGGACAGCTCGGCCCGGCTGGTCGGGCAGGTCCCGCCGGAGGGCAGACGCGCGCCGAAGACGTAGGTGACCTCGACGAGCTCGGCGTCGCCGCACACCGGGCAGGTCTCGCCGGTGGCGCGACCGACGTTGCGCGCCGCGCGCAGCAGTTCGGGGTGGGCGTCGCACACGTCCTCGACGCGCAGCTCGCCCGCGCTCACCTTGGCCAGCAGCGCGCGGCGCACGAGGCCGAACTCGACGACGGCTCCGTCGGCGGAGCTGGTGCCTAAGCGCATCTCCATTAGGCGGAACCTTACAACTCCCCTAAATTGGGACTGGGCCACCACCCGTCTCGGTCGATATATCGAAGTGATATGCTGGTTCGCGTGTTAGACATCGCGATCCTGGGACTGCTCATGGAGCGCGACCACCACGGCTACGAGATCCGCACCCAGCTGCGCGATCGCCTCGGGATCTGGGCCAACGTCTCCTTCGGCGCGATCTACCCCGCGCTCGCGCGCCTCGAGCGCCAGGGCCTGGTCGAGGCCGTGCCCTCGAGCGAGCCGCGCCACTCGCTCGGCACGCTGTCGACGGGCTCGCTGAGCGGCGAGCGCGCGTCGCTGCGCGCGCGTCGCGCCACGACCGGGCTCGGCCGGCGCGGGCGCAAGGTGTACCGCATCACCGAGCGCGGCCGCCACGACTTCCTCGCCATGCTCGCCAACCCGGCGACCGTCGACGACTCGAAGAACTTCTCGCTGCGCATGGCCCTGGCGCGCCACCTCAGCCCGTCGCTGCGGGTGATCCTGCTCGAGCGCCGCCGCGCCGACCTCCTCCAGCGCCTGGCCGAGGTTCGCGCCGGCGCCCAGAACGAACAGCTCGACTCCTACGCGCGCGACGTCATGGACCACGCCGCCGACGGTGTCGAGCTCGACCTCGCGTGGATCGACGCCAAGTTGTCCACGGAACGCAACAACCAGCAGACCCTCGCCCGCAAGGCGAAGTAGGAAAGGAAAGACGTGGAGAAGATCCGTGTAGCCATCGCGGGCGTCGGCAACTGCGCCAGTTCGCTCATCCAAGGGGTGACGTACTACCGCGATGCCAAGCCCGGCGACGACGTGCCGGGCCTCATGAACGTGGTGCTCGGCGGGTACCACGTGAGCGACCTCGAGTTCGTGGCCGCTTTCGACGTGGACGCCTCCAAGGTCGGCAACGACCTGGGCAAGGCCATCGACGGTGGCCAGAACAACACCATCAAGTTCGCCGTCGTCCCCTCGTTGGGCGTCACCGTCCAGCGCGGCCCGACCCTCGACGGGCTCAACCGCTTCTACCACGAGATGATCGAGGAGTCCCCCCTCGACGCGGTCGACGTCACCCAGGCGCTGCGCGACGCGCGCGCCGAGGTGCTCGTCTCGTACCTGCCGGTCGGATCCGAGATCGCCCAGCGCTACTACGCCCAGGCGGCCCTGGACGCCGGGGTGGCCTTCGTCAACGCCATCCCGGTGTTCATCGCGTCGGACCCGGTGTGGGCGCGCAAGTTCCGCGACGCCGGCGTGCCGATCATCGGCGACGACATCAAGAGCCAGGTCGGCGCGACCATCGTGCACCGCGTGCTGGCGCGCCTCTTCGAGGACCGCGGCCTCAGCCTCGACCACACCTACCAGCTCAACGTCGGCGGCAACATGGACTTCAAGAACATGCTCGAGCGCGATCGCCTGCAGTCCAAGAAGATCTCCAAGACCCAGTCGGTCACCTCCCAGCTCGAGACGAGCCACCTCTCGCCCGACGACGTGCACATCGGCCCGAGCGACCACGTCCCGTGGCTGCTGGACCGCAAGTGGGCCTACATCCGCATGGAGGGCCGCAACTTCGGCGACGTGCCGCTCAACCTCGAGCTCAAGCTCGAGGTGTGGGACTCGCCCAACTCGGCCGGCGTCATCATCGACGCGGTGCGCTGCGCGAAGGTGGCCCTGGACCGGGGCATCGGCGGACCGCTGGTGGGACCCTCGGCGTACTTCATGAAGTCCCCGCCCATCCAGTACCACGACGACGAGGCCCACGACATGGTCACGGCCTTCGCCAACGACGGCGCCGCCAACACGGTCTGGCCGCCGGACTGACCCGCGGCGGCCAGCTCAGCGGGGCTGGTCGGCCCACCAGGCGCGCAGGCGCCTGACGGCCTCGTCGACCTCGATCTCGCCCTCGTCGAGGCGTATCTCCATCAGGAACTCCAGCGCGCGCCCGACCGGCGGGCCCGGGGGGATCGCCAGCAGCTCCATGACCGCGACGCCGTCGAGGGCCGGGCGCATGCGTGACAGGTCCTCCTGCTCGCGCAGGATGACGATGCGCTCTTCGAGCTCGTCCATCCGGCGCGCCAGCTCGGCGACCTTGCGCGCGTTGCGCGTCGTGCAGTCGCAGCGCGTGAGCTCGTTGAGGTCGTCGAGCAGCGGCCCGGCGTCGCGCACGTAGCGGCGCACCGCCCGGTCGGTCCAGCCCATCTGGTAGGTGTGAAAGCGCAGGTGCAGCTCGACGAGGTCGGCGACGTCGTCGATGAGCTCGCTCGGGTAGCGCAGCTCGGTCATGCGCCGGCGCGCCATCTTCGCGCCGACGACCTCGTGGAAGCGGAAGGTGACCCCCTCCTCGGTGATGGCCCGCGTGGCCGGCTTGCCCACGTCGTGAAAGAGCGCCGCGAGGCGCAGGCGAAGGCGCGCCGACGTCTTGTCGACGACCGCCCAGGTGTGGCGCAGCACGTCCTTGTGGCGGTGTATCGGGTCCTGCTCGAGCTGGAGCAGCGGCAGCTCGGGGAAGAAGTGCTCGGCCAGGCCCGTGCGCACGATGAAGTCCAACCCGATCGACGGGCTCGGCGTCATGAGCAGCAGGTCCAGTTCGCCGCGGATCCGCTCGGCGGACACCTTGACCAGCTCGGGCGCGGTCAGCGCCGTGGCCGCCTCGACCGCCGGGTCGATCTTCAGAGCGAATCGCGCGGCGAAGCGGGCCGCGCGCAGCATGCGCAACGGGTCGTCGCGAAAGAGCCGCTCCGCGTCGGTCGGCGTGCGCAGCACGCCGTCGGCGAGGTCCTTGGAGCCGGCGAAGTAGTCGAAGAGGGTCTGGACCTCGCTGCGCCCCTCGGCCAGGGCCACGACGTCCAGGGCGAGGGCGTTGATGGTGAAGTCCCGGCGACTCAGGTCGACCTCGAGCGAGTTGCCCCACTGCACCGAGGGCTTGCGCGAATGGTCGACGTAGGCCTCGGAGCGAAAGGTGGTGACCTCCGCGCGCAGCCCGCCGTCGCGCAGCGTGCCGCCGATGGTCCCGAAGGCCCGGCCCTGCTCCCACAGCGCGCTGCACAGCGGCGTCATCAGCGCGGCGATGACGTCGGGCGTGGCGTCGGTCGTGAAGTCGATCTCGTCGCCGTCGTCACGCTCGGCCCCTAAGAGCGCGTCGCGCACCGCGCCGCCCACCGCGTAGAGCGAGTGGCCCGCGGCGCCGAAGGCGCGCGCGAGCGGCTCGGAGAGACGAGCGATCTCGGTCAGGCGGTCGTGGACCAGGTCGAGGGAGGACACTGCGACGAAAGGTTACGGCCTCCCGGTGCGCGCCGACGCTGTGGGTAGCCTGTACACGCATGGTCCACCGCTCTTCGACCTGGTGGCGGGCGCTCGCAGTGGTACTGCTCAGCCTCGTCACCACGGCGTGGCCCTCGGCCGCGCGGGCCGCGACCACTCCCTCGTTCACGTTGGTCCACCAGGACCCCGTGGCCGTCCTGTCGGCCGGCGGCGCCGCCCGGATCGCCCTGGCCGTGCGACTGCGCGCGCCCGACCGGCACGCCGAGTTCCAGGTCTCGCTGTACCCGCGCCTGGTCACGCGCGGCGCGCTGGCTGCCGTGTTGGACGGCGTCGCGCCCGCGGGCGCGGCCGTGACGACGACCGGCAACCTGACTCTCACGTGCGATCCGCACCGCACGATCAGGCTCGACGTGACGCTGTTCACCCGCGCGCCGCCCCGGGGCACGCGCCACTGCGCGTCGCGCGTGCCGCGCCTGCGCCTGCCCTGCCACGGCGCCGCCTGCGGTGGCGTCTACCCGCTCAGCTACTCGGTCACCAGCGCCGGGGTCGCCACGACCACGTGGTCGCTGCTCGCGGTGCGCGCGTCGCGCGTCGCGTCGCCGTTGCACGTCGACGTGGTCGTGACCCTCGACCCGTCGGCGATCGCGCACCCGGCGCGCTCGCGCGCCGCCCTGCGCGCGCTGGCCCGCTTCGCCGACGTCCCCGTGACGATCACCGCCGACTACCGCACGCTCGACTACGTGCTCGGCCAGGCGGCGCCGGTGCGCGCCTCCTGGCGCGACGCGCTCGACGCCGCGCTGGCCAGCCCGCTGCACCGCGCCGTGGTGGCGCCCCCGGCCGACGCCGACTTCGGCGCGCTCGACTCCATCGGACTCAAGGGCCAGGTGACCCGTCAGATCGGCCTGTCGGCGGGGCTGCTGCACACGCTGACCGGCCGCTACGTGGACGCTCCCGTCGCCGTCTCGGGTCACCCCACCGCGCGCACCTTGGCCGCCCTCGCGCGAGCCGGGGCGCACGAGCTCATCGTGCCCGAGACGATGCTCGCCACGCCCCCCTCGACGACGCTCACCTGGGGGGCGCCCTTCCACGTCGTGGGCGCTCCCGGCGTGATCGCCCTCGCCTCTGACCAGGGCCTGGCGGCGCTGGCGCTCGACCACCGCATCGGGCCGGCGCGCCGCGCCGTGCTCACTCTCGACACCCTCGCGTTCCTGCACTTCGAAGAGCCCAACGCGCCGGCGGCGCGCACCGTCGTGATCAGCGTCCCGGCGGCGTCGCTGGACCCGGCCTACGTCGCGGACCTGCTGGCGGGCCTGACCCACGACGCCTTCGCCACGCCGGCCAGCCTGGCCCCGTCCTTCGACTCGGCGCTGATCGCGACCAACGGCGCCCCGGCGGCGCGCGCGCTCTCGCCGGCCACCGCGACGTCGTGGACGTCGCGCAACGTCGCGTCGCTCACCTCGTTGGCGTCCTCGCTCGACTCCTTCGCCGCCGCGGTGCCCAACGTCGTCGAGTCCTCCGAGCTGCGCGTGGCGCTGGCCGAGGCCGAGATCAGCGGACCGGCGTCCGTGCGCCAGTCGGTCATCGACCGCGCGTCGCTGTTGCTGGCGCGCCAGCTCGGGCAGTTCCGCGTCGACGCCGGCGCCGTCACGCTCACCGGCCCCGGCACGCCGCTGCCGGTCACGATCATCTCGACCGAGCCGTACACGGTGTCGGCGGTCGTGCACCTCATCACCGACCGGCTCACCTTCCCGTCGGGCCCCAACGTCGCGGTGTCCCTCGACGCGCCGATCAAGTCGCTGCGCGTGCCCACCGCCAACCACCAGGGGTCGAGCCTGACCCTGCAGGTCGTGGTCACGACGCCCGACGGGCAGCTGATCCTGGCGCGCGGCGCGGTCCAGGTGCGCATCGCGGGGACCTCGGTCGTGGGGTACCTGCTGACCGCCGCCTCCCTCATCGTGATCGGCGTGTGGTGGTGGCGCACCGCCCGGCGCCGCCCCAAGGGACGCCACGTGCGATGAGCTCGACCCACGGCGCGCGCGTGCTGTCGATCGCCGGGGGGACCCTGGCGTCGCGACTGACCGGGCTGGTGCGCGTCCTCGTGCTGGCCTACGTGCTCGGCTTCACTCCCCTGGCCGACGCGTACAACCTGGCCAACACCGTGCCCAACATGCTCTTCGACCTGGTGCTCGGCGGCGTGGCGAGCGCCACCTTCATCCCGGTGTTCGTCGAGCGCCTGGCCCGCGACGGCGAGCGCCGGGCCTGGCGCTCGATCTCCAGCGTCGTGACGGCGGCGCTGCTGGTCCTGCTCGTCGCGTCGGCGCTCGCCTGGTGGGGGGCGCCGCTCATCATCGACGCCTTCACCGCGCTGCGCCACGGGGCGGTCGCGCCGCTGGGCCACCAGCGCGCGGTGGCCACCTCGCTGCTGCGCTGGTTCGTGCCCCAGGTCTTCTTCTACGGCGTGATCGGCATCGCCACGGCGCTGTTGAACGTGCGCCAGCGCTTCGCCGCGGCCGCGTGGGTGCCGGTGGCCAACAACCTGGTCTGCGTCGCGGTGCTGGTGTGGTTCCACCTGGTGGACCCCTCCCCGACCCTGGCGTCGCTCAGCGGGTCGCGCGACCTGCTCCTGCTCGGGCTGGGCACGACGCTGGGCGTGGCCGTCCAGTTCGCGTGCCTGGCGCCCTCATTGGCGCGCGCCGACCTGTGGCGCCTCTCGTTGCGCCTCGACCTCGCCGACCCGGCGGTGCGCGCGGTGGCGCGCCTCGGCTCGTGGACGCTGGCGGTGGTCGCAGCCAACCAGGCGTCGCTCTACGTCGTGCTGGCCTTCGCCTTCGGGGTCGGGGGCGCCGGGCCGGTGAGCGCGTACACCTACGGCTGGTCCTTCATGCAGATGCCTTACGCCGTCGTGGTCGTCTCGGTGCTGGCCGCGCTCACCCCCCAGCTCGCCGCCCTGGCCACCGCCGGGGACCTGCCCGCGCTGGGCGAGCGCTTGGCGTTCGGCCTGCGCCAGTCGCTGGTGATCATCGTGCCCTGCGCGCTGTTCCTCGTCCTGCTGGCCCAGCCCATCGTGGCGATCCTGCTCAACCACCTCAACGCCACGCACCGGCTCGGTGCCGGGACGGTGCTGGCGGTGCTGGCGGCGGGCCTGCCGGGCTTCACCGTGTTCCAGCTGTGCGTGCGCGGTCTCCAGTCCATGCAGCACGCGCGCGACGTGTTCATCCTCTACGCGATCCAGAACGCCGCCAACATCGCGCTGGCCCTGGCCATCGGGCGCCACTCCCTGGCCGGGCTCACCGCCTCGGTGTCGATCGCCTACACCGGCGCGGCGATCCTCGCGCTCGTCGCGCTGGCCGGCCGCGGCGTGAGGATCGCCCCGGCGGTGTGGGGCGTGCACGTGCGCCGCAGCGTCGGCGCGTCGCTGGGGGCCGGCGCCGCCCTCGCCGCGACGTACGCGGCGTCGAGCGCCACGCGCGGGGCCGGCCTCGTCCAACGCTTCGCGCTGGCGCTGGGGGCCGGCGTCGTCGTGTTCGCGGTCCTGGTCGCGCTGCTCGAGCACCGCCTCGCGCGCCGCGGGCAAAAGGTGCAAGGCTACGACCGAGGGGGACCATGAGCCGCATCAAGGTGATCACCGACAGCGCCGCCGACCTGCCCGAGGGCGTCGCGGCGCAGTTGGGCATCGACATGGTCTCGCTCACCATCCGCTTCGGCGACGAGGAGTTCACCGACCGCGTCGACCTCTCCCCCGACGAGTTCTGGGCGCGCTGCAAGGCCTCCAAGGTCCTGCCCGAGACGGCCGCGCCCTCCCCCGGCGCGTTCCAGCGCGCCTACGANCACGCCCGCGACGAGGGCTACGACGGGGCCATCGTGCTCACNCTCTCGGCGGCCCTGTCGGCGACCCACCAGTCCGCCGTGCTGGGCGCCGCCGAGGTGCCGGGCTTCGACGTGCGCGTCGTGGACACCCGGGCGGTCTCCATGGCCCAGGGACTGCTGGTCCTGGACCTGGCCGAGCGGGCCCGCGACGGCGCGTCGCTCGACGAGCTCGTCACGGTCGCCGAGGCCGAGAAGTCCCGACTCGGCGTCTGCGCGATGCTCGACACCCTGGACCACCTGGTCAAGGGCGGGCGCGTCGGCGGCGCGCGTGCCCTGCTCGGCCAGGTCCTCTCGATCAAGCCCCTGCTCGAGCTGAAGGACGGACTGGTCGCCGAGGCCGGACGCCAGCGAACGCGCGCCAAGGCGCTGACGGCGATCTGCGCCGTCGCGCGCAGCCACGCGCCCTTAGAGCGCCTGGCCGTGGTCCACGGCGCCGCGCCCGACCTCGAGGCGTTCCTCGCCATGGCCCGCGACATCGACAGCGCCCGCCCGCTCGTCGTCAGCGACATCGGATCGACCGTGGGCACCCACGCCGGGCCGGGCATCATCGGACTGTGTTGGGTCGCGCAGTGACCCGGGACCGGTAAAATCCCCTCGTGACGAACGACCAGCCCGGCCCGGCGAGCAAGCGGCCCGACGTGGTCGACCGGATCCTCGGGGCCTTCGACCACGTGCTCGACCTGGTGCACGACAACGTGCTGCGCCCCCTGATCATCGCCGGGCGCGCGATCGCCTTCGCGTTCATCACCCTGCTGGCCCTCGTGGTCCTGCTGGTCGCCCTCGTGATCGGGTTGACGCGCCTGATGAACGTGTACCTCTTCGCCGGCCACGAGTGGCTGACCTTCGCCGTGCTGGGCGCGATCTTCACGATCGCCGGCATGATCATCTGGCGCTGGCGCCGCCCCGTTCACCTGAGGAAGTGATGTCCGAGCACCGGCGGGTCCTCGTGGTGGGCTCGGGCCCGGCGGGCCTGACCGCGGCCATCTACACCGCCCGTGCGCTCCTGCAGCCCCTGGTCATCGAGGGCGAGCCGTCGTCGGACTCCGACCAGCCGGGCGGCCAGCTGATGCTCACCACCGACATCGAGAACTACCCGGGCTTCCCCACCGGGATCACCGGTCCCGAGCTCATGGTCCACATGCGAGCCCAGGCCGAGCGCTTCGGGGCCGAGCTGCGCGTCACCAAGGTCCAGAGGCTCGACGTGTCGAACCGGCCGTTCCGCGCGTGGCTCACCGACGACGTCGAGCCCAGCGTCACCGCCGACGCGGTGATCCTGGCCACCGGGGCCCGCTCGCTCATGCTCGGCGTGCCGGGCGAGGAGCGCCTGCTCAGCCACGGGCTGTCGACGTGCGCGACCTGTGACGGCTTCTTCTTCCGGGGCCAGGAGATCGCCGTCGTCGGCGGGGGCGACTCGGCCATCGAGGAGGCGACGTTCCTCACGCGCTTCGCGTCCAAGGTCACGCTGGTGCACCGCCGCGACACGCTGCGCGCGTCCAAGATCATGCAGGAGCGGGCCTTCGCCAACGAGAAGATCGAGTTCGCGTGGAACACCGAGGTCACCGAAGTGCTCGGCGAGGACCGCGTCGCCGGCCTCGCGCTGCGCGACACGGTCACCGGCGACGCGCGCGTGCTCGACGTCACCGGCGTGTTCGTGGCAATCGGACACGTACCCAACACGACGCTGGTCGCGAACGACGTCGCGCTGGAGGGCAACGGCTACGTCAAGACCGTGGGCACGAGCTCGTACACCTCGATCGAGGGGCTCTTCGCCGCCGGCGACGTGCAGGACCACGTGTACCGCCAGGCGGTGACCGCCGCGGGGTCGGGGTGCGTCGCGGCGATCGACGCCGAACGCTGGCTCGAGGCGCAGGCCCACTGAGCCCCACCGCTAGAATGGACCCCTACGGCGCGGCCGCGTCGAACCTGGAGGTACACATGAGTGCGAGCATCGCGACGCTGACCGACGCGACCTTTGACGAGGCCATCGGGGCGTCCGACAAGCCGATCTTGGTGGATTTCTGGGCCGAGTGGTGCGGCCCGTGCAAGATGATCGCGCCGATCCTCGAAGAGCTCGCCGTCGAGCAGTCCGACCGTTTCAGCGTCGGCAAGCTCGACGTCGACTCCAACGTCGCCACGGCCACCAAGTTCTCGGTGATGAGCATCCCGACGCTCCTGCTGTTCAAGGACGGCGAGGTCGTCGCGCGCCTGGTGGGCGCCAAGCCCAAGGGCGCCCTGCTCAACGAGATCACCGCCAACCTGTAGTTGACACGCCCGGGCGAACTGCGTCGCGGCGCGCACGGCGCGCGAGTTCGTGAGCTGCACGAGCGCCTGAGCAGCCTCGGGCTGGGTAGCGCCGACGACCTCGAGTCCTTCGCCGACGCCACCGCCGCCACCGTCGAGTCCTTCCAGCGCTCGCGCGGACTGCCGATCACCGGGGTCGTCGACGCGACGACCTGGGACCGGCTCGTCGAGGCCGGCTGGTCGCTCGGGGCGCGCCTGCTCTACGTCACTGAGCCGCACCTGCGCGGGGACGACGTCGCCGAGCTCCAGACGCGCCTGGCCCAGCTGGGCTTCGACCCGGGCCGCATCGACGGCATCTTCGGTCCCGTCCTCGAGGGCGCCCTGCGCGACTTCCAGCGCAACCGGGGACTGCCGGTCGACGGCACGATGACGCGCGCGACGCTCAACGACCTGCTGCGCCTCAGCTCGATGGCGACGGACCGGCACCTCGTCACTGAGGCGCGCGACCTCGCGGGCTTCAACGAGCCGACGTCGGGGGTCGTGGTGCTGTGCGGCGAGGGATCCCTCGTCGAGGCGGTGCGCCGATCCCTCGCCGACGCCCTCGAGGTGCTCGTCGTGAGCGGAGCCGAGGAGTCGTGCGCGGCGACGGCCAACGAGCACGACGCCGCACTGGTGCTGGCCTTCGCCCCGGTCGAGGAGCTCGAGGGCCTGCGACTCCACTTCTGGGCCAGCTACCGGTCCCACTCTCGCCCCGGCGACGCGCTGGCCGGCGAGATCGCGGGCGAGCTGGCCCGCGCGAACCTGGGCCTGCGCGTCGAGGTCACCGGGATGGCCCTGCCGGTGCTGCGCGAAACACGCATGACAACCCTGCAGGTCGAGCACGGCGATCTGGCCGGAACCGCCCTGCTCGGCGTCGCCCGGGGCATCGCGCGCGTCGTCGCGAAGTTTTTCCACAGGTAGGGCTCGCCCCGGCGCCCCAAAGGCGCAGGAAACGGGCACGAAAACGTTGATTTTCCTTAGAATTTCAAGTAACCCACAACTTCATCCACAACTTGGGGATAACTTCAAGGAGAGGGTTAAGGTTAGGGTTCAGGGTTACGAGCTCTGGGAGATGGCGATGTAGAGCCGTTCCAGGTCGTCGAGGTCGGCGAAGTCGATGATGATCCGGCCGTTGCGGCCCTTCAGGTCGACGTGGACGCGCGTGTCGAGGTAGTCCTCCAGGAGTTGCTCGAGCTCGGCGACGCTGGCGTCGGGCACCGGGCGCAGGCGGGGCTGGCCGGTGGGGCCCTTCGCCGTGGGCAACGGCGTCGGCTTGGGCTCCAGGAACGCCTTGACCGCGTCCTCGGTCGCGCGCACCGAGAGCTCGTTCTTGATCACGCGGGCCACCATCGTGGCCTGGGCGTCGGGATCGGTGATCGCCAGGAGCGATCGGGCGTGCCCGGCGCTGATCTGCTCGGACACGAGCGCCGCCTGGGCGGCCTCCCCCAGTTGGATGAGTCGTAACGTATTCGTAACATTCGCTCGGCTCTTGCCGACGCGCTGGGCGACCTGCTCGTGGGTGAGCGCGAACTCGTTGATGAGCTGCTGGAACGCCGCGGCCTCCTCCAGGGGGTGCAGGTCCATGCGGTGGAGGTTCTCGACGACGGCCTGCTCGAGTGACAGCCGGTCGTTGACCTCGTCTTGGACCAGCACCGGGATCGTCTCGAGGCCCGCCATGGTCGCGGCGCGCCAACGACGCTCCCCCGCGATCAGCTCGTACTCGTCGGGCGATCCCTCGATCGGCCGCACGATCAACGGTTGAAGGATGCCGATCTCTCGCACGGAGGCCGCCAGCGACTCCAGGCTCTGGTCGCCGAAGGACCGGCGCGGCTGGTACGGGTTCGGTCGGATGGACGTGACCGGGACGCGGCGCAACGGTCCGTGCGCGGGCGCCGCCTCCTTGACGGGGGCGTCGGGCTTCTCCGGGATGAGGGCTCCGAGCCCCTTACCCAGTCCTGGCTTCCTGGCCATTGCTGATCTCCTCTGCTAGGGCACGGTAGGCCTTCGCCCCCTTGGACAGCGGGTCGAAGACGGTGATGGGTTGTCCGTACGAGGGCGCCTCGGCGAGGCGCACCGTCCGGGGGATGACGGTCTGGCACAGTTCGGCGGGGAAGTTGCGGCGAACCTCGGCCGCGACATCCGTCGACAGGGTGTTGCGAGCGTCGTACATGGTGAGGACGACGATGGAGATGCGCAGCAGGTCGTTGAGGTTCTTCTGGACCAGGTCCACGATGCGCTTGAGCTGCGTCAAACCTTCCAGTGCGTAGAACTCCGTCTGGACCGGCACCAGGATCTCGTTGGCCGCGGCGAAGGCGTTGATCGTGATGAGGCCCAGGGACGGGGGACAGTCGATGAAGACGAAATCGAAGTCACCCTCGACCGACCCGATGGCCCGCTTGAGGCGCAACTCGCGCGACATGATCGACGTCAACTCCTGCTCGACACCCGCCAGGTCCAGCGTCGCCGGCGCCACGAAGAGGTTCGCGTACCCGGTGGGCTCCACAATGTCGACCAACGGCACGTCGTGGACCAGCACGTCGTAGACCGAGCGCTCGAAACGGTGTGCGTCCACCCCCAGCCCGGTCGTGGCGTTGCCTTGGGGGTCCAGGTCGACAACGAGGATGCGCAGGCCCAGCTCGGCGAGCGCGGCGCCGAGGGAGATCACGGTCGTTGTTTTCCCAACCCCGCCCTTCTGGTTGGCGACAGCGATGACCCTCGTTGTGCTGGCTTGCGCCATAAGCCTCTTCCCGTCTCGGACCTAGCCGACACCACAGACGTTCACCGCCATTCAACACTCTTTCGCCCGGTGCGTCAAGTACCAATGTTTCACGTGAAACATCAAGCTCGGGTGCGTCAGCCGGATTCGGTGGAACGGCCTTCGACTCAAGGTTCACGCATCCTCAAGCTGGTGGGCACGGGGCGTGCGTGCTCGCCGCCTGGTGTTTCACGTGAAACAGTGGCGCGGGCCAGGGAACGTCGGCCCCGGACGGTGACGCTCGTCGGAACCGTCACGCCGGGAGTGTTTCACGTGAAACACTCAAAAGAGGGGGCGCTTACCCGGAATTCCAATCGGCCGGGGATACGTGGGGTCGGTGGCCGACTCCTTGACCAGTACCTGGAATGCCGCACCGTGGCGTCGCCGCCCCAGAGCCTTCAAACCCAGTTGCGCCAATCCCTCGGGTGGCCAACGTGAGGCTCCAAGATCCTCCGGCGGCTCCGACACGATGAGATAGCCGCCTATCTCGAGGAATCGAGCCGCGCATTCCGCCGTCACCGCCGGCCGAGCGAATGATCGGGCGGTGACGAGGGTGAACGTGGCCTCGAGATCGGCACGGCGGGCCGCCAATTCCGCCCGTTCGGCCACCACCAGGACTCCGGAGGGTGCATCGGGCCACGCGAGCACTTCGCGGAGATAATCGGCCTTCTTCGCCATCGAATCGAGCAGAACCGTAGGGCAACCCCACCGGTCCACCAGGACGAATCCCGGCAATCCGCCCCCCGTCCCAAGATCCAGGAGCCGCCGTGGCGGCGCGGCCGCCAACGCCTCCCAGCAGGCGACGAAACCCTCGGCGTGGGACACCTGCGCCGAGAGGGGTCCCGGACCGAAGAAACCCCGCGCCCTTGAGAGTTCAAGGGCGCGGGGCAGCCATGACGAGGTCACGGCTCAATCATGCCGGGGAGACCACCACGAATCGGCGAGGCTCCTCACCCTCGGAGCGGGTCACCACCTGATCCGAGTCGGTGAGAGCGTCGTGGATGGCCTTGCGATCGGCAGCCGACATCGGCTCCAGGGCGCGCTCCTCACCAGTCTCGAGGACCTCCTGGGCGACCTGCTGGGCGAATCGAGCCAGTGCGGCCACTCGACGCTCGCGGTATCGGGCGACATCGACCAGAATCCGGTCGGTGCGGCCGGGACTCTTGGACTGCACGACTGTCCTCGTCACCTCCTGCAGTGCCTGAAGGGTCGTTCCCCGGGGGCCCACGAGGACCCCCAGCTCCGTCGGAGGCGTCGCGTCCACGGCCAGCTCGACCGTTTCTTCGTCCAGCTCTCGGACTGAAACCTCCGCGATGATGTTCATTGACGCCAGGAGCCCTTCCAGGAACTCCTTGGCGATCCTTCCTTGCTCGGCCAGCGAGATGCCTTCGGCCATGGTGTCCTCCTTCAACGGACTCTTCTCAGATCTTGCGGCCGCCCGGGCGGCCGGTTGGGGCCGCCGAGCGGTGTCGCGGGGCGGTCGCTCGGCGCGCGACGGGGCTCCGTCGGCCCTCGGAGCTCGCGAGCGCTCCGGGCGAGGTCCCGGCGCGCGGCCGCGGTCCTCGCGGCCGCCGGGGCGACGTGAGCGCTTGGGCCGTGGCCCCGACGGGCGAACCCGTGCGCGCACGCGCGCCTCTCCGCGAATGCGACCGAACAGGCCCGCCTTGGGTTCCTCGAGTACTTCGACTTCGGCATCGTCGCGGTGCACCCCTAAGTGGGCCAACGCTCGCTCCGTTGCTTCGTCGATCGATTTGCCGGTTGTCTCTACCCAGTCCATGGGTTACCGAGCCTTTCTCTTGCGCTTCGACCGCGATCGTGGTTGCGGATAGTTCGAGCGTGCTGGTGGCTTGGGCGTCGCCGGACCGGTCCGGTTTCGCGGTGGCGGTCCCGACTTCGCGGTCGGCTTCGGCGCCGGCTTCGCCGGGGGCTTCTCTTCTTCCACCTCGACCACCTCGGGCGCCGGGAGGGCGCGCTCCTTGGCCTTCGCCGCCGTGCGCGTGGGATCGGTGACCCCGGCGCGGAACATCAGATCTTGAGTAATTATTCGGATGATTGTGGAAACAATCATGTAGAGCACCACCGCGGCAGGGATGACGAGGTAGATGTACGCAAAAATAATCGGCATGAACCGCTGAATCATCTGCTGCTGGCTGGGGATGGCCTGGCCGGTCTTGCGGTTGCGGTTGTTGATCTGAGCCATCTGGAAGTACTGAAGGCCCACCGCCGCCGCCGCGAAGCCGAAGAACGGGATCGCGTTCACCCAGCCGTGATGGGCGCTGATCGGGAAGGGTCGAAGGCTCAAGTCCATACCAAATGACTTGATGTGGCCCGCCGAGTGGATGAGGTTGTGGTACATCTTCGAGCTCGTCGGGATGTAGCGGGGCGCGGCGTGCTTGGCGGCGTTGAGGTGGCTGAGCCCCCGGATCACCTGGTAGAGGATGAAGAGGAAGGGTGCCTGGAGCAGCACGGGCAGGCAGCCGCCCAGCGGGTTGGCCCCCTCCTCGCGGTACAGGCGCATCAGTTCCTCGTTGAGCAACTGGCGGTTCTCGGGACCCTTGTACTTCTGCTGGAGCTTCTTGATCTCCGGTTGAAGCTTCTGCATGGCGATCATCGACTTGGTGCTCTTGATCGTCAGGGGGGTCAAGACCCCCATGATCAAGATCGTCAGGATCGTGATGGCCACCGCGTAATTCGGGATGATCCCGTAGAAGAAGGCCAGGAGCCATCCGAAGAGATGGAAGATCGGCTCAAAGACCGAGGCGATCGTGTGGGTGATGGACGCCATCTAAGAGCTCCTTGTCTCGCGGGCCAACGGAACGAGGTCCACGCCGTGCGGGCCTAGGGGCCGACAGCGGCTGAGGCGACGCAGCGCGAGGGCGGTTCCCCGGCGCGCGCCGTGGACGGTGAGGGCCTCGCGGGCGTACTCCGAGCACGACGGGTAGAAGCGGCACGGTGCGACACGACCGGCGCGCAGGCGCTGATAGACGTCGACCAGAGTCACGAGCAGACGCGCTGGTCGGGTCACGTCAGGCGACGCCGGCGCGCTCGAGGGCTTGGATGAGGTGGTGGTGTAGTTCGTCATATGAGAGTTTTCCTGTCTCGTTTCCGCATCTGATCAGGTACGATCCGGGCCGGGGGAGTGGTTCGAGTCCGTCGACCAGCGCCCGCAGACGCCGACGGAGCCGGTTGCGCGCCACCGCCCCGCCGAGCTGCCGGCCGATCGCGTACGCCACGTCGACTCGAGTGTCGAGCGGGTCGCCCGCCACGAAGATGATTCGCAGCGGCCCACTCTGACCCCGGGCGGAGGGTGTGGCGAAGAGCGCGAACCGGCGGCGGGTCTGGACCCGACCGGGCACCCCGGTCAGACCGTCAAGCGGTGACGGCCCTTGGCCCGGCGGGCCTTCAGGACAGCGCGACCGGCGCGGTCGCGCATGCGCGCCCGGAACCCGTGGGTTTTCGCCCTTTTTCTGGTATTGGGCTGATACGTACGCTTCACACAAACCTCATCTCAAAATGTCTCTCCGCGGCCGATCTCCCCCTGGGGGCGGTCGGCGCCACTGGCGCGCAATCTTACTGCACGCGCCAAGTCCCTCGGCAGGGCGACCCGATCGCGAGTAGAGTGCGTGACCCTGCCCCCAACGGGCCCTGGCAGCGATTCCGGGTTGTGGATAATGTCGGAGTCGATCTGTGGAGGAAGTCATGAGCAACAGCGACGAGATCTGGGCGGAGGTCCGAGACTCCTTACGGGGCAACGCCTCTGAGGCGGTGTGGTCCGCGGGACTCAACACACTTCGTCTTGTGGATTACCACGACGACCAGTTGGTAATCGGTGCACCAAATCAGATCCAGCTCAAGCGCGTGCAGGATCGCTACATGCCGTTCATCACCGAGCAGGCGCGCCACGTGCTCGGCGACAACGTGCACGTTTCGTTAACGCTGAGTGACACCGAGGTGAACTCGATCTCCACCGAGCACGAGAGTGACGTCGCGAGCGAGCCAGCAGCGACTCCGTACGCCGCCAGCGTGGACCGGCCC
>JGI12269J14319_10001794_pt1 | contig 21084 bp, 18 predicted proteins | sample PeaSoiSIISIP2007_FD_14319 | JGI IMG/M metagenome (IMG submission 14319)
TGGAGTCGCACAGCGCGGTGGATCTCCGCAAGCCCCTTCGCACCGATCCCTCCGAGACCCGTGGGCGGTTCGTTCCCTGCACCGATACCGGATCCCTCTCGCTGTGCGGTGGTCCGGTGTTCGATCTGAGCCGAACCTCGATGGGAGGACCCGACTGGTCGGTGGGTCCGGGAGCGTCCTTTGCGCCGGGATTCGAAGGGGTGGTGCGGGCCAAATCGCGTGCGATGGACCTGTCTGGATCCGTTCGCTCGGGCAGCGGGGTGAACGCACAGTCCATGGGAGTCCAGGCAAGGATGGCATGGGCCAGTCTCTCGGTGGGTGCGGGTCGGACGCAGCGGTGGTCTGATCTGGAAATTTCATCTCCTTCGGGCTCGATCGACCTTCCCTGGAACGATGCCGTGGATTCCGGCTTCGTCGGGATCTCCCTCCCGTTGGGTCCCCTTGTCGGATCCGCTTCGTCGTGGGGGACGGACCGAGGTTCCCCTTCCGGAACGGACTTCGCCGATTCGGGAGGATCCGCGGGCTGGTCCGCCGGGCTTTCGATCCCCTCCTGGCACGGCACCTGGGAAGCGGCCCTTTGGAGGGAGGATCGTTCGCTTTCCACCACCGGTCGGGAAGGAAGCATGGTCTTCCACCAGCAAACGTATTCCAGTGCTCGCGCCGAGGCCCGACTCCACTGGACCGGGGAAGATTGGGACGTCCAGACGGGGACGCGACAGTATCGGCTGGATGCCCCGCAAGGCGAATTGGGAAATCCCACCCTGGCCTGGAACCGGCTCTCGGACCAGTCCCTCTCGTCGCTCTACGCCGCGGAGTTCGACCAGCAGGACTACTGGTCGGGAAGCCTGGCCATCGACCGATGGGATGCCGGATTCCGTCACACCTGGAGGTGGAGCGCCGTCTCCGTCCGCGCCGGTCTCTCCGCATACCTCTGGACCTTCAGCGCCGACTTGCGGATGCGCCGGTTGCGGGTGGTCGGGCTCATCCCCGCAGTGTCCCTGGATTCCTTGGCTTCCGGCCAAGGCTGGTTCGCCGCCTCCGGTCCGGAGGCTTCGATTTCGTGGAACCTGGGGGGATGGGGAAGGCTGGATCTTTCCGGGTCCTGGTCGGCACCGTTGGACGGAATCTGGCACGACCGGCTTGGGGGTTCTGGCACGAGCCCGTCCATGTCCTCCCTTCCGCTCGATCCCTGGAGCCTCTGGTCGTGGGGCGTTTCCTGGACTCAGTAGAGCAGGAACGGGTTCCTTCTCTCCAGCCAGTTCGTTTCGCCCGGCCCCCAGGCCCGGGCCAGGTCCCACGGGGAGGCGCCGGCTTCCAGCATCTCCCGCCAGCGCGAGTGTCCCGCCAGGATGTCGATGGGCAGCTTCACCGTCTCGTACTCGTAGGGCGGCGCCTTCCACGCGAAGGTTTCCGGGAGGTTTTCCGGATGGAGGGGATCGATGGGGAAGGGTTCGTCGGAACAGCCTTGACGGCGCAGCGCCCAGAGGGCCGCGAATCCGGTCAGGACCGGACGGAAGGCAATGGGATCCGTCACGTGGATCTGGACCCCGCCGCACAGGCGACCGACCCCCTTGTGGAAGGTGGGCTGGAAGCCCAGTTCGCGGAAGCGCACACCGGGCAGTTCCAGCGATTCGAGGTCGGCGCGCAGGCGCGAAGCGTCGATCCAAGGAGCCCCGAAGATCTCGAAGGGGCGGGTGGTGCCGCGTCCTTCGCTGGGGGTGCAGGCTTCCAGCAGGCACATTCCGGGATAGACCCGCGCGGTGTCGGGGGTGGGCATGTTGGGGCTGGGCATCACCCAGGGGAGTCCGGTGTCCTCCCAGAGCATTTCCCGGGACCAGCCCTCCATCGGGAGGATGTGGAGTTCGAGACCGGGGAATTTCTCCGCCGCGAGGAGCGCGGCCATCTCTCCGTTGGTGAGGCCGTGGCGCACCGGCACTGTGTGCAGACCCACGAAGGACTGGAAACCGGCTTCCAGGGTGGGTCCTTCCACGTGTGCGCCGCCCAGGGGATTGGGCCGGTCGGGAACCACGACGGCGATGCCCTTCTCCCATGCGGCTTCCATGCAGAGGAGCAGGGTCCAGACGAAGGTGTAGTAGCGCGCACCCACGTCCTGGAGGTCCACCAGGAGGGCGTCCAGGCCTTCCAGCTGGTCGGAAGTCGGTTTGCGGACCGCGCCGTAGAGGGAATGCACCGGCACCCCCCAACGGGGATCCGCGGCTCCCTCCCATTCGATCATGTTGTCCTGGGTGTGCCCCAGGATTCCGTGCTGCGGTCCGAACAGGGCCTCCAGGGTCCAGGGATTTCCCGGGGCCTTCAGGAGATCGGCCAGGTGGGAGAGGTCGGACAGGACGGAGGCGGGATGGACGATGGCGCCGAGCCGGGCATCCCGCAGGGAGGCGGGCCAGAGTTCGGCGAGTCGCGGGTGGGCAAGGCGGACCTTCGGTGGGTGCATGGCGGGAACGTAGAACCGGGATCGGAGTTGCCGGAAGTGGCTATTTTACCCGCATCCCCGGGGATCAACCGGGACGCATCCAATACGTGCACAAAGGAGAGACGCCATGGCGGGATCGCTAAACAAGGTCATGCTCATCGGAAACCTGGGGGCCGACCCCGAGATCCGCAACACGCCCGGGGGCGCCCAGGTGGCGAATTTCCGGGTGGCTTGCACCGAGAACTGGACGGACCAGGCGGGCCAGCGCCAGGAACGCACCGAATGGGTGACCATCGTCGCTTGGCGCAAACAGGCCGAGATCGCCCAGAAATACCTGCACAAGGGCTCCAAGGTCTACGTGGAGGGAAAGCTCCAGACCCGCTCCTGGGAAGACAAGAACGGCGGCGGCAAGCGCTACGCCACCGAAGTCCTCTGCGACTACTTCCTCATGCTCGACGGGCGACCCCAAGGCGGCGGCGAGGGTGGAGGGTACGAGCCAAGGGCGACGGCGGGCGCAGGTCGGGCTCCCACGCGATCCGCTGGCATGGGCGCTGCGGACGAATATCCGGACGACGCGCCGCAAGCACCGTCGGGCGGGAATTCCGCTGACGACGATCTGCCGTTCTAGAACCGGCTGCGGAGTCGCATACTCGCCTCCACGGACCGCTCGCCGTCCCGATGCGCACGGCTTCGGATCCGTGTCGGGTCGTCTGCATCCTCCTCGCTCGGTTCTAGAGTGGTGTAAAATCGCTTAAAATTCGCTTGCGTTTCACAGGCTCTTACTCTAAGTTGGAATATCTCAATTCGGAGTATAGGCGGGGATTGATGGATCGCTACGATCTGGTCCTGCTCGGATTTATCGCCGAGAAGGAGTCCAGCGGCTACGACATCGTGACCACGATCAAGCGGCGGGAGCTGGATCGGTGGGCCAAGATCAGCACCAGCACGGTCTACCACCGGTTGCTCAAGCTGGAAAAGAGCGGGCACGTGGTGGGGCGTGCCGAGCGCGACGGCGGGCGACCCGAGCGGATCATCTATTCGATCACGGACAAGGGCCGCAAGCGGTTGCGCGAAGAGGTGGTCGAGCATCTGGTGGGTTTCAACGACGACCCGCGCCAGTTGGGGTTCGCCTTCCTCTTCGCCACGGACGCCTTGGATGCCGCCCAGCGGCTGGAGGAGCACGCCGCGGAACTGGAATCCCAGTTGGCGACCATCGAGGCCATGATCCGCGACGAGCCACGACCCACGCTGTACGAGCCCGGACCGTTCCTGAACTGCATGTCGCGAGACCACATCGCCGTCGAACTGAAGTACACCCGGGCGGCGATCGAGATCCTACGGGATCCCGACAAGTCCTCGAAGTTGGACGGCTGGTTCTACCTCAACTTCGGCAACCGCGATTTCCAGAAGGTCCCGTCCGACGCGTCGGCGACCGTCCATTGAATCCTCACGCACCCACCCAGACCACGCAGCACGGAGAGGCCATGTCCAAGTACGGTTATTTCGACGACGCCAAGAAGGAATACGTCGTCACCAACCCCGCCACCCCCATCAAGTGGTGCAACTACGTGGGGACGCTGAAGTTCGGGGGCATCGTGGACACCACGGGTGGAAGCCTGGTCTGCAAGGGGGATCCCGCCCTGAACCGCATCACGAAATACCTGGCCTGGACACCTGCGTCCGACTTCAAGGGATCCACCGTCTACATCCGCGTGAAGGACGCCGCCGGGAAGGTGGACCTGTTCACGCCCTTCTTCACGCCGGTCCTGGCCGCGCTGGACAAGTGGGAGTGCCACGTGGGCCTCTCCTACAGCCGGTGGATCGCCGAACGGAACGGAATCCGCGTGCAGGTGACGGTGTTCGTGCCCACCGGATCCAACTCCCTTCTCCAGGACATCGTGGTGGAGAACATCTCCTCCGAGGAGAAGACCGTCGACATCGTGCCGGTCTACGAATTCAGCCACTTCGACGCCCTCAAGCAGCTCACCAACGCCGACTGGGTCCCCCAGACGATGACGATGAAGGCGCACTCGGAGCCCTCCGGACACGTGGTGCTGGAGCAGTACGCCTTCATGAAGCGCGACTACGCGGTGAACTACGCCACGGCCGACAAGCCCGTGGTCGCCTTCGAGGGCGATCGCCGGGTGTTCCTGGGCCGAAACGAGCTGGGTTCCTGGGCCCATCCCCTTGCGCTGGACAACCCCAAGCTTTCCAACTCGCAGCCGTTGCGCGGCGACAACATCGCCGCCCTGCAGATTTCCGCCGGAGTCCTCAGGCCCGGGGCCTCCTTCCGCACCGCCACCCAGCTTGGACAGGAAGCGTCCATCGCCGAGGCCCGGCTTGCGATCGAGAAGTACCGCGACCTGGCGAACGTGGATGCGGCCTTCCGGGAGCTCTCCAAGTTCTGGGAGGACTATCTCCAGGCGGTCCAGGTCCGCACTCCCGATCCGTCGTTCAACTCCATGGTGAACGTCCACAACCCGCGCCAGTGCCACACCACCAAGAACTGGTCGCGCTACCTGTCGCTCTACCAGCTCGGGTACGGCTCCGACCGGGGCATCGGTTTCCGCGACAGCTCCCAGGATCTCCTGGGCGTCATGTCCCACATGCCGGAGGAAGCGCGCCTGCTCGCCGAGAACCTGCTCTCCGTGCAGAAGATCGACGGCTCCGGGATGCACCAGTACTTCCCCTCCACGATGGAGGCCAACGAAGGCGATTCCCGCGAGAAGGAAGACCGGCCGAAGTACTACGGCGACGACCATCTCTGGATCGTGCTGACCGTGGCGGGGTACCTCAAGGAGACCGGAAACCTCGCCTTCCTCGAGAAGCAGGTTCCGTTCTACGACAAGGACAAGCACACGGGAAAGGCCATCGAGTCCGGCACCGTGTGGGAGCACATCATCCGCTCGCTGCGATTCTCCTGGAACCACCGTGGCGCCCACGGCCTTCCCCTGCTCGGTTTCGCCGATTGGAACGACACCGTCAACCTGCCCACCGGCGCGGAATCCCTCTTCAACGCCAACCTGTTCGGGAAGGCGCTCCTGGAGGCCATCGACGTGGCCAATGCCGCGGGGCACTCCGCCGAAGCCAACGAGTTCCAGAAGTACTACGACGAGATGAAGAAGATCGTCAACGACGTGGCATGGGACGGAAAGTGGTGGAAGCGCTGGTTCGACCACGAGGGCAAGGCCATGGGGTCTGCCGAGAACAAGTACGGGAAGCTCTACACCAACGGCCAGAGCTGGCCGGTCCTGTCCGGATTCGCCGAGGGGGAACGGGCGACATCGGCGATGGACGCGGTGCACCAGCACATGAACACGCGCAACGGGATCAAGCTCTCCTGGCCCGGGTTCAACGGGTTCGACCCGAACCTGGGCGGCGTGAGCACGTACCCGCCCGGAGCCAAGGAGAACGGGGGGATCTTCCTGCACGCCAACCCCTGGGTGATGATCGCGGAAACCATCCTGGGCCGCGGCGAGCTCGCCTTCCAGTACTACAACCAGATCAACCCGGCCGCCAAGAACGAAATCCTGGACGAATTCGAATCCGAGCCCTACTGCTATCCCCAGAACATCCTGGGCGACGAGCATCCGCAGTTCGGATTGGGCCGCAACGCATGGCTCTCGGGAACGAGTTCCTGGACCTACCAGGCGGCGACCCAATGGATACTCGGCGTTCGTTCCTCCTTCCAGGGCCTGATCGTGGATCCTTGCATCCCCAAGGCCTGGGACGGCTTCGAGGTGGTGCGGAAGTGGCGCGGAGCCACCTACCGGATCGTGGTCCGGAATCCGGGCCACGTCAGCAAGGGCGTGAAGTCGTTTTCCGTCGACGGCAAGGCCGTCGAGGGGAACGTGGCCCCGATCTTCGCCTGCGGAGAACACACCGTGGAGGCCGTGCTGGGGTAATTCAGGACCGTGGGGACGCAAAATCTTGCGTCCGTACGGTTCTCTCACATGTTCAGGCTGCCGTTGAGGTGCGCCTCGTAGCTGGTCAGGTCCAGCAGTCCGTGTCCGCTGAGGTTGAACACGATCACGCGCGGTTTGCCCTCCTTCTTGGCTTCCAATGCCTCGTCGATCGCCGCCTTGATGGCGTGGCTCGATTCCGGCGCGGGAATGAGCCCTTCCGTGCGGGCGAAGAGGGCGGCGGCGTCGAAGACTTCGGTCTGTCCGTAGGCCCGGGATTCGATCAGGCCCAACGCATGAAGGTGGCTGACGGTGGGGGCCATGCCGTGGTAGCGCAGCCCGCCGGCGTGCAGCGCCGGTGGCATGAAGTCGTTGCCCAACGTGTACATCTTGAGGAGCGGGGTGGTCATGGCCACGTCGCCGAAGTCGTACCGGTACTCGCCCCGGGTGAGCGATGGGCAGGACGAGGGCTCCACGGCCAGAAGCCTGGTCTTGCAACCTTCCACGAGGTTGCGGCGGGCGAAGGGGAACGCGATGCCCGCGAAGTTGGATCCGCCCCCCGCGCAGCCGATGACCACGTCCGGATATTCGCCGGCGAGCTCCATCTGCCGGAGCGCCTCCTGGCCGATCACGGTCTGGTGCAGGCACACGTGGTTGAGGACGCTGCCCAGCGCGTAGCGCGTACCCGGGTGGGTCATGGTGTCCTCGACCGCCTCGGAGATGGCCACGCCCAGGGAACCGGCGGTGTCGGGGTTCTCCGCACGGAACTTGCGCCCGAATTCGGTCTCGCTGGAGGGGCTCGCATGCACGGTTGCCCCCCAGGTCTCCATCGCCATGCGGCGGTAGGGCTTCTGCCGGTAGCTGGAACCCACCATGTAGACGTTGCACTCCAAGCCGAAGAGCTTGCAGGCCAGCGCCAGCGAGCTTCCCCATTGGCCGGCCCCGGTCTCGGTGGCAAGGCGCTTGATCCCCGACTGTTTGGCGTACCAGGCCTGGGGAACCGCCGAGTTCGGCTTGTGGGATCCCGCCGGGGAGACGCCTTCGTACTTGTAGTAGATGTGGGCCGGGGTATCCAGCGCGCGCTCCAGCCGCACCGAGCGCAAAAGCGGGGTGGGACGCCAGAGGGCCAGGACCTCGCGGACCTGTTCGGGCATTTCGATCCACCTCTCGGTGGACATCTCCTGCTCGACGACCCCCTTGGAGAAGACGGCTTCCATCATCTCGGCTGGTACGGGCTGTTGCGTGCCCGGGTGCAGGTGCAGGGGCAGCGGCTCCGGAACGTCGGCGGCGATGTTGTACCAGGCTTCGGGGATGTCCTTTTGGGAGAGATCGAATCGCGTCGCGGTGCTCATGGGTCTCCGATGTGCTGGATGGATGGACCGACCCCCCCGAAGCGGAACGGCCGAAGGCGCAATCATAGGGTCGAATCGCGGATTTGGCAGTCCATTGTTGCCGGATCAGGTCGAGAGGTCGGCCGGGGATTCCGCCGCGAGGAGAAGACTCGATTCCGATTCGGGGGCGTCCAGCTCGATGGCGCGCCGCAGCGAATTCCCGAGCTTCGATCCCACCACCGCCGCCAATTCGCGCTCCGTCGCCTGGCGCAGGCGAGCCACGGAACCGAACTGCTGCAGGAGGAGGCTGCGTTTGGACGGACCGATTCCCGGAACCGAATCCAACCAGGACGACGCCACCGTCGCGGTCCGCTGGTTGCGCTGGAAGGTGATGGCGAACCGGTGGGCTTCGTCGCGGATGTGCTGGAGGAGCTTCAGCGCCGGCGAATGGAGGGACAGGAGGATCGGATCGGAACGACCGGGCAGGAAGACCTCCTCGATCCTCTTGGCCAGCCCCAGCAGGGCCTGTTCGGGAAAGCCCTCCCTGCGGATGGCCTCGACAGCCATGCCCAATTGGCCCTTGCCGCCGTCGATCAGGACCAGATCGGGGGGATCTCCGCCCTCCTCGCGCAACCTGCGGAAATGCCGACCGACCACCTCCCGCATGGAAGCGAAGTCGTCGATCCCCTCGACGGTCTTCACGTGGAAGCGCCGGTAACCGGCCTTCGCGGGACGCCCGTCCAGGAAATTCACCATCGAGGCCACGGTCCCCGTTCCCGAAAGGTGGGAGATGTCGAATCCGACGATGCGCCGCGGTGGTTCGGACAGGCCGAGAGCTTCCTGCAGGGCCGCCACGGACTGGGAAACGCGGTTGCGGATCTCCAGCTTGGCCAGATGCTCGACCAGCAGCATTCGCGCGTTGGCGAGGGCCATCCGGATGGTCTTGAAGGAGTCCCCCTGCTTGGGCCGGACGAGCCGCACCCTGCGCCCGGCCACCCGTTCCAGGTGCCGCTCCAGGAGTTCGCGATCCAACGGCACCACCGAGACGTGGATCTCCGGCGGCGGTGCCTGGACCCCTTCCGGGTAGAACTCGACCACGGCGCGCTCCATGACCTCGTCGTCGTCCTCCTCCAGCGGGCATTTCACGATGTGGTGGGAACGGTCCAGGACGGTCCCCCCCCGCACCTGGAATCGCGCGACGCAAGCCCAGCGACCCTCCCGGGACAGGGCGAGCACATCGAGATCGACGAAGTCCCCGAGATCCATCTTCTGGGAGACGTGGATCTTCTCCAGCGAGGCGATCTGGTCGCGCCGCCGCGCGGCACCCTCGAAGTCCAGGCGCGAGGCCTTCTCTTCCATCTCGCGGCCCAGTTCGGCCAGAAGTTCGCGGTTCCGTCCTTCCAGGAACAGCACGATCTGGGACACCACGGGGGCGTAGTCGGATTCCGTCAAGGCGTCGATGCACGGCCCGTCGCAGCGGTGGATGTGGTAGGAGAGGCAGGGACGTTCCAGCCGCTTCTTCGAAAGATCCAGTTCGCAGTCGCGGATCCGGAAGAGCTCCCGCGCCAAGGACAGGGTCTGGCGCATCGCCCGGGCATCCGTGTAGGGGCCGAAATACCGGTGCTTGTCCTTCTCCACCCGGCGCACCACTTCGAGCCGCGGGAACGCTTCCCCGGTGGTCAGGCGCAGGTAGGGGAAATGCTTGTCGTCCTTGGCGAGCACGTTGTAGCGGGGGCGATGCTGGCGGATCAGGTTCGCTTCCAGGATCAGGGCTTCCAACTCGTTGTCGGTGACGATCCACTCGATGTCCTCGACATGGCGCGGCAGGAGCAGGGCGGCGCGGTGGTCGGTCTCGCGGCCCTGGAAGTAGCTGCGCACCCGGTTGCGCAGCACCTTCGCCTTGCCGATGTAGATGATCTCCCCGCCGGCGTCCTTCATCAGGTAGACCCCGGAGGAGATCGGCAGCTGGGCGAGGCGATCCGAGATTCTTGGCTTCAGCGCCGGCTTGGGCATCCCGTGGAAGTTACAACGGGAAAGGCGGCCCCGGGCGGATCACCGTGGCTCTTCACCGCACCTGCGGGACCAGGAACGCGCGCTCGTCGCCGTTCGCGGAGATCCGTACCGCGAGCGCTCCGGGCGTCTTCGGAAGGGCCAGGGTCGCGCCGGGCGCCAGCCAGGGAGTGCTGGACAGGATTCGTCCCGACAGGTCCGAGATCCGTACCGCGACGGCGCGCGATTCCCCGTTGACGACCGAAGCGGAACCCGTGCCGTTCATCGCGAGACGTACGCCGTCCAGCAGTCGCACGGCGGCTTCGGCGGGGTCCAGGGACGTGGACGAACAGTTTCCGATCTTCCCGTCCCAGCAGGCGATGGTCGCTCCGGCGCCCGTGGTGGGATTCGAGAGCTCCGCTTGGATCGTGGAGGAATCCTCCAGCGTGTACGCGTACGGCGGTGTGAACCCGTGCCCGTCGCCGGTGATGGTGCCGTCCGTGTTCGAGAAGAGGTTGTGGCGCACCGTGGCGACCCCCGCCGGATACTTCACGGAATCTGCCGAATAGTACTGGACGGGATTGTGGGTACCCACGAAGGCGTTCCCCTCGACCAGGAGGTTGGCCTGGTAGCAGACCCGCACGCAGTAGTTCGCCTGCTTGCTGGTGAAGAGGTCGTTGTAGACGTGGACCTTGCCGAAGCGGACGCGGGGCATGCGCTCAACGATGCTGTCGGCCCACCACACGTGGTGCATGGTGACGTTCAAGGCGAGCGAATCCCCCTTGGGGCCGCGCGTGTCGGAGTTTCCGATGAGGTTGCAGAACTGGTGCCAGCCGCTCCCGACTCCGTTCGTGTCGGCTTTCTGGTAGGAAAGGGCGGTGTAGTGGAATTTCGTCCACGAGACGGTCACGTAGTTCGTTGCGTCCACGATGTCGGTGTTTCCGTCCTGCCCGTCGGCGATGTCCAAGTGGTCCAGCCAGACGTGCTTGGCCTGCTGGATGGTGATGCAGTCGTCCCCGTTGACGTCCACGGCCCCGGACATGCGCACGACGACGTTTCGGATGATGATGTTGCTGTCGCCGTTGACGCTGAAGCGACCGTTCAGGCGCGCTCCCGGGAGGCCGAGGATGGTCTTGTTGGAGTTGATGTCGACGACGCTGTCGTCCTGCAGTCCGTGGGTCCCGTAGGATCCCATCGTCCCCTTCATGTAGATGATGTACGGGGTGGTCTTGATCTTGGCGTATTTCCGCAAACTGTCGAAATTGTCCACGGTGACCACGTTGCCTCCGGCACCTCCGGTGGTCCCGCCCGCCTGGGAAGCCCACCCGGTGGGCTGCTCCGTCGATGTGGCCGCCTGGATCGGAGAAACGAGGAACGCGGCGAGCGCCGCGATCACCGCGAGTTGTGGGGTCCGGATGATCGATGGCATGGGAGGTCCCTCGAGAGGTGGCGAAGTCGGCGCGCTCCGTGCGCGATGCTTCCCGGAAGATCGTACCCGGCCCCCCAAACGCGAAGGATGCTGCGCACGCGAACCGTTGAAGAGAAGTCAACCCAACCCGCCGCGCTCCGCCCGGAAAACGGAAAAGCCTCGCAGGCCGCAAGGCCGAACGAGGCTCGAAAACGACACGCCTAAAACCGGTCGTGGCGGGAGGGGAAGGTCCTCAGTACTGGAAGAGCAATTCCCGGTATTTCGGCAGGGGCCACATGTCGTCGGAGACCAGCGTCTCCAGCTCGTCCGCCGCTTCGCGCACGGCTTCCTGCGCGGGGATCACCTTGTCCTTGAAGGCCTTCGCCTCGGCGTGCAGGCTTCCGGCCTCGTGGGCGTGGTGCTGGGCCTTCTCCAGGGCTTCGATCCCGTCCACCAGCTTGTCGGCCAGGGACGCGATCTTGTCCGCGACCTTGCCCGCGCCCTTGGACTTGGAGGCGCCGGAGAGTTCGTTCAGGTACTTGACGGCGGCCGGGAGGATCATGGTCTTCGCGATCTCGATGGTCGCGTTGGCCTCGATGTTCTGGACCTTGACGTACCGTTCCCAGATGATCTCGGCGCGGCTCTCCAGTTCGCGTTCGCTGAGCACGCCGAACTTCGAGAACAGCTTCTTCGCCTTGGTGGTGGCCAGGGCGGGAAGGGCGTCCACGGTGCTCTTGTTGTTGGGCAATCCCCGCTTGGCGGCTTCGGCGTGCCACTCTTCGGAGTAGCCGTTGCCCGAGAACAGGACCTGCTTGTTCTCCTTGATGATCCCGGAGAGGATCTTGGTCAGTCCGGCGAAGTCGTTGGGCTTGAGCTTGTCGAGCTCGTCGGCGAGCTTCTCCAGGGACTCCGCCACGGCCGTGTTGAGCACCGTCTGGGGCCAGTAGATGGGGGCCGAAGATCCCACCGCGCGGAACTCGAACTTGTTGCCGGTGAAGGCGAAGGGCGAGGTGCGGTTGCGGTCTGTGGCGTCCTTGGGAAGGACCGGCAGGGTGGTGACGCCCAATTGCAGCGATCCGCCCTTCTTGGAAGACGATGCCGGACCCTTTTCCAGCTGCTCCACGATGTCTTCGAGCTGCGCGCCCAGGAACACCGAAACGATGGCGGGAGGGGCCTCGTTCGCGCCCAGCCGGTGGTCGTTGCCGGCGTCGGCGATTCCGGCGCGCATGAGGTCCGCATGGACGTTCACCGCGCGGATGGTGGCCACCAGGAAGGCCAGGAACTGGGCGTTGGAGTGCGGGTCGTGGCCCGGCTCCAGGAGGTTTTCGCCGTCGTCGGTGCCCATGGACCAGTTGTTGTGCTTGCCAGAACCGTTGACGCCCTTGAAGGGCTTTTCGTGCAGCAGGGCGACCAACCCGTGCTGGAACGCGAGCTTCTTCATGACGTTCATGACCAGCATGTTGTGGTCGGAGCCCACGGTGGTGGCCTCGTAGACGGGGGCCATCTCGAACTGGGCCGGGGCGACTTCGTTGTGGCGGGTCTTGGACGGGATGCCGAGGCGCCAGAGGTCGCGGTCCAGGTCCATCATGAACGCGAGGATGCGTTCGCGGATGGTTCCGAAGTACTGGTCTTCCAGCTCCTGCCCCTTCGGGGAGGGAGCGCCGAACAACGTGCGGCCGGTGAGGATGATGTCCGGGCGCAGTTCGGAGAGGCGGCGGTCGATCAGGAAGTATTCCTGTTCGGGGCCGATGTTGGTGAAGACCCGCGAGGTTGTGGTGTTGCCGAACCAGCGCAGGACGCGCAGGGCCTGCTTGCCGAGGGCCTCCTGGGAACGCAGGAGCGGGATCTTGTGGTCCAGCGCCTCGCCGGTGTAGGAAACGAACGCCGTCGGGATGGTGAGGGTCACCCCGTTGGGCTCGACCTGGAGGAAGATGGGGCTGGTGACGTCCCAGGCAGTGTAGCCGCGGGCCTCGAAGGTGGCGCGGATGCCGCCCGAGGGGAAGGAGGAGGCGTCGGGCTCGCCCTGGATCAGGACCTTGCCGGAGAATTCGGCCAAGGTGGAGCTGTCGCCTGCGGGGTTCAGGAAGGAGTCGTGCTTTTCCGCGGAGGTCCCCGTGAGCGGAATGAACCAGTGCGTGTAGTGGGTGGCGCCATGGGCCATGGCCCATTCCTTCACGCCTTGGGCCACGGCGTCGGCGATGGACGGTTCGAAGGGCTCCAGGCCTTCGATGGTGCGGCGGAGCTTCTTGAAGATGGGCTTGGCGAGATACTGGCGCTGGGCTTCTTCTCCGAACACGTACTGCCCGTAGATGTCCTCCCCCGCATGTTCCAGGTAATTCTCCGTGCTGGCGACCTTCGTGGTCGCGATGGCCGCGATGGCTTGCTTGCGAGCGCTCATGTCGGTTCCTCTGATCTGTTGAATGGTGTGGGACGCCATGCCAGTTCCGAGTCCTCTTTTGGCCGGAAGCCTCGATCCTGGAAAGGTCATCGAGAAAGCTAGCGGGTCCGATTTCGGATGTCCATGCAGGAGGCCGAGGAACCGGCCAGATCTCGCCCGATTGGGAAATAAAGTTCTCAATAAGGAATCGTAATTTCCAATAATGGAGCTTCGCATCGGATGCCTCTCTCGTGCGTGCGCGGGTCCATCCTTGGATGGACCTCCCCGCGCATGCCTGATTTTGGCACGCTCTTCCCAATCCAGAGGCTCCATCCGGGTCAATCCCGATCCCGGAGAAAAAGAGAGAGACAAATGCCCCGCAACACCACAGCACCGAACACCGTCGTCGACCTGACCGAGGTCCAGATCTGGCCCGTGCGAAATCCCGAAGGATCGCGCGTCAAGGCCATGGCGTCCATCGTCCTCAACGGGTCGCTCCGCGTCAACGGCTGCCGAATCATCGAAGGGTCGAAAGGCTTGTTCCTGTCCTACCCCAGCGAGAAGAAGCCCGGAACCGACCAGTACTTCCCGATCTTCCACGCCATCGATCGCACCGTGAACGAACGGATCCAGACCGAGGTCCTCTCCCGCTTCGAGGCCCTGCCCACGGCTTGATCCCTCTCTTTCGGCGCCGTCGCGGCTTCACCCCGACCGCGGCGGCGCCGTCCTTTTCCCTTCGGGACCGACGAGGCAAACGACATGCGCCCACTCGAGATCGTCTCCGTATCCATCGAACACGTTCCCGGACGCCCCTCCACCGCGAGCGTGGACCTTACCGGAGGTCTGCAACTGGACCAGATCCAGGTCTGGCCCGCGCGCCACGGCCCGCTGGTCCTGTTTCCTCTCGGCCGGGCCGGCCGTTCTCTCCTGGAGCTCACCCCTTTGCTGCGAGCGTTGGTCGTCCGCGCCGTGGTGGCCCGGTGGCGCCAGAGTCTTTCGGCGAGGGTCGCCGCGTGATCTCCCGGCGGCAGAGCGCCGCCCTGGTGGGACTTGCGGCGGTTCCCGTCACCATCGAATGCGAAGCGGGGCCCGGCCTTCCCGCCTTCTCCATCGTGGGGCTGCCCGACGGCGCGGTGAGGGAGAGTCGCGACCGGATCCTGTCCGCCCTGCGCCACACCGGATACCGCCTCCAGCCCCGGCGGATCACCGCCAACCTGGCCCCTTCCGACCTGCGCAAGGCGGGGACGGGTTTCGACCTGCCGCTGGCCCTGGCCGTGCTGGAGGCCTGCGAGCAGATCTTCCCGAAGTCCGCCGATGCCGACCGGGTCTTCATCGGGGAGCTGGGGCTGGATGGCGGAATCCGTCCGGTACGGGGAGCGCTCGCGCTGGCCATGGGACTGCGCGAGGCGGGGCACCTGCGCCTCGCCTTCCCCGCCGGAAACCTGCCCGAGGTGGAGGTGGTGCCGGATCTGGACATCGTGGCCCTCTCGGATTTCGGCGAGGCGGTGCGGCTCCTGGAGGATGGGGAAATGCCGGCCCGACCTCCCCGGCAGGTGCGCGAACGGATCTTCGGACAGATTCCGGACATGTCCGACGTGGTGGGCCAGGAAGCCGCCAAGCGGGCCTTGGCGGTCGCGGCGGCGGGGGGGCACAACGTGCTCATGGAAGGTCCTCCCGGCTCGGGCAAGACGCTCCTGGCGCGCCGTTTTCCGGGGATCCTTCCACCGCTGGGAGACTGGGAACTCCTTGAGGCTTCGCGCATCCATTCCGTGGCGGGACTGATCGATCCGGGGCATTCCCTGCTGGCCGACCGTCCTTTCCGCTCGCCCCACCATTCGGCCTCCATGGCCTCGCTGGTGGGGGGCGGACCCTACGCCCGCCCCGGCGAGGTGTCGTTGGCCCACCGCGGCGTGCTTTTCCTAGACGAGCTCGCGGAATTTCCGCGCCATGTCCTGGAATCGCTGCGCCAGCCCCTGGAGGACGGGGAGATCATGGTCTGCCGCGCGTTGGCGGCGGTGCGGTTTCCGTGCCGGTGCCAGGTCCTGGCGGCCACCAATCCGTGCCCCTGCGGGCACCACGGGAACCGGCTGAGGGCCTGCACCTGCTCCGCCCTGGAGCGCGACCGGTACCGCGCGAGGCTCTCCGGCCCGCTCCTCGACCGGCTCGACATCCACCTGGAGATCCAGGCGGTGGCTCCGGACGACCTCTCCAATCGGCCGAGAGGCCTGGATTCCGCTTCCCTCCGGGCGATGGTCCTGGCCGCGGAGGCCTTCCGCGCCAGGAGGGGCGGATCGGTCCAGAACGCCGACCTTGCCGGCCGGAAATTGACCGAGTCCTGCTCCCTGGGGAAGGCGGAATCCGATTTCCTGTCGCGGGCGGCGGGACGCCTGGGGTTCTCGGCGCGTTCCCACGACAGGATCCTCCGGGTCGCGCGGACCATCGCCGACATGGACGGGTCCGAACGGGTGGGATTGGCGCACCTCGCGGAGGCCACCGCCTACCGCCTGCCGGAACGGGCGGGACCGGCGTTGAGGGAGGTGGTGCGAGCGGGGGGCTGAGCCGCGTCCGGGCCCTCGATGCCGCGGTTCTACCTTGGGAATCGCATATGTCCTGGAAGGATCTCCTCTACAAGAAATCCCTGGCGCTCAAGGAAGGCACCGAGCACCTGGTCTACGGACGGCCCATCCTGAGGGGCTGGGCCGCCGGTGCCGCACGGGACGACCGTCCCATCCGGGTGCTGGACGTCGGTTGCGGATACGGGGACGACCTCGCCGCCATCCGCGACGCCATCGGGGGCCGGGCCGAGTTGTTCGGGCTGGAGGGCTACGCGCCCTACCGGGAGAAATGCGCGGAACGCGGCATCGACGCCCGCGACGGGGACGTGGAACGCGACCGCCTCCCCTTCGCCGACGGCTCCTTGGACGTGGTTCTGATGAACCAGGTGCTGGAGCACACCAAGGACCTGTTCTGGATCTTCTCGGAGGTTTCGCGGGTACTGCCCCCCCGCGGACTTTTCCTGATCGGCGTTCCCAACCTCGCCGCCTGGCACGACCGGGCCATGCTCCTGGTGGGCATGCAGCCTTCGGGGATGAAGGTGCTGGGTCCGCACGTGCGGGGATTCACCGCTCCCGGCCTGCGCGCCTTCGCCGAGGCGGATGGCTTCTTCCGGATGACCGATCTCCGCGGAAGCGGTTTCTATCCCTTCCCGGAGGCGTCCGCGATCCGCCTCGCCCGCTGGTTTCCGACGCTCGCGACGGGACTTTTCGCGAAGTTGGAACGGACCGGCAAACCCGGATCGTTCCTCGAGGTCCTTCGCGCCCGGCGCTACGAGACGGCCTACTACCAGGGACCCGGACCGGTCTGAATCAGTTCCTGTCCGTCCACTGCACCAGGACGTAGCGACGGGAACTGTCGGGTTGTGGAACGGCCCGCAGGAGGAAGTCCGCCTGTCCGTACACCTCGTAGGCGGTGTCCTGGATGTCCATGGTCATGTTGAGGTTGGAGACGTGCCAGGTGCTCTCCGCCGGGACGTCGGTGGGGGTCGGGGGATCGTACTGCACCTGGAGGCTCACGTTCGAAATGGCCTGGAACATGCGAAGGTGCCGGGCGAGTTCCTCGGAGCGTCCCCAGGTGGAGTTGGTGGGGTCGGCGAGGTAGGCGGGGTCGGCCTGGAACACGTAGTCCGGGGCCAGCAGCAGGGAGAGGAGTCCGGTCGACTGGGTCTGGTAGGCCTGCTGGAAGAGCTGGAAGAAGGCCGCCGCCGACGTCGCCTGCAGGGAATCCGATTGGACGGGGTCGACACGGTCGGCCGTGAACAGGCAACCCGACAGGGCCAGGAGGGAGAGCAGCGCGAGCTTCACCTGGGGGAGGCGCAAAGTTGGACCCATCCAGTGGACGAGGCGGTTTCCGACCAGGACTGCAGTCTCCATTCGGTCCCGGACTCCACCACCGTCCAGGTCGCGGTCGCCTGGGCCAGGAGCGTCGTGCCTCGTTCGAGCCGGTATTGGAAGCTCTCCACCGTGGAGTCGGAAAGGTTCGACGAAACCGTCGTGATCGAGCCGCCGAGGATGGTCCATGTCAACGGCGTCGAACGGGAGGGGGACAGGAGGCTGTCGAGGCAGGTCACAAGTTGCGCCCGCTGCAGGATGGTCGCGCCGACCACCAGTTGCGCGGAATCCGTCAAAAGGGCCTGGATCCGGGCGGACTGGCCGGAGTCCAATGCAGTTCCGAAATCGACGGGTACCCGCTGGGCGATGGTGGATCCCTGTCCGGTGGAGCCGGCCGTGGGGGTTTCCGGCGACACCGGCGCGAAGGGATCGGTGCAGCCGGAGAGGAGCAGCATCCCCAGGAGGAGGACGGTGGCGGAACATCCCTTCACAGGAACATCTGGGCGGAGAATCCCCCCGTCCAACCTCCCCATCCCGGTTCGTTCCATTCCCATCCCGCGTTCGCGCGCAACCATCCCATGGACCATGCCCAGGAAAGATCCATTCCCACGCTGGAATTCAGGCTTCGGACTTCCGGGACCCATCCCGTGTCGTTCCAGATCCGGATGTGCTCGACCTGGGATTTGGCCCAGGGTCGCAGGACGATGCTGTCCACCAGCGGGATGGCGCTGGACAGCTCCGGAGCCCAACTGTCCTGGATCTGGTCCGGAGCGAAGTCCTGGCCGGGAAGGGTGCCGGTCCAGACGCGCCACCGCACCCAGCGCAAGGTGGCCCAGGGACGGGTCTTGGGCCCCATCTCCAGCCCCGCAGACCACCCCTCCTCCAGGAGACCCTCGGTCCGGGAGGTGTCGAAACGCCATCGGTTCCTCTGCTCGCGGCCCCAGACGCCGCCCAGCGGTCGGAGCCAATGGCTCGAGGAGTCCCGTCCCGCGAGCCCTGCGGCGTCCAGGAGGGAGGGATCCAGGTCGATGGCGAACCGGTTCTCCAACCTGCGCGTGGTCTGGATGGACTGGGTGGCGCGCGGAAACACGTCTTCCTGCAGCAAGGTGTTCCATGTGGCCAGGGGATGCTCTCCCCAACCCCAGTCCCGACTGAAGACGGAAACCGTCAAGGTGCGCCTGGACAGGTCCTCGTCGGGTCGGTCGGTGGCCAGGGGGTCCGGATCGTCGGGGTGGCGGACCTGTCGCAGCGATTGGACCAATCCCGCCAGGGTGGTCCATCCCCCGTCGCGTTCCGTGGTCCACCGCAGGGTGTCGGAGAGTTCCAGGATTCCCGTCCGGTCGCCGTCGCGGAGGTCCTGTGCGGCCTGCAGGCTGTCGTTGGCGGGGATCCCCGTGGACTGGGTGGTCCAGGTCCTGTCCTCCATGGACCTGGAAAGCCTCTGGTGCTGCGACCAGCCGGCGCCCAGGAGGCCCGCGAAGTCGATGTCGCCGTAGGCACCGGTCAGATTCTGCCCTTGATCGCGGCCCGTGAGATCGCGCCGATCGGAGGAGACCCACGACCCGTCGAAGGTCCACGTCTGGCGGCGCACCGGCAGGGTCCAGGACGCGCCGATCTGGCGAGCGCCTTCCGAGCGGTCGGTCAGGAAGGTCTGGGAACGGAGTCGCAGGGAATCCCAATCGGCGAAGGCCCGCAAGGAGTCCGATCCGTCCCCCGCCAGGGAGGTCAGGAACGTGGCGCCCGCCGAACGCCGCGAAAGTCTCAGCTGCCCGTCTCCCTGGTCCTCCAGGACGAGTCCATCCAGCGTGGTGGGAATGGTCTTTCCCCCGGTCCAGCTGGCTTCGCCGCCCCAAAGGGCCGCGGCGTCGCCTTCTCCTGGCGGTTGACCGGGATCCAGGCCGAGCGTCGCGGTGCCCGTGTCCTGGCGTTCCATCAGGGCCCCGGCCAGGGCTCCGGCCCGGAACCCCCAGGGCAGGGAAAATCGCCACCTGGACAGGGCCTCCTGGAGCCAGGCGTGGTCGGCCACGGAGGGGTCGGGGGAGATCAGGCCGCTGGTGTGGGCCCACCAGCGCCAGAGGAGGTCCAGCGAATCGCGGGTCCAGGCACCGGAGGCGAGCCCATTTCCCGCCCAGATCCCGTGCTCGTCGCCGCGAAACGAGGTGGTGTCCACGCTCTTCCAGGATCCACCGGCGAAGGAATCCACGTCGATGGCCTGGAACCGGAGCGTGCTCACTCCGGTCTGGTGCTGGCCGGAGGAGGAGACACGGGACGAGTCCGCTCCCGAAAGGGAGAACACGGTGTCCATCGGGAGACACCACGCGCCGCCCACGAGGCCCAGTACGCAGATGGGAAACGAGAATGGACGCACCGTGCCGGAAACCTAACTGCGACCTTCCCCGTGGCCGCGACGAACCGGACTTCCTTGACTAACGTGTGCATCCGATCCCCCCCACGAACGGAAGGAACCACTCGATGAAATCCCAAACGGCCGGCATCCTCGTGGGGGGCATCCTACCCGCCTTCGGCTACACCGCCTTCGCACTGGGGACCAAGATCGCTTCCCAAGGTGGCCTCGGAGCGGGCCCGCTCCTGGTGCTGGTGGGTGCGGGATGCATCGCGGTGGGCGCGATCTTCTGGCGCTTCCTCCCCTCGGGCCTGGACGCCACGACCGTCGGCTGGGCGTTGCTCGCGGGTGTGGCCTGGGCGGCGGGAACGGGTCTGGTCTCGCTCGCCCTGTCCCGCTGGGGCATCCCCATCGCCAAGCTCAATCCCCTCTACAACACCAACACGCTTCTCACGGTGGCGGTGGGACTGGTGGTCTTCGGGGAGTGGAGGCAGGTGAATCCCTGGCAACTCTCCGCGGGTGCCGCGCTCATCCTGGCGGGTTCCCTGCTGGTTTCCGCCGCCTAGACGGTTGTCGATTTCCGGTCGCGACGCCGACGGGGCGGCCGACCGACCAGGTACTTCTCCCCCCATTCGCTCAGCGCCGCGACCACGGGCTCCAAGCTTCGACCAAGCGCCGTGGCGGAATACTCCACCCGGGGCGGGACCTCGGGATAGATCTTGCGGTGGACCAGACCGTCCGCTTCCAGCTCGCGCAGCTGCTGGGTGAGCATCTTCTGGGTGGCACCTCCCACCTTGCGCGAAAGCTCCCCGAATCGACAGGTCCCGACGAACAGGTTCCAGAGGATGGGAACTTTCCAGCGTCCTCCGATCACCGCCAAAGTGGCTTCCGTGGGACACGGATGCAGTTCAGTTTCCTCGCGTTGCATACGAAGACAACATATCAAAAAGCCCACAAATACGCAATACTTACCATTTAGTGAGTACGAAAAAATTGGTTTGTACTTGTCTTTTTTATCTCTTCTCCCTAAATTGATCCTTAGAGTTGAGATTCACTCTCGACCGATCCAACCCACAAGGAGAACCAACCATGAAGATCCAATCCCTGCTCGCGTTCGCCCTGGCCGCCGTGGCGACCCAGGCCCAGACCTGGAAGCTGGACCCCGCCCACAGCAGCGTGGACTTCTCCATCAAGCACTTCGGGATCAGCAACGTGAAGGGCGGGTTCGACAAGCTCGACGGCTCGGTCACCGGAGACCCGAAGACCCCCACCAGCTTGGTTCCCGAGATCACCATCCAGGCGACCTCGGTGAACACCAACGCGGAGAAGCGCGACGAGCACCTGCGCACACCGGACTTCTTCGACGTCGCGAAGTTCCCCACCATCACCTTCAAGAGCGAAAAGACCGAAGTGCG
>JGI12269J14319_10001796_pt1 | contig 21081 bp, 15 predicted proteins | sample PeaSoiSIISIP2007_FD_14319 | JGI IMG/M metagenome (IMG submission 14319)
GCGGCCGCCGGCGCCGCCGGTGTCGGCAGGTGCTCGAGGGTGGCCGTCCCACCGGCGATGGCCCCGGTCGCGGCGAGCGCCGTGATCCAACGGAGTCGACGCGGGTTCATGGGAGCCCCCGAAGGGGACACCCGTCGGTGGCGGACGTGACGTGTGTCATCGCCCCAGTCTCGGCACGCCTCATAACGACCGGATGAGGTGGGAGTGAGAATCCTCTCATTCTTCGGCGTCCGTCGATGTCGCCGCCGACGCGTCCGCGCCGGCGCACGCGTCGACACTGCCGGCGAACCGTCTCGAGTGCGTCGCGGCGTCGCGCCTAGACTGAACCGGCTCGCGACGGCCGCGGTCACCGTGGGTGACCGGTGTCGAGACCCGTCGCGCGGGGTCCTCATGCTGATCGTCCGGGAACTGGGTATCGAGATCGGGGCGCGCCGTCTGCTGTCGCCGGTCTCGTTCACCGTGGGCGACGGCGAGAAGGTCGGCCTGGTCGGGCGCAACGGCGTCGGCAAGTCGACGCTGCTGGCCGTGCTCCTCGGGCGCCACCCCGAGCACCTGCGCATCACCGGGTCGGTCGCGGTCCAGGGCACCCTGAGCCACCTGCCCCAGGAGCCGGTCCCCGGCGGGCTGGGCGTCGAGCCGATCGGCCTCAGCCACGTGCTCTCGGCGCGCGACCTCGACCGCCTGGACGCCGACATGCAGCACGCCCGCCACGCGCTGGCGGCCGACCCCACCGAGGCCACGATCGCGACCTTCACCGAACTCGAGGCGGTCTTCGGCGAGCGCGGCGGCTACGAGGCCGAGTCCGAGGTCGCGCGCCTGGCCGCCGGGCTGGGTCTCAAGGAGGACCTGCTCTTAGAGGACCTCGACTCGCTCTCGGGCGGCCAGCGCCGCCGGGTGGACCTGATGCGCGTCCTCTACGAGCAGCCCGACGTGATGGTGCTCGACGAGCCGACCAATCACCTGGACCGCACGGCCAAGCGCTGGCTCTTCGACGAGCTCGAGCGCTTCGCGGGCACGGTGATCGTCATCAGCCACGACCTGCCGCTGCTCGACCGGGCGATCAACAAGGTGCTGCGCCTGCGCGACGGCCAGCTGCGCGAGTACAAGGGAAACTACACGAAGTACCTGGCGCTCGAGGTCGCCCAGCGCGAGGCGGAGGAGAAGCTGGCGGCCAACCAGGACGCCAAGATCCACCAGCTCTCGACGCTGGCCGACTCGATGCGCGGCCAGACCGAGAAGCGCGCGCGCCTGGCCAAGGTCCTGGACCGCAAGGTCGAGCGTTTGAAGGACGAGCACGTCGTGGTGACCAAGGCCGAGCGCAAGGTCACCTTCAAGCTGCCGACCCCGCCGCGCAGCGGCGACGTGCCCCTGACCGTCGAGCACGTGCACGTCAGCTACGGGCCCCTCCAGGTGCTGCGCGACACCACGTTCATCACGCGCCGCGGCGACCGCATCGTGATCGTCGGACGCAACGGCGCGGGCAAGTCCTCGCTGCTGCGCTGCCTGGCCGGGACCCAGGTCGCCCAGGCCGGCACGATCCGCTTCGGGGCCAACGTGACCGTCGGCTACTTCGCCCAGGAGCACGAGCAGCTCGACTTCGACAAGACCGTCTTCGACAACCTCGCCAACACCACCGTGCCCACCGACGCGCAGCGCCGCTCGCTGCTGGGCGCCTTCGGCCTCAAGGGCTCGGCCGCCCACCAGCTGCCCGGCACGCTGTCGGGCGGCGAGCGCGCCAAGCTGGCGCTGGCGATCCTGGCCGCCAGCGACGCGAACCTGCTGCTGCTCGACGAGCCCACCAACAACCTCGACCCGGCCAGCGTCGACGCGCTCGGCGTGATGATGCGCACGTGGAAGGGCACCATCGTGGCCGTGAGCCACGAGCGCGGCTTCGTCGAGCAGCTCGAGCCGACCCACGCCGTGCTCCTGCCCCAGGAGTACTTCGACCTGTGGCGCGACGACTACATGGACCTCATCGAGCGCCGCTAGGGCTCGGCGGCCCTCGAGCGCGCGTCGTTACACTCGGGTGAAGGGCCCCGCATCAGTGCCGGCCGTGAACAGGAGGTCGGCGTGAGCGTCACGATCACCATCGCAGTGATAGCGGGGATCATCGTCCTCCTGGCCATCGTGACGGTGGCCAAGGCGGTGCGCATCGTCAACCAGGGGTTCGTCGGCGTCGTCACGCGCTTCGGCGAGTTCCGCAACATCCGCGAGGCCGGGCTGGCCTTCATCATCCCGTTCATCGAGAACATGCGCATGGTCGACGTGCGCGAGACGCCGCGCACGGGCGACCGCCAGCAGGTGATCACGCTCGACAACGTGGCGGTGATCGTGAACGCCACGATCTTCTCCCAGGTGGTCGACGTGCGCCTGGCGCTCTTCACCAACTCGGACTACCTGGTGAGCGTCGACAACCTCGCGCGCACGTCGCTGCGCGCGGTGTTCGGCTCGATCTCGCTCGATGACGCGTTCTCCCAGCGCGAGCGCATCGGCACGCTGCTCCAGACCCAGATGGAGGAGGCCACCGACAAGTGGGGCGTGCGCATCAACCGCGTCGAGGTCCTCGAGATCACCCCGCCGGACCAGATCCTCCAGGCGATGGCCCTCCAGAAGCAGGCCGACCAGGAGAAGCGCGCCCGGATCCTGGAGTCCGAGGGCCAGCAGCAGTCCGCCGTGAACGTCGCCGACGGCCAGCGCCAGGCGGCGATCAAGGAGGCCGAGGGCGTCCAGCAGTCGCTGATCCTGCGCGCCCAGGGCCAGCGCCAGGCCCAGATCTTCGAGGCCGAGGGCCGGGCCCAGGCGGTCGCCCTGATCTACGGCGCGATCAAGGCCGCCAACCCGGACCCGACGATCGTGGCCATCCTCCAGCTCGACACGCTGTCGAAGTTCGCCGAGAGCCCCAACGCGAAGCTGGTGGTGCCGGTGGAGACCGCGGCGCTGCTCGGCGCGGTCCAGGCCATCAAGAGCGTCATCGCCGACGGGCCGAGCGCCCCGGCGACCGGGGGCTAGTTCCGCTCGACCCAGAGCGTGGTGCCGCTGGCCTTGCGCACGACGATGCGCTCGCCGGGCGCGATGCCCCCGTCGGTGTCGGTGACCGCGCGCCAGGACTCACCCTTGACGATCACGCGCCCGGGGTGCACGTCGTCGCCGACCTCGACCTCCACGACGCCGGTGAGGTTGGTCAGCGCGTTGGGGGCGGGCAGGGAGAGGTCCGGCTTGACGCCGCTGCGGAACTTGCGCAGGGCCATCGGTCGCAGCGCCGCGAGCAGCACGCCCGAGAGCACCAGCCACACGACGGCCTGCGCGGCGAAGAGGACCCCGAAGAGCGCGAGGAAGAACGGGATGATCGCGGCGGCGCCGATGAACACCGCGATGAAGGCGTTCGAGTGCATCTCGGCCAGAATGCACACCAGGATGATGACCAGCCAGAAGAGGATCGCGAGGCCCATGAAGCGGAGTATACGGGCGGGCCTTTGCGCCCCATTGGCGCGCGATCGATCGAGGGCGTGACCGAGGGTGCGCCGCTACCTCGCCCGACGCGCGCCCGGTCCGGCCGGAGTGCTCGCACTCGTCGGGGTCGCGGGCGGCGTGGTCGCGCTCGCGCTGAGCCCGTCGCACGCCCGGTCCGCGATCGACCAGGTGTGGTCTCCGTTCGTCCTGGTCACGGGGCTGCTCCTCGTGGGGCTGGTCGCCGACGCCGACGGCCTCTTCGCCCGGCTCGGCGAGCTCCTCGCGCGCGTCACGAGGAGCGGACTCGGGTTCTTCGTCGCGGTGACGATCATCACCGGCGTCGTGACGGCGCTGCTCAACCTCGACACGGCGGTGTGCTTCCTCACGCCGGTGCTGGTGTACGCCGCGCGCCACCGCGGTGGGGGTGAGGCGCCCGTGCTCTACGGGGTGCTGATGATGGCCAACGCGGGATCTCTCTTCCTGCCGGGTTCGAACCTGACCAACCTCATCGTGCTCGGTCTCCTGCACCTCACCGGAGCGGACTTCCTCGCGCGCATGTGGCTGCCCGCCACGGCGGCCCTGGTCGTGACGGCGCTCGTCGTCGCGGTGGTCGAACGTCGCGACGTGGTCAGCGTCGACGGGCCCGCGGGCGTCGCCCGCGCGCCGGTGCGACCGGTCGGCGTCGTCGCGGTGGCGCTCAGCGCCGCCGTCGTCCTGGTGCTGGCCTCGCCCGCGCCGGCGGTGCTGGCGATCGGCGTCCTGGCCGCGGGCGTGCGCGTCGCCACCGGACGGCTCGGCGTGCGGGCGGTGCGCGCGACGCTCGGCGTGGCCACGCTGGTCGGGCTGTTCGGGGCGGCGGTCGCGTTCGGGACGCTCGGGCGCGCGCTCGGGCGCTCGGCCACGCTCTTTCACCTCGGCTCGATTGCGACCGCGGCGACGGCGGCCGTCGCCAGCGTCGCGATGAACAACCTGCCGGCCGCCGCCCTGCTCGCCGCGCACCGCGTGAGCCACCCCTTCGCCCTGCTGGTGGGGCTCAACCTCGGTCCGAACCTCGCGGTGACCGGGTCCCTGGCGTGGCTCATCTGGCTGCGCGCGGCCCGCTCGGCCGGCACGACTCCCTCGCTGGCGCGCGCGTCGCGCGTCGGGGTGATCTGCGTGCCCGCGTCGATGGCGCTGGCGCTCGGCGCGCTGGCCCTCACCGGCCACGCCTGATCAGGACAGGCGACGCTCCGAGGCCCAGTGGGTCAACTGGTGGCGGTTGGAGAGCTGGAGCTTGCGCAGCACCGACGAGACGTGGCTCTCGACGGTCTTGACCGAGATCTCGAGTTCGGCCCCGATGTCCTTGTAGGCGTAGCCGCGCGCGATGAGGCGCAGCACCTGGCGCTCGCGCGGGGTCAGCTGGTCGAGCTCGGGGTCGCTCGAGAGCGCGGCGAGCCCGGGGTCGCTCTCGGCGAAGGCGTCCAGCACGAAACCGGCCAGGCGCGGCGAGAAGACGGCGTCGCCCGCCGCGACGCGGTAGACGGCGTCGATGAGGTCGGCGCCCGAGATGTTCTTGGTGACGTAGCCGCGCGCCCCGGCGCGCACGATGGCGATCACGTCCTCGGCCGCGTCCGAGACCGACAGGGCCAGGAAGCAGATGGCGGGGTTGACGTGGTGGACGCGGCGCAGCACCTCGAGGCCGCCGCCGTCGGGCATGTGCACGTCGAGGAGCACCACGTCGGGGGTGCGCTCCAAGATCATCTGGGCGCCGGCGTCGACCTCGTCGGCCTCGCCGCACAGGTCCACGCTGCCCGCGAGCTCGGCGCGGATCCCCGAGCGGATGAGCTCGTGGTCGTCGACCAGGAAGACGCGCGGCTGGCCCACGGCTACGTCGCGGGTCGGGCCAGGACCAACTGGACCTCGGTCCCGGAGCCCGTGGAGGTGCGGATCGTCGCGGTGCCGCCGTGCTGAGTGACGCGGTCTCGGATCGACAGCTTGATGCCCTGGCGGTCGTCGGCGACGGTGTCGAGGTCGAAGCCGCGGCCGGTGTCGCGCACGAAGACCGAGACCGACGTGGCCTCCACCTCGGCGTAGATCGCGACGCGCGGCGCGCCGGACCACTTGGCCGCGTTGACGCAGGCCTCTCGCGCCGCGCCCACCAACGCCAGCACGTCGTCGTCGACCGGGCAGTCGCCGACGGTCACGAGCTCCACGGGGGTGGCGTAGTCGCGCTCGACGTCGGTCTGAATCGCCGCGAGCATCGAGGCCAGGGTCTCGGTCGCGCGGTGCGTCGCGTTGAGGGCGTCGGGGTCGAAGAGCCAGCGGCGCAGCTCCCTCTCCTGAGAGCGCGCCAGGCGCACGACGTCGGCCTCGCTGCCGGCGGCGCGCTCGATGAGCGTCAGGGTCTGCAGGACCGAGTCGTGCACGTGGGCGATGAGGGCGGTGCGCTCCTCCATGCGCACGCGCTCGCGGCGCTCGCGGGTCAGGTCGCGCACGTTCTGGAGCCACCACGGCGCGAGCAGGATCAGCAGTCCGCCGAGCAGGATCATGGCGCCGACCAGGGCGGGCACCGCGCCGCCCCAGATGCCGCCGATGTGGGCCAGGATGTCCAGGCCGATGCCGGCGAGCACGACGCCGGGGATGACGCGCAGCGCGACCGCCTTGGTGCCGCGGGCCTTGGCTCCCCCGACCACCGGCGCGGCGTCGAGGATGGCCTCGATGTGGGTGCGCTCGTCCGGCGACGCCCCGCGCCACACGAACAGCAGCCCGATGGCGCTGAGCAGGATCGTCCACACGAACCCGCCGGTCCCCTGGAGGGCCAGCGACCGGGTGGCGATCAGCAGGGCGATCACGATGACGCTCGACCACACGGCGACGAGCAGTGCGCGGCGCTTCTTCGAGAGCCGGTCGCCGATGGAGGCCGCCTCGCCCGAGCGCGTCAGGAACAGCCAGACGCCGACGTAGAGCAGGAGCCCGGCGCCGTAGAACAGGACGCCCAGCGCGAAGAGGATCCGCACGGTGCGCTCACGCACGCCGAGACGCACGGCCAGGCCCGCGCACACGCCGCCGAGGATGGCGCCGCGCCGCGCGCGCTGCAGGGGTGGTTGGGCCACGCCGAGGATCACCTCGCGCTCGACCGCGCCCGGGACGTCACCCGTCGGGGGGGTGGGTCGGTCGAGGCGACCTGGGTCGATCACGGTCATCTCCTGACGTCGCGGGGAACCCCTCAAGTCTGGCACCGCCGGGTGGGCCTGTCACTGGGGGAGAACCCTGACGAGGTCGGCACGACTAAGGGTTCCTCCCGATGGTTGCGCGTCGGACCAACTCGTACCGTGGGCGTATGGACGACATCTCCCCCGACGCAGAACCCCTCGCCACCGCGCCCCCGTCACCAGACGCGGGCCCTCCGCCAGAATCGTCGAGCGAGGCAGCGACCGAGGCGACGCCTCCGGCGACGCCCCCCGCGCCTCAGATCACACGCCTTCACCGCAGCGCGTCGCACCGGATCTTCGGCGGCGTCGCCGGCGGCCTGGGCGAGCGCTTCGGTCTCGACCCCAACCTCGTGCGGGTGGGCTTCGTGCTGCTGACGATCGCGTGGGGATTCGGCATCCTGCTCTATCTCGCGATGTGGGCGTTGATCCCGCGCACGACCACCGAGCCGTGGGAGCGTGACGTCAAGGAGAGCGACAACTCACCGTCCTCCAACTGGGTCACCTGGGCACTCTTCGTGGCGCTCGCGGTGGTGGCGCTGATCGCCTTCTCCACCTTCTCCAACCACAGCTCGTTCATGCACGGGGCCCACGTCGCGCGCGACCTGTTCGTGCTGTGGATTGCCTTCCTCGCCGTTATGGCCGCGATCGCCCTTCGTTCGCCCAATCGCGGGCGCTCGATCCGCCGCGCCCTGGCCATCTTCCTGCTCGCCGGCCTCTCGTTCGTGATCCTGGTGTCCGGGGCGGTGCTGACGTTCCTCGCGACGACCGGCGTGCCGCTCACCGGCGGCGTGGGGGATCGGACGTGGTTCCCGACGACGCTGGGCGACGTGCGCAGCTCGTACCGCACCGAGTTCGGCGCCTCGATGATCGACCTGCGCCAGGTGAACTTCCCGGCGGCGGGTTACACCGTCTCGGCCAGCGTGGCCATCGGCAACCTGACCATCGACATCCCGGCCAACGCGGTCGTCGACCTGCACACGCACGTCGGCGCCGGCTCCGTGTCGTACGGGATCTTCGTGCCGTACGGTTGGCAGAACACGCCGTTCACCGCCGTCCCGGCGTACCTGCACGGCAGCGCGATCGCCCGCGCTCCCCATCTCGTCCTCAACGCGCAGGTGGGCATCGGCCGCATCCAGGTGTCGCGCGGCTACGCGCCACCGCCGAAGATCGTCACGCCCACCACGCCGTCCAAGGCGGTCACGCCAGCAAAGAGTCCTCTTCCGACGTCGTGAGCCACTGCGCCGGCCAGGCGCGATCGCCCCACCAGGCCACGACGTCATCGACGCTCTCTTCGAGCGAGCGCAGGAAGAGGCCGTGCTCGAGCGCCTTCGAGCTGTCGAGGGCCAGCGCGGTCTCGTTGCCGCCGCCCGACCACAGGGGGAGCTTGGCCGTGAGCCCCGAGTCGTGAACCCGCTCGGGCTCGATGAGCTGGACGGCGGACCCCTCGGGCCCGACGTGACGCACCACGCGCTCGATCACGTCGACGAAGTTCGAGGCCGGGTTGGGTCCGGCGACGTGGAACGCCCCGGTCGTCGATGACGTGACGAGGCCGACCACGAAGTTCGCCAGGTCGCGCGCGTCGACGTACTGCATCGCGCTGTCGCGCGGGCCGGGCACCGCGACGACGCCGCCGCGTTGGGCGCGCGCCACCCAGTAGGGGAAGCGCAGCGTGGCGTCGTGGGACCCGATGACGTAGGTGGGGCGCACGATGGCCACGGCGTCGCCGAAGTGGGCCGTGGCCGCGTGTTCGCTGGCCGCCTTCAACGGTCCGTAGGTCGTGGCGGTGATCGGCGACTCGAGGTCCAGGCCCTTCTCGTCCCAGATCTCGGCGGTCGCCTCGGTCGCGCCGAAGACCGCGGGGTCGCGATAGGCCGAGACCGACGAGATCTGCAAGTGAAAGCCCCCGCGATCATCGATCGCCTCGGCCAGTCGGGCCACGTCGCTCGGCCGGTACGCCGTGGGGTCCACCGTGGCGTCGAAGGTGCGCCCGTGCAGGGCCGAGAGGTCCGTTCCCCGGTCGCCGACCAGGCGCTCGACCTCGTCGGGCAGGTCGGTGGGCGTGACGCCGCGGTTGATGACGGTGACCTCGTGGCCCTGGCGGCACGCCGACTCGGCGATGGCCCGCCCGACGAACGACGTGCCGCCGACGATCAGAATCTTCATGTCTCTTCTCCGCGCTCTGAGTCCACTCACCCTAGAGAGGCGCGCGCGCCGGCGGGTCGACCGGTCGAAACTCCTTGTCGGGACGCGGTTCGCGGGTCCGGGGTCGACTCGCGCGGCCCGCCCTTGACACGAGCGGCGGCCGAGGAGATACTCGGCTCGTGAGCGCCGCCACGGTCGACGAGTACCTGCTGGAACTGGACGCGACGCAGCGCGCCACTTTGAGCGCGATGCGCGCGATGCTGCGCGAGCTGCTGCCCGGGGCCGAGGAGTGCATCTCGTACGGCATCCCGGGGTACCGCCTGGACGGGCGCGTCGTCGCTGGCTTCGCCGCCTTTCGCAACCACTGCAGCTACTTCCCTCACAGCGGGTCGGTGATCCCCCAGATGGCCAAGGAGCTGCGCGGCTACAAGACCTCGAAGGGCACGCTGCGTTTCGAGAGCGACCAGCCCCTGGCCCGTCCCATCGTGGAGCGACTGGTCGCCCTGCGGTTGCGCGAGCTGCACTCCAAGGTGTGACGGCGCCGGAGGTGGTGACAACCCGCCGGTAGCCTCATGCCATGTCCGGCCTCACGCTGTACGCGAGCTCGGACATGCGCGCACTCGTCGCCCACTTCGCGGCGACCCGGGGCACGACCAGCGACCCCCTCGCGCGGCGGACCATCGTCATCCCAAATGTCCTGATCGGGCAGTGGTTCGAGCAAGAGGTCGCCCGACTCACCGGCCGTCCGGGCCGCGGCGACGGCGTCGCGGCCAACCTCGACACGATCTTCTTCACCGGGCTGGTGGGCCGCCTCCTCTTCGGTGACGCCGCGGCGCTGGAGGACTGGTCGGGGCCGGCCCTCGGCGTCGAGCTCTACGGCCACGACCGCGAGCTCACGCTCGGCGACGCGCTGCGTCGAGGCGGCGCGCTGGCGCGACTCGTCGCCCTGCGCGGTGACGACCTCGAGCGCCACCTCGCGGGTCCCGACTTCGCGCCCGAGCGCGCGCTGCTCGCCGAGCGGACCCGTGCCGGGCGACGCACGCCGCGCGACCAGTTCGAGCGCCACGGCATCGAGCGACGTGAGCCGGCCGAGGAGCGCCTCACGCTGTTCGGGTGCCTCGAGTCGCCGGTGGGCTCGCTCGGACCCGAGGTCGTGCGTGCCGCCGCCGACGTCGGCGACGTCGACCTGTACGTCGTCGTGGCGTCGCGCGAGCTGCTCGACGTCGACGTCGCCGCGATCGCGCCGGAGGAACGCTCGCTCCTGGAGCGATGGGGCGCCCCGGCGCACGCCCACCTCGCCCTCTGGACGAGCCTCGCCCGGCCCGACCACGTCGAGTGGCTAGAGGAGACCTCGACGAGGGACGCTGAGCAGCACGCGGTCGTGCGCGCCATGAGCGCGCGCGGCGAACGGCGTAGCGAGACGCGCCCGACCCCCTTCGTCGAGGTCCATCGCGCGGTCGGGCTCGCGCGCGAGGTCGAGGTCGCGCGTGACGCCGTGCTCGCGGCCATGGACGAGCTGGGAGTCGCGCCGCACGAGGTCCGCGTCGTCGCCACGGACCCGCGGGCCGTCGCCGCGCTGCTCGCCACCTACTGGCAGCCGAGCGCCGTCGAGGAGGAGGGCTCGCCGCGGGTGCAGTACGAGATCGCCGATCCGCGCGTGCGCCGTCGATCCGCGCGCGTCGATGCCTTCCTGCGGCTGCTGCGATCGGTCGACGCGCACCTCACGCTGCACGACGTCGCGGCGCTCCTCGGCGAGCCGTCACTGCTGGCTGGTCTCGGCCTCACGCGCGGTGACGCCGAACGGGTCCTGCGCCTGGCTCGCGAGGGCCGCGTGAGTCTCGGGCGCGACGCGGGCGATCCGGCCCGCGCGGGAGTCTTCGACGTCGATGACGACTCCGGGTCGTGGCGACGATTCGTGGACCGCGTGACGCTCGCGTCGTGCCTCGATCCCGCCGAGGACCCCGACGTCGTGGCGGCGATCGGGGTGCCCGACGACCTCGCGGCCGCCGCACGATTCGGCGTGCTCGTCGACCTGCTCGCGGGGGCGGCGACGTTCGCTCGAGGGTCTCGAACACTGCGCGAATGGTCGGAGGCGTTCGCCGCGTGGACGCGTGTCGTCGAACGCGACGAGCGCGTACGCGACCCCAGCCTGGACCGACTCCTGGCGAGGGTCGGCGCCCTGGGCGCGGCCTCGAGCCGACCGGTGTCGTTCACCGAGGTGCGCGAACTCGTCGAAGTCCTCGCCGCGGGGACCGGGGGCGGCTCGCTGTTCGGTCGCGGGGGAGTGAGCGTGGTCGACCTCGTCGGCTCGTCGAACGTCCCGTACGCGATCACCTGCGTACTCGGGCTCGACGACGAGCTCCTGCCGGAGCCGGCGCGGCGCGTGAGCGAGCTCGACGCCGCCCGGCCCAGCGACCCCGACCCGCGCGCGGAGTTCCGCCAGGCCCTGCTCAACGTGCTCGTCAGCACGCAGCGCCGGATCCTCATCTTCACGAGCGATCGCCGGGTCGTGGATGGCAGCGAGATGCCCACGTCGCTGCCGCTGGTCGAACTGGGCGAGGCCCTGGCGGCGGGGCCGCCCGGGCTCGTCGCGACCGAGCGGAGCCACCCGCGCTACGGCTTCTCGCCGCCCGGGTCCGCGCTGGCCGACGTCGTGCCGGTCGGATCGCCGACCGCGCCGTTCTCGCTCGACCCCGTGCACGCCGCGTCCGCGACGCAGCTGGCGAACCGGCGGCCGCCCGTGCCCGAGGACGACGTGCCCCTCTTCGGCGTCATCGACCCCGTGGCGCCGAGCGAGGCGAGCGTCGACGTCGAAGAGCTCGTCCGCTTCTTCCGCTATCCCCAGCGGGTGTTCTTGCGCGACGTCTACTCGTCGGCGCGCGTGAGCGATTCGACCCGGCGCGAGCGCCCCGACGTCCCGTACCTCGACGCCGGTGACGCGCTGTCGCTCTACCCGTTGCGCGAGCGACTCCTGCGACGCGCGATCGAGACCGGCGTCGATCCGCACGTGCCGCAGGGACCCGACTCGCAGGTCGCGTCGGTCGCCACGGGATTCCGCCGTCGCGCGGTCGCGGCGCTCGAGGTCGACGAGCTCGCTCGGTTCGCGCGCTACGTGCGCGAGTCCCTGGTCGAGGCGCGCGCCGCCCGCTCGGAGGCCGGGCGCCGGCCCGCCGTCGTTGCGGGGCTGGCTCGGCCGGTGTCGCGTCCGGCCCTCGAGCTCCTGGACACGANCGTCGGTCGGGTGCTCTTTGAGTACACGCCCTCACGCAGTTACGCGTCGCGGCTCATCGGCCTCCTGGTGCGCCAAGCCCTCCTGACCGTGGAGACGGGTGAGCCGGTCAACGCCGTCCTCGCGCGCTCGGCCACCCCGGCCGAGTCCGAGCAGCCCCTCGATCGTCCCTACCTGGTGTCCACGTGGCGAGACGGTGACGCCGTCGACCACGCGCGCGACCTGCTCAACCGCCTGATCGAGCTCTACGAGCGGCGCTTCGAGCGCCTTCCGCTCCACCAGAACGCCACCACCCTGGCGACGGACGCGGGCCTGGTCGCGCGCGCCGGAGTGGTTCGCGAACCCTCCACCGAGTGGCTCCAGCGCGGCTACTCCGGCGCGCCCGACCGGGGAGAGTCGATGACGCCGGAGAACAGGCTGCTGTTGCCGCTCAGCTTCGACGAGCTGATCGCGGTCTTCGAGGCGCAGTTCGCGTCCCAGTCCGGCGCCGTGACGCGTGCGCTGCGCGCCGTGGAGGTGGTGGCGGTCCTCAGTCACGAGTCGTGGGTGTCGCTGCTGGACTCGCGACGGGGTGCCTCGCGTGGCTGAGTTCGACGTCACGACGTCCCCCCTTCGCGTTGACGGGATCGACGCGGTGCCCAAGCCCCTCCTGGTCGAGGCCGCCGCGGGCACGGGCAAGACCTGGACCCTGGCGCACCTGGCCACCCGCTTCATGATCGAGGACGAGGTGGAGCCCGCCGAGATGCTCCTCGTCACCTTCACGCGTGACGCCGCGCGCGAGTTGCGCGGACGGGTTCGCGAGCACCTCGGCGTGGTCATCGGGCTGCTCGAGGGCGCGGGCTCGCCGAGCGCCGCCACCACGTGGCATCACCACGTCGTGGGCCGGTGGGCCGACGCGGCCCAGCGCGACCGGGACCTGCGACGAGCCCGCCACTGCCGCGCGACCCTGGACGGCCTGCAGGCGCGCACGATCCACTCCTTCGCGGCGGTCAACGTCGTGGCCGCGCCCGGCGCCCGCGACGACGACGGCCGGCTGCTGCGTCAGGCGACGAACGAGACGAGGGCGCGCTGGGCCCTGGAGAGCGCGGACTGGCCGGTGGCCAGCGCGTTCGACCCGGCCACTCTCGACGCCGTCGTCCAGGCGCTGTATCAGGCGGGGGTGCGCCCCGGGGCGACGGTCAGCCCGGTGCGCGTCGTACCCGAGGGCCCGGCGCGGGCCGACTCGCCCGACGCTGCGGCGAGCGAGGCGGATCGGGCGGCGCGGGTCCAGCGCGACCTGGCCCTCGAGATCGTGGACCGCTTCTGCCATCTGCTGGCCCAAGCCGGGCGCTCGTCGTTCGCCGACCTCATGGTGGCCCTGGCCGAGCGACTGGAACGCCGCGACGCGCACCGGTTCCGCGACGAGCTGCGCGCAACGTTCCGCGTCGTCATGATCGACGAGTTCCAGGACACCGACCCGCTCCAGTGGCACGTGTTCGCCGAGGTCTTCCTGGACGCACCGTCGACCCGCCTGGTGCTGGTGGGAGACCCCAAGCAGGCGATCTACGGATTCCGGTCGGGGGGCGTCGAGACGTTCCTCGAGGTCCGCGACTACTGCCGGTCGCGGGGGATCCCGGTCGCCAGCCTGAGGACCAACTACCGTTCCACGCCCCGGATGGTCGAGGCCGTGAACCGGGTGTTCGCGGGGGTCGACTTCTCCTACGCCATCGGCGATCCCCCGGGCGAGCCGGTCATCGGCTTCACGCCCGCGGAGGCCGCGCGCGGCGACGTCGACGGCGCGCTGACGCGCGTCGGTGATCGTGACGCGTCGCTGCACCTGCGCTCGGCGGTCCACTCCTCGACCAACGAGGCCGAGACCCTGGCCGGCGTCGCGGCGTACGTCGCGCGCGCGCGCGCCGCCGGCTACGCCTACCGCGACGTCGCCGTGCTCTGCGCGTGGAACAGCCAGTGCGCCACCGTGCAGCGCTACCTCGCGCGCCGGCGCATCCCCAGCGTCAGCGCGAGCGCGGACTCGATCTTCTCGTGCGCCGCCGCCGTCCAGCTGCGGCTCCTGCTCATCGCGCTCGAGTCGCCCGACGACGTCGGGCTCACCGAGGCGCTGCGCGCCACGTGGTTCCGGGGGCACCGCGGCGCCGACCCCGCGAGCAGCGAGGTGGGCCGGTGGGTCACCCGTCTGGCCGACGAGTTCGCGCGGGTGGGCGTCGGCGCGGTCACGCGCTTCCTGCGCAGCCGCAGCGTCGAGGAGTGCGTCTTGGCGACGCGCGACGGCGAGCGCAACCTGACCGACCTGCACCACCTGGGCGAGCTGGTGAGTCGCGAGTGCGACGGGCTGAGGTCGGTGGCCCTGGTCGTCGACTGGCTGGAGGCGGCGGCGACGACACTGGACGCGGACGAGTCCACGACGGCCCGGCGTCTCGAGACCGAGAGCGACGCGGTGCGCGTCCTCACCGTCCACAGGGCCAAGGGCCAGGAGTTCGCGGTCGTCCTGCTGCCCTTCGTCGGCGAGGGCTACCGCTCCGTCGGGACCGGTCGCAGCGCCCTGCAGCGATGGGTGCAGGACGGGCGCACGGTGATCGACGCCGGATCGGGCGTCGCGTGGGGTGGCGCGCCGGCCGTCGCGGCGCGGCGCCTGTGGACGGAGGCTGCGCTGGCCGGCGAGAAGCGACGCCTGCTCTACGTCGCGCTGACGAGGGCTCGCGACGCGGCGGTGCTGTGGTGCCCGTTGCCGTACCGCGCCGCCTTCGGCGGCGAACTGACCCGTCTGCTGTTCGACCGGGAGGAGACCGCACAGGGATCTCGCGCGCGCAACCGCACGCTCCCCGAGGTGCGGGCGGACTTCCTGAGCCAGTCGAAGTTCCTCAAGGGTGATCCCCACTTCGTCGCGGTGCGCCAGGACCCCGCCGGCGTCCTGCGCGCGACCTTCGCCGACACGCCCAGCATCGAGGTGATCGATCTGGCGAGCGCGGTCGAGGGTCCCGACGCCGGCGCCCGCGTGCACGCGCCGGGCGCCGGCGCCACCGTCATGGTCGCCGGCACCGCGCGCGCGTGGGAGTACGAGCGGCGTCGCTGGTCCTACAGCGCGGTCGCCGCGGAGTTGAGGGCGCAGGCCCTCGGCGCCGAGGGTGACGCCGACGACGCGCCGGGATTCGACGAGGCGGGAGCCCCGGCCGACGAGGAGCTCGACGACGGCGCCGTGCGATCCGACGTCGCCGAAGTGTTCGGGTCGCTCGCGGGGACCGCGCTGGGCGTGCTCGTCCACCAGACCCTCGAGTCCGCGGTCGCCGGCGAGGGGTCCGAACCCGACACCCGCATTGCCGACGTCTGGGAGCGCGAGGCGGGCCGCGTGGGTGCCGCACCGGGTGACATCGCGAGCGGCGCCGCGGCGCTGAGCGCGGTGCTGCGCCGGCCGCTGCGCCCCACGCTCGACGGTGCGACCCTGGGCGACCTGCGAGCGCGCGACGTGGCCAAGGAGATGCGCTTCACGCTCTCGCTCGCGGGACCGCCCTCCAGCGCGCGCCTCGCCGAGGCCGTGGCGGCCGTGCGCCAGCTCGACGTCACGGGGGCCGGCGGTCGGGGGGTCTTCGCTGAGTACTTCGCCGCGGGCGTCCCCCTCCACGGCCAGCTGAGCGAGGGGTTCCTCGTGGGCAGCCTCGACCTCACCGTGCGCGGCGCCGACGGCCGCTACCGGATCGTCGACTACAAGACCGACCAGCTGGCCGGCGAGCAGCGCCCCTACGCGCCGGCGCGCCTGCGCGGCCACATGGAAAGTGCCCACTACCCGCTCCAGGCGCTCTTCTACTCGGTCGCCCTGCACCGCCTGCTGCGCAGCCGACTGGCCGGCTACGACCCGGACGCGCACCTGGCCGGCGTCGACTACCTCTTCGTGCGCGTCGTCGGGGATGCGTCGGCCGACGCCGACGACGGCGTGTTCTCCTGGCCGATCACCCCGTCCGCGGTGGTCGCCGCCTCCGACCTCCTGGGGGGCGGGCGTGACTAGCGCCGCACCGGCGTTCCCCGGGCCCGATGAGGCCCTGGCCGAGGTGATCCTGCGGCGATTCGCGTCGGCCTCGCCCGACCCGCGCGTCGGGGCCGTCGTGCGGGTCCTGACGCGTTCCCTCGAGCGCGATCACGTGGCCCTGGACTTGGCGGACGAGGCGACCAGGCGCGACGTGGCGTCCCTGGTCGCCGGCGCCGACACGTCGCTCGCCGGGATCGTCGCGGCGCTGGCGACGGAGCCGTCGCTGTGCGAAGCCGCGGCCGCGACCAGCGAGATCGCGGCCACCGGGCCGCCGGTGGTGTGCGTCGACCAGCGCTTCTGCTACGTGCGCCGCTTGGCGGGCGCGGAGTACCGGGTCGCGCGGGCCGTCGCCGCGTCGCGTGACGCCGAGGTCTCGGCGCCCGGCGGGCTGAGCGGTCGCGACCTCGCCGCCGCGGGCGAGGCCCTGACCCGCGAGCTCGCCGCGACCGGCACCCCGAGCCCCGAGCTGGTCGAGGTCGCGCGTCGCTGCCTGAGCCGGCGGGTCTCCTTCGTCACCGGGGGTCCCGGGACGGGTAAGACGTGGCTGGCGACGCAGGTACTGCGGCTCCTCGACCGGGCCCTCGACGGCGCCGACCCGTCGCGGCCGGTCAGCGTCGTCCTCGCCGCACCGACCGGCAAGGCGGCCCAGCGCATGGCGGAGGGGCTCGACGCCGCCCTCGCGGGTGAGGGGTTCGCCCACCTGGTGCGCGACCGCGACCGCGAAGGGTCCCTGCATCACCTCCTCGGCGTCCACCCCGAGGGCCGGCGCGACGTCGCCACACTGCACCACGACGTGGTGGTGGTCGATGAGGTGTCCATGGCGGACCTGACGATGCTGGACGCGTTGCTCGGCGCCGCGGCCGGTGACGACGCCCCGCGGGTCATCCTCCTGGGCGACCCGGACCAGCTGGTCTCGGTGAGCGTCGGCGCGGTCCTCGCCGACGTCGTGCGACCCGAAGCGGCCACCGGCTCGCTGGTCTCGCGACTCACTCGCGTGCACCGCACCGATCGGCGCCCGGTCCTCGATCTCGCCGACGCCGTGCGGCGCGGCGACGTCGAGGCGGTCCTCGCATCGTTGAGCGCCGGCTCCGATGAGGTCGAGCACCTCGCGACCTCTCGTGACGGCGACCTCGTCGAACGCGTCACCGAGCACGCCACTCTCGTCGGGGAGCTCGCCCGCGACGGCGATGGCATCGGCGCCCGGGCCGCGACGCGGGGCCTCGCCGTCCTGGCGGCGAACCGCGAGGGTCCGGGGTCCGTCGCGTGGTGGAACACGGTGGTCGGAGCACGCTTCCGGCGCCGCGCCGGGGTCGAGGTCGGGGAGCGCTTCGCGGTCGGCGAGCCCGTGCTGGTGACGCGCAACCAGCGATCGCTGCATCTCAGCAACGGCGACCTCGGCGTGGTGATCGAACGCGCCGGCCACCGGCTCCTCTTCTTCGACGAGGGTCGCGTCTTCCCGGTGGGCGGGGTGGGCTTCTGCGAGTCGGCGTGGGCGATGACGATCCACAAGTCCCAGGGCAGCGAGTTCGACCAGGTCGTCGTCGTGCTGCCGGCGCCGGGATCGCCGCTGCTCACGCGCGAGCTGCTCTACACCGGGGTGACCCGCGCGCAGCGGCGCGTCAGCGTCGTCGGATCGACCGAGGCCGTGGCCACGGCGGTCGCCACCGAGGTCGAGCGCGTCTCGGGGCTCACCTACCGGCTGGCCCGCGACGCCTAGCGCGGCGCGGACGAGGTGAGGAGGCGCGTCAGCGAGCGCGCGACACCCGGCGTGACCCAGCGGTGCGAGCGCAGGACGTAGACCGGGTCGGTGCGGTCGGGCTCGAACTTGGCGCGGAACTGGTTGATGCCGTGGAAGCGGTAGCGCCGGTCGAATCGTCGGATGACGAGGTCGCCGAAGATCCCCAGGGGGTGCGACGGGTCGGCGTCGCCGTCGGGACGCCAGAAGGTGAGCGGCCCGTTGTCCACGCAGTCGTAGCCCTCGTCACGCAGGGTGTCCAGCGCCAGGGCCATCGCGCCCTCGAGCGCGCCGCGCACGGCGTCGGGCGCGCGCACCGGGTCCTGCAGATACCAGGTGCGCGCGTTGACCGGCGCGCAGGTGACCGACGCGACGATCCCGTCGGGGCCCTCGGCGACGAAGAAGCGCCGGATGGTGATCAGCTCCTCGAAGGAGGTGCGCAGGAACGAGTCGGTCCCGCGCTCGGGCCGCTCGGCCTTCCAGCTCTGCTCGACGCGCGCCAGGCCGTCGCGGTCGCGCGCGTCAGCGAGGGGGTGCGCCTCGCGCCAGTGCAGGCCGTGGGCCAGCGCGTGGCTGCGCGCCCAGCGGACCTTCTCGCGACGTCCGCCGGCGAGCGACCAGGCGGGCAGGTCGAGGTAGCACTCCGTGCCCACCCACGACGCGAGCATGCCGAGGCGCTCGCCGGCCGCGCGCGTTGCCTCGTTCACCGGCACGGCGATGAGCTGGCGACGGGTCTCGCGAGCGAAGGCGAGCAGGTCGCCGAGCAGCCCCGCCTGGTCCTCGGGCGCCGCGACCGGCGAGCGCCACGCCAGGACGCACCGCGGCGACTCCAGGAAGGCGATGAACCCCGTGCGGCCCGGGGTCCACAGGAAGCGCCACGGGTCGGGGCCGAGCACGGAGTAGTGACCCGCCTCCGCGCCGTAGCGCCCCAGGGCGACGGCGACGTCGGTGGCCGACGCGCCGGTGGTCTCGATCGCGCGAAAGGTCCGGATCGGTCGCACGGTCACGGATGTCCTGGATAGCACGCCGGACGCCTCGACGCCGGTGTCGCCGCGAGGAATCTTTGCTCAGGCGAGGTCGGCGTCGACGAGCAGCACGACGCTGCCGGTCTTCTGCCCGGTCTCGACGTAGGTCGTCGCCTCGACCACCTGGTCCAGGGGGTAGCACCGGTCGACCACCGCGCGGTACCGGCCCGACTCCATCAGCTCCTTGACCAGTACGACGTCGGCCTTGGTGTAGCGCGGCGGGATCGGGAACCTCACGCGGCGCCCGCGCCCGCGCGCCGTCGCCAGCGCCAGCACGAGGTTGGTGAGCTGGTCGGTCGCCAGGTAGACGCCCCGCGGCGCGAGTGAGCGCCGGGCCCGCCGGAACGAGAACTTGCCCACCGCGTCGAAGATCACGTCGTAGGTCTCGGCGTTCGTCGTGACGTCCTCGCGGGTGTAGTCGAGCACGTGGTCCGCCCCGAGCGATCTGAGCAGCTCGAGGTTCTTCGTGGCGCACACCGCGGTCACGCTGGCTCCGACGTGCTTGGCCAGCTGCACCGCCGCGGTGCCGATCGCCCCCGACGCGCCGTAGACGAGGACGCGCGTCCCGGGGCCCACGTCGCCCGCGCGCAGGCCCATCAGGGCGAGCACCACCCCGTCGCACACGGCCGCGGCGTCGGTGAAGCTCACGCCGGCGGGTCGCAGCGCCAGCGGCGCGCTCTCGCGCACGCACACGTACTGCGCGTGCGCGCCGTAGAGGCCGGCGTTGACCCCGAACACCTCGTCGCCGACGCTGAACTGGGTCACCGACGCGCCGACCTCGTCGACGACGCCGGCCACCTCGCTGCCCAGGATGCGTCGCATCGGGTGCACCAGGCCGCCGATGCCCAGCATCCGCGTGATGGGCCGCGCGATGAGGGGCCTGCCGCTGCGCACGCCGCAGTCCGTGCGGTTGACCGTGGTGGCGACCACGCGGATGAGGACCTCGTCCTCGCGCGGTGTGGGTCGGTCGACCTCGGCGAGATGGAGGACGCCGGGTGCGCCGTAGCGGTCGTGGACGACGGCCCTCACGACGCGCCCGTCGCGGGCCGGAACCGCACGGGCGCGCCGTGCTTCCACCGCTGACCCGCCCGGTAGAGCTCAGCCGGCTTGCCGCCGACCTGGCCGGGCCGGGCCCGGCGTCCGGTCGCGATCACCCACCCGCTCTCGGCGAGGACCCGGCGCCGGAAGTTCGCGCCGTCCAGGGTGACGCCCCAGACCGCCTCGAAGACGGCCCGCAGCTCGGCCAGCGTGAAGGTCGCGCCGACGAACGCGGTCGCGACGCCCGTCAGCTCCAGGTCGGCGCGCACGCGGCTCAGCGCGTCGCGCACGATGCGCCCGTGGTCGAAGGCCAGCTCCACCTCGCCGCTCGTCACGTCCTCGATGGGCACGAGGGCGGCCTCGGCGGCGTCCGTGCCGGCGTTGAGGCCGGACACCCGGTGGCGCACCGCGACGTAGGCGACGGTCACGACGTTCATGCGAGGGTCGCGTCCGGGGTCGCCGTACGCGCCGAACTGGCGCAGTGGCCCCGTCGCGTCGACGCCCGTCTCCTCGGTCAGCTCGCGCGCGGCGGCCTCGTCGAGGGTCTCGGTGGGTCGCTTGAACCCGCCGGGGATGGCCCAGGCGCCCTGGAACGGCGCGACGCCGCGCCGCACCAGCAGGACGTGGAGCCGGGCGTCGATCACGCTCAGGACGACGACGTCTACCGTCACCGCGAAGGCGGGGAACTGGGCGGGGTCGTAGTCGGCGGGGACGCCGGGGTCCGGGGTTCTTGTCACCATGACCTTTACCCTAGACGCTGGTTCTGGTCATGTCAACTAAAACCAGAGCCGGACCGTCCGCGCCGGCGCCGGGCCCGCCGCACGACGCTGCGCGACGGTAGAGTCGTCGGCGGATTGCTGGGCCCCCCGCCGGCACCCGGGCGTTGGCGCACCGAGGTGCGGGGAGGGATGATGCGCAGGGTCAGCGCGTGGGTGACCGGGGTGTTGGTCGGTGCGATCGGTCTCGCACTGGCGTCCGCGGCGGCGACGGGTGCGACGGGAGCGAACCTCAACGGTCGCTTCAGCGTCGCCGAGACGACCACGTACGTCAACGGCATCGTGCGCGACTACGTGGGTCGCGCGTACACCTATTCCTGGACCCTCGTGCCGGCGTGCCAGGTCGGCAGCTGCGCCACGGGTCTGACCTCGTCGAGCGGGCTGCGCTTCCAGCTGACGCCCGCCGGCGCCGGCTTCGTCGGCTCGACCACGCTGTCCGCGGACTGCGTGAGCACGAGCCCTCCGTATCAGGTCGTC
>JGI12269J14319_10001797_pt1 | contig 21078 bp, 21 predicted proteins | sample PeaSoiSIISIP2007_FD_14319 | JGI IMG/M metagenome (IMG submission 14319)
CGGGTTTAACACCTGCGTCGGGGATGCGGTCAACATCGCGTGGAAGATCGCCGCGGTCGAGCAGGGCTGGGCGCCGCCGGAGCTGCTGGCCAGCTACGAGCCGGAGCGCCGCGGCGTGATCGAGGCCACCGTGGCCAGCGCCGAGTCCAACAACCGCCTCCTGGCCGACGTGCTGCCGCGGGACGCGGCGGCGATCCAGCGCGCGAAGCGAGCCGAGTTCCACAGCCTGGGAGTGGTCCTCGGGTACTCCTACGCCGGGTCGCCGGTCATCCAGCCCGGCGTTCGGCCCGCCGTGGACGTGACCAGCTACACGCCGTCGGCCGAGCCCGGCGCGCGGCTGCCGCACCACTGGCTACCGGACAGCTCGTCCCTGTACGACCGCCTCGGCCGCGGGTTCACCCTGGTCGGCCCGGTGACCTCGCACGCCGGGGCCGCCGCGGACCTGGTGCGGCGGGCCCGACACCGCCGGATCCCGCTCACGCTCGCCGAGGCACCCGGGTCCTACCCGTGGCATGACGAGTTCCTGCCACTGCGCGAGCAGGTCATGTGAGGATCCGTCTATCCGTGCGCCTACCACTGGCGGTCCCGTGGCGTGCTCCGTGACATCCGGGTCCGCGTCACGCTGGGGGCAGAGCTCGACCTCGCGGTCACCCGGCTGCGCGTGCGGCGCTGCGGGCGTCCCCGCCAAGACCGGTGACGACCCGTATCGCCATCGAGTCGAGCATGCGCTGCATGCCGGGACCCACGTGGTGGGCAGCGATCGCCTTTACCTGGTTGTCCTGGAGGAACCGTGCCACCCGGGCGTGATGGGCACCCTCGGTCCCCTGGTCGTGCAGCGTTCCCCAGGCCACAGTGAACTCCTGCCAGCCGCGGATCTCGCCGTCGGCCACGTCGGCGACCGCGACGCGGTCGGCTCGTCCCCAGCGCGGGTCGACCTTGCCGTCGGCGGTGATCGGCACGCACACCCTCATGTCGGCAAGCCTCCTCGTCGGGGCAGAGACCACGTAATTATCACACCCTTGCCGCCCAGGTTGGCCGAGACGGCCGACCCGCCGGCAATGGCGGGCTCCCCTACCCCTACACCGGCGCGCGGGCACGCCGGCACCGGTACAGCATTTCTGATCTGGCGCGAGAGTTCGACGTGACGCCGCGCACGATCCGCTATTACGAGGAGTGCGGCCTGCTGCAGCCTGAGCGGCGGGGGCAGCAGCGCGTCTACCTGCAGCGCGACCGGGTCCGTCTCCGTTTGATCCTCCGCGGTCGGCGCCTCGGGTTCGGCCTGAGTGAGATCGGCGAGATGGTGGACCTCTACGGCGCCGATCCGAGCGAACGCCAGCAGCTCGAACGCACGCTCGAATACGGTCGGACCAAGATCGCGGAGCTGCGTGCCAGGAGAGATGAGCTCGACGCGACCATCCAAGAGCTGTTGAGCTCGCAGGAACGGCTCACGGTGGTTCTCGCGGGGATGGAGAGCGGTGGACCTTGACCCGGAAGGGGGCAAGCGGTGAGCGTGCATGACAGCGCCCCCGAGGGGCGCGGGCGCAACTTCTACCGCGACGACAAGGCGCTGCAGGCGATCCTCGACAGACTCCTGGACAGCAGGGAACGGGGGCGCGGCCGAGCCTCTGCTGCAGCGCATGGGGGAGCTGGCCGGGGGCGAGATCGACCGTCAGGCCGAGTACACCGACCGCCAGGCGAGGCCGGTTCTCGAAACCTACAACCGGCAGGGCGACGTGGTGAACCACGTTCTCTACAACCCGCTGTACGAGGAGTCTGCCCCGTCAGGTGTACGGCCTTGGCATCGTCGGCTGCAACTATGGGGCCGACAGGCTCCGCTACGCCGTCCACTACGCGCTCCTCTACCTGCTCAGCGAGTCGGACCCCGGACTCGCCTGCCCGGTGACGCTGACGGCCGCGACGGCGTTCACCCTCGACCGCCACGGCAGTGACGCGCAGAAACGCAGGTGGATGCCGGGTCTCACGGTCCGCCAGCCAGGCCCCTATATCGACGGCGCCACCTGGGTGACGGAGAAGCAGGGGGGTCCGATGCCGGTGCGGCGACCACGGCGGTCGTGCCCGGTGAGCGGCCCGGGCACTACCGGCTCAGCGGCGAGAAGTGGTTCGCGAGCAACGCGGACGCCGATCTGGCGCTGGTCACGGCACGACCCGAGGGCGCCGCAGACGGGACGAATGGCCTCGGGCTCTACCTGTTCGCCCGCCGCCTCGACGACGGGAGCATGAACCACTACCGCATCCACAGGCTCAAGGACAAGCTGGGAACGACCGGGCTCGCCACCGGCGAGGTCGAGCTCGACGGGGCCGTCGTCGAGGAGATCACGCCGCCGCCGTACGGCTTCAAGCACATGCTGGAATGTACCGCGAGGCTCAGGTCCTGCCGGTCTGGGAAGGGCCGGCCGACATCCAGGCCCTCGAGGTAGTGCGCCTGATCGGACCGCGCTACCGCGTCGACCGCGAATTCCTGGCCCGCGTCGGCTCCGTCGCTGCACGCGCCGTAAACACGGCGGCCAAGATCAGCGCCGCAGATGCCGGCGGCGAGGCGCTTGGTGGTGTCGGCAGGCTGTTGCACAGTCAGCTTGCCGAGCTGGAGGAGGCGCTGACCTGGCTCGACGAGCACCCGGAGCAGGTCGAGCGGCATGCACGACGCCTGACGGCCTGGATGGCCGACCTGATCGAGGTAGCACTGCTGGCCGAGAAGGCGCTGCCCGAGCTGGCGGCCGGCAGCCAGCGCACGCTGGCGGTCGCCTGGTGGCTGGCCCAGGCGCGCCTCACTCCGCTGCCGCTGCGCGGGGTCGGCGACGAGCTCACCTGGCTCCCGGCTGCGCTACCCGCCATGCTCGCGCACGAGCCCGTGACGGGACTTTCCCTCTGCGACCTTTCCGCGGTGACCGGGTCCAAAGTGGCCGGACGGTGAGCACGACAATGCCATCGATGCGCACGCTGCCAGGGCCTCTGGAGCGCAACGAACGGGGTACGGCAGCACCCGGCTGATCCCGTTGGGCTTCCGGATTGCCGCAGGAAGCCGGCGGGCGCGATGGCACTCGGCTCCGGCTCCGCTCATTAGGGGACTTCGGTCCCTACCGCCGGGCTGGCGCCGGGTGTTCAGTGAGCGGAGGACTTTGATTACGACAGCAGGGGTGCTATGCCCGGGCGACCGGTGTCCGCGCATCTCCTGGGCGGGATGGATGTGCTCGTCCAGGACGGAGCCGGGCTGGGTGACGAGGCGGCCAGCCTGGCGCTGGAGGAGGCGCTGGTCAGGGCCGTGCCATGCCGTCCGCTGCTACGGATGTGGCAGAACAGGGCCTGCGTCGTCATCGGCCGCGGCCAGCGGGTGCCGCGCGAGGTGAACGTGGCGGCCTGCGCTGCCAGCGGCGTGCCGGTGCTGCGCCGGGCGAGCGGCGGCGGCACCGTCTACCACGACCCGGGCAACCTCAACATCAGCATGGCCGTGCCCGGGCGAGTGCCTGGCCTGGCCGGTGAGCTGGCGGCGCTGGTGGCCGGTGTCATCGGGCGGCTGGGGCTGCGGGCGTCGATCGGCGGGCGCGGTGTGTTCATCGGCACCGCCAAAGTGTCCGGCCTGGCCAGCCTGGTGACCCGGGACGGCACGCTGGCTCACGCCACGCTGCTGGTGACCACGCCCGCCGAGCGGGTCCAGGCGTATCTCACCCCGGCACCGCCGGACCGGCACCCCCTGGACTCGCACAGGTCCCCGGTGCTCCCGTTGTGCGCTCACGACCCGGCGCTGGACATCGGGGCGTGCCAGCGGGCGGTGCTGGCCGAGGCGGCAGCGCGGTACGGGTGGCTGTCACCGCGGGCCCCGCGCCCCGCTGAGCTCCGCTGGCAGGCGTGGCTGCTCGCCGAGCGCTACCAGCATGACTCATGGCATCGAACCGGCCGGCCAAAGGAGGCATCGTGGACGACAAGACCCGTCGTGAGCTCTACCGGGTGATGGTACTCAGCCGCACCTACGAGGAAGCCATTCTCCGCGAGTACCACGCGGACAAGAAGCCAGCGTTCGACATCGGGGCGGGGCTGGTCCCCGGGGAGATGCACCTGTCCGCCGGGCAGGAGCCGGCCGCCGCGGGCGTCTGCGCGCACCTGCGGCGCGACGACGCGGTCACCGCGACCCACCGCCCCCACCACATCGCCATCGCGCACGGGGTTGACCTGGACCGGATGACGGCCGAGATCTTCGGTCGCGAGACCGGTCTGGGCCGGGGCCGGGGCGGGCACATGCACCTGTTCGATCCGCAGACCCATTTCTCCTGCTCGGGCATTGTCGCCGAGGGGCTGCCGCCCGCGACCGGGCAGGCGTTCGCGTTCCAGCGGAAGGGGAGCGGCCGGGTGGCGGTCGCGTTCACCGGCGAGGGGGCCGCGAACCAGGGCGCATTTCACGAGTCACTGAACCTGGCCGCGCTCTGGAAGCTGCCCGTGGTCTTCGTGATCGAGGACAACGAGTGGGCGATCTCGGTGCCAAGGGAGGCGTCCACGGCCATCGGCTCGAACGCGGACCGGGCCGCCGCCTACGGCATCCCCGGCCACCGGATTGAGGACAACGATGTCGAGGCCGTGTACACGGCGGCCGGTGACGCGGTGGTGCGGGCCAGGGCCGGTGAGGGGCCGACCCTGATCGAGGTGCACACCGTGCGGCTGTGGGGCCACTTCGAGGGCGACGCGCAGGGATACCGCCCCGATCTGGCCGATGTGCCAGGCCGCGATCCCATCCCGGCGTACGAGGCACGGCTGACCGAGGCCGGGATCCTCAACGCGGGCCTGGCCACCAGCATCAAGGACGAGGCGGTGGCCCGGGTGGAGAAGGCCATCGACTTCGCCAAGTCCAGCCCGGTGCCCGCGCCGCAGACGGCGCTCGATTACGTGTTCGCGTGAAGGGAGCACACAGATGAGCGTTACCGAATCCGCCACTGCCCCGGCAGAGCCGGCAGTGCGGCGGCTGACCACGGCGCGGGCCATGGTCGAGGGCATCGCACAGGAGATGGAGCGCGACGCGGGTATCGTCGTGCTGGGCGAGGACGTGGCCAAGTACGGCGGCATCTTCGGTTCCACCGCGGGCCTGCTCGACAAGTTCGGTCCCCGGCGGGTGATCGACACGCCGATCTCGGAGACCGCCTTTATCGGCCTTGGCATCGGCGCCGCGGTCGAGGGCATGCGGCCCATCGTCGAGCTGATGTTCGTGGACTTCTTCGGCGTGTGCATGGACCAGATCTACAACCACATGGCGAAGATCCATTTCGAGTCCGGCGGTAACGTCCGGGTGCCGATGGTCCTGATGACCGCTACCGGCGGCGGCTACTCCGATGCCGAGCAGCACTCACAGTGCCTGTGGGGCACGTTCGCGCACCTGCCGGGTATGAAGGTCGTCGTGCCGAGCAACCCGGCCGACGCCAAAGGGCTGATGATCTCGGCCATCCGCGACGACAACCCGGTCGTGTACATGTTCCACAAGGGCATCATGGGCCTGCCGTGGATGGCGAAGAACGCCCGCTCGGTCGCGCCCGTACCAGAGGAGCCGTACGAGACACCGATCGGGAAGGCGTCCGTAGCCCGCGAGGGCAGGGACGCCACCGTGGTCACCGTGTCCCTGTCGGTGCACCACGCCCTGGATGTCGCCGACCAGATGTCCGCCGAGCACGGCGTCGAACTCGAGGTGATCGACCTGCGCAGCCTGGTGCCGCTGGACCGGGAGGCGGTCCTCACCTCAGTGGCCAAGACCGGCCGCCTGCTGGTCGTCGATGAGGACTACCGGTCGTTCGGCCTGTCCGGCGAGATCGCTGCCACCGTGGCCGAAACCGACCCGGGCATGCTGCGAGTTCCGGTGCGCCGGGTCGCCGTGCCCGACGTGCCGATCCCGTATGCCCACTCGCTGGAAAGCGCAGTGCTGCCGACGCGCGAGCGGATCACGGCGGCTGCGCGGGAGCTGGTCGGGGCCTGATTGTGACCGACGTCAGGTTCCCGCAGCTGTCTGCGGAGCAGCCCGACGCCGAGGGCGTGCTCGCCACCTGGTTCGTCGGCGACGGCGACCAGGTGGCGAGCGGGCAGCTCCTGGGTGAGGTGATGGTGGAGAAGGTCTCGGGGGAGGTGCTGGCCCCGGCGACCGGGCGAGTACGCCTGCTCGTCGCCGAAGACCGGACTGCCCGGCAAGGCGAGGTGATCGCCCGGGTGGAATGATCTGGACCGCATTGGCCGACGACGAAGCGCGGGAAGTTAAGGAGGTCCGGGGAGGCTCGGGTGGAGGAACGCGGTTCGGTCGCCCCAGGCGGGATGTCACGGTTGCGATCGTCGGTCCCGCCGGAAAAGGCTGCTTGCGATGGGCGCGATGGAAGGGACGGCTTATGGCCGGGGAGCAGCGATCTTATGAGACGTACCAGGCCGCCCACCACGCCAATGACCCTCCTTCCCGGTCACGGCGATCCGTGGACGCAGGGTGCGGCCGAGGCGATCCGCATCGCCAAGCGCGCCGGGATTTCGTGACGGGCGAGTCGCAACGCCGCCGCCTGGGGTCTCCGCCGCGATTACCAGGGAACAAGTGTGCTGATCGGCCTTGCCCCGCCTATGACCGAAGCCGGATAGGGGTGAACGGGTGGCAGGATCGGGGCAAGGATCGGGGCGCCAAAACTGGCCGATATGGCTCCTCGGCCATGACTAACCAGTCGGCTGGCCACCCGCGCCGATTCGGCGCGAACCCGCAGGGATTGCCCTCGCCGGGCAATGTCGGGGTGAAATGGAGCGCCGAAGCGGGGATTACGCACGAGCCAGCGGCAGATGATGTCGGCGGGTGATAGGAAGTCGGGGTGCTCGTCCTTCGCCGTTCGCCCGTCGAGCTAGACACGCTCCTGGGTCTGGCCATCCGGGAGCGCCCCTCTTACCCGGAGGTCGGTGCCACCGGGAGCGCCGTCCTGCCACCTGGATACCGCCATGACCGCTATCACCGCCGGATTGGCGATTCGCAGGTCTTTGACCGGGCGGCTACCGCACTACGCCATTGGGCCGCTCACGAGGGGGCCGGCGTCCACATCTTCCCGCACGACCATCCTGTTTCCTTGGGCGCAACGATCCTAGCGGTCATCTCGCTTGGGCCCGCGCAGATGGTTGCACCATGTCGGATCGTCCGCGTCATCGACGAGTTCGACAGGTTCGGCTTCGCCTGCGGCACTTTGCCGGGTCACCCAGAGCGTGGCGAAGAAGCCTTTGTCGTCGAGCGCCGCACCGACGGAACGTTCTTCAGCATCACCGCTTTTTCGAGGCCTGCCGATCCGCTGGCCCGGCTCGCCGGACCAATCGGCAGGGCCATCCAGCTAGCCATCAACCGCGGGTTCGTGAACGCGCTGGCACGCTACGGTCAGTCCGGCGTGTAGCGGCGAGTTCTCAACACCATGGCTCAGCGCCCGGGGGCTGCGGGGAGCAGGCCGCGGCGTCCTGCGAGCACCGGCTGGCCTGCCCCGGCGGAATCGGCGCCACGCGCGTCGATCGCCTCGAGGCGCACCACGGGAAAGCACCGGCTCGTGCGGGAGAGATAGAGCCGGACGTGGGGGAAGGCCTGGAACACCGCCGCGAAGGCCCGCTCGCGCTCGTCTCCCTCGAGCACCACCGGGACGACCGGCTGACGGCTCCCGTGCCGCTCGATCTCGACCGGCCCGCAGGCACGCAGGTTCACGAACCAGGCGGGGACCCGGTCCCAGCCGCCGTTGGCGCCGCAGATGATCGGCGTCCCGTCGAGTTCCACGTAGGCGACGAGAACCTCTCGCACCTGGCCGCTGCGCCGCCCCCGGGTGCGCAGCAAAAGCACATTATCCACCCCGAGGGCCTTGACCCCGAGGCTCATGCCGAGGTGACGGTAGGCGACCACGTCAAGATGGGTCCACCAGCGCGCCGTCATCTGGTCGAGCGAGCAGCGCCGCCTCCCCCGAGGTGCGAGCGGCCGGTAAATCCGGACGTAGACACTGGCGAGATGGCGCCGGTAACCGGGGCTTCCCGTCATGGGACCCTCCCCTCATGCCCTCACCAGGGCACAGTGAGCTACTCGACGGACACTCTCGACGTCGCCTCGATCGAGGTCCGCCGGGCGAGTTCCCGGCCGAACGCCGCCGGGCCGAACACCCCCGCCTTTGCCCCAAGCTCTCGTGGTCCGAAGGCAGCCTGGGCGACGACGACCGCGCCCTTTGCCTCAAGCGCCTGGCGCATCGCGGGCAGCGTACCTTTCGGAGCGACGGCGAAGGTGCAGAACACCGCGACGGGCCTGCCTCCGAGCCGGGGCAGTCCGGCCAGCCAGGTCCGCATCGCCTTGGCCGGACGGACCCCGGTGACCACGAAGCCCTCGACCCAGCTCCCCGCCACCAGCACGTCGGCGGCCGCCAGCTCGGCCGGCCCGACCTTGGTGATCGGCAGCACCCGGACCTGGTCTCCTCGTGCCGAGAAGCCACCCGCGATCGCCTCGGCGGCCCGCGCGGTCCTGCCGCCGCCACTCTCGTAACAGACCAGCACGCGCCGTTGCTCGCTCGACCGCGCATCGTCCAGGCGCACGGGTCGCGCCGGGCGGGAATCGAGCACCGCGTCCGCGGCGCGCCGGCCCTGGGCCATGGCCTCGACTACGGTGGCCGGCCCGATCAGCGCGTCGCCGATGACCCATAGGCGCTCGGTGACCGGGAAGGCGGCGCTCCAGAGCCCGATCTCGCGTCCTAGGGCCAGCGTGCCGACCGGGTTGTGGTCAGCGAAGGCCGAAGCCGCGTGGGCGAGGATGCCGCTCGCGCTCCAGCGCCGGTCGGCCACGCCGGTGGCTTCCCGGCGCACGGGCGTGCCCGGAAGGGAGCCGGCGAATGCCGGGTCAGCCCGGTATCCCATCGCCATGACGACGAGGTCGACGCTGAGGACTTCGGGATCTCCGGTGACAACCGTGGGGCGCCGGTCGGCCCGGGCCTGGGTCGTGCGGGCAAGCTCGGCGCGAGTGACCCGCCCGGCCTCTCCGCGCAGCGCCGTCAGGGTGCGCGAGAAGCGGACCTCGACGCCCTCGTAGCGCGCCTCATTGAGCTCGTCGGGACGGGTGAGGGCGAAGCGCTCGTCGAGCCAGTCGACGCAAGTGGCCGCCAGCCCGAGGCGTCGTGCCGTTCGGGCCACGTCCATCGCGGTGTTGCCGGCGCCGAGCACGAGCACCCCGGGCAGCCGGTGCACCCGTTCAATGTCCTTGCTCGCCAGCCCGAGCGTGGCGCGAAAGCCGCCCGGATCGCCACCCTCCTCGAGGGCTGCCTTCGCGCCTTGCAGGAACGTCGTGGCGTCAGTGACGCCGTCGAGCTCCGCACCGGGCACCGTCAGACGCAGCGGCACGGACGCGCCGTGGGCCACGATGACGGCGTCGTGGGTGCCAAGGAGCCGGTCGAGGTCCTCGGGGTGGATCTCGGTGCCGCAGCGCAGGTCAACGCCGGCTGCGGCGAGCTGGCGCCATGGCCGGGCGGCAACTGCCTCAGGGAGGGTGAAGTCGGGGATCCCCCAGTTACACAGGCCCCCGGGGGCGGTGTCCTTCTCGTAGACGGTGACCGAGGCACCTGCCTCGATGAGCTCCCAGGCCGCGCCTGCCGCGGCGGGACCGGAACCGATGATCCCCACCGACGGCTCGCCGGTCACCGGAGCGGGAGCGGGAGGCGGCACCGGGAGCGTGTCGGCGACGAAGCGCTCGAGGCGGCCGATGGCGACCGGGGTGCCGCCCGCGAGGGACCAGCTGCACGCCCCCTCACACTGGGCCGCCTGGTTGCACACCCGGGAGCAGATGTCGGGCAGTACCGAGGTGCGCCGCAGGATCTCGTGCGCGCCCTCCAGATCGCAGTCGCGGACCGCGGCGATGAAGCCGGGGATGTCGTTGTGCGCCGGGCAGCCCCGCACACAGGTCGGGTCGGGGCACTGCAGGCAGCGGTCGGCCTCGGCGAGCGCCTCTGCCCAGCCGGCGAACCCGGAGCGGATCTCGCTGACATCGCCGATCAGATGGGCCGGGTGGGCCGGCTCGGGCTCGACCCGGGGGGCGACGAGCAGCGGCCCCTCGACGACGATGGCGGAGAACGGGCAGGTGCGCTCGCACTGGCGGCACCCGACGCAGAGTTCGCTGTCGGCGAGGGCCACCCAGCGCTCCATGTCCATCGACAGCGCCCCGGCCGGGCAACGGATGACACACTCCTGACACCCCGCGCAGCGATCGGTGAGGACCATGACGTGCGGGCGGGTGGGCGTGACCTGTGTTGACAACTCGCGGACAGTCATGAGCGGTCTCCTTGCCTAGTCCGCCGCGTGCATGATCAGGTACAGCACGGCCGCTGCGGCGCCGCATCCAAGGACCAGGCCGAGCGTCGCGAGACGTACGGCCACTCCGCTTCGGCTGATCGAGGCCAGCTCGCGCCCGGCGATTCGCCAGGTGCTCCAGGCGGCGGCCAGGGTGCCGAGGACCACGACCGCCACCTGGATGAAGACGATCCAGCCGTTGGTGGCGATCGCGAATGAGTAGATCGGCGAGCGGGTGGAGGAGAGGCCGAGCAGGTGCCCGACGGCGGGCACGACCCGTGGTGAGTGCTGGAAGAACTTGGGCAGCTGGCGGGCGAAATAGTCCGCTCCGACGACCGGGATGAGCCCGTACGCGATCGGGATGAAGAAGGCGCGGAACCGGGACTTCTTGTCGGCGAAGCTGCCCGGGCGGGCGAGTTCGACGTCGCGCCGGGCCAGGAGGGCCCCGATACCCCAGGCCGCCCCGGCGGTGGCAAGGGCCAGGAGGCCGATGCCTCCGAGGTAGTCGACCGGGTTCGGGTAGTGGGGGAAGTGGAGCTGGCTGTTCAGCCAGGTGTCGAGGCTAGTAAAGACGTTGGTGGCGTTGATCTGCTGGTAGAGGACGAGTCCCCACAGGAGCGCGATCGCCCAGGCCACATCGGCACGCCGGCGCCGGGGTGCGACGACGGAGGTGAGCGGCTTTTGCAGGAATAGCCCGACGTTGTCCTCCGGGCAGGACTTGTAGCACTCGCTGCACAGCCCGCAGTACAGGTTCGAGTCCGCGCTTCCCGGCCATGTGTACCAGGGGCACCCGAAGCCTTCCGCCCCGCCGCGCATGCAGTCCTTCGTCGTGCAACTGAGGCAGACCTCGCGGTCACGGGTGCGGAACCCGGCGACCGATCCCATGGACCCGACGGTGCCGATGAGCGAGGTGAGCGGGCAGATGTAGCGGCAGAAGGTGCGCCGCTCGAAGACCAGGAAGAAAGCGAGCGCCGAGCCGACGATGCCGATGACCATGAAGCTCGTCGCTGCCGGGTTGCCCGGCCCGGCGATGTTGAAGTACTCCTCGATCCAGGTCAGAAGGAGGAAGGTCACGACCGGGAGCACGAAGCCGAGGCGGGCGAGGGGTTCGGGGAACTTGCGGCCAAGGCCCAGGGTCTTCTGCGTGCGCTGCCAGAACGTTCGGCGCTGCACCCATTCCGCGAAGCCGCCGAACGGGCACATCGCGCACCACGCGCGGCCCACCACGACCATCATCACGAACACGAGGCAGAACCAGACGTACCAGGTGATCGCCGTGGCGAAGTTGAGGCCCGGGATCGCCGTGCCGAGCAGCCCGACAACAATCACTGTCCAGAAGATGATCTGGTTTGGCAGAATCAGCAGGAACTGGAACTTCCGGTTGCGTACCAGCCGGGCGATGCGGGGATTACGGAGCAGGTCGAGGCCCGGCGAGGGGTCCGAGGGGCCGAAACGCTCGGCCAGACCGGCGCGCTCCGGTGGGCGCAGCCGCAGTGCGATGGGCACCGGATCGGCGACGCGAGCTACTCGGTCTTGTGTCTCGAGCGCCATGCGCACCTCCGCACTTGAAGTGTAGCTACTGACTACACGTAAGACCGTAGAACTACGCGTTTATCACGCTACTACTACTGGACCTGATGTCAAGTCCGCCGCTACACTTAAATGTGTGAACCTGACACTCTCGAAGCGGGGCGACTACGTCGTGCGCTCGGCGATCTGCCTGGCCTGTGCGTATGGGTCGGGTACGCCGAAGAAGCGGCACCAGGTCTCCGCCGAGATGGGGGTACCCCGGACCTTCGTCTCCCAGATCCTCGGCGACCTCGTCCACGCCGGTCTGGCCGTCTCCTCGTTCGGCAAGGACGGCGGCTACCGCCTCGCCCGCCCGCCGGCCGAGGTCAGCCTCCTCGAGGTCGTCGAGGCCGCCGAAGGCCCGCTCGCCCCCGTGACGTGCGCCCTCGGGGACGGGCCGTGCCACTGGGAGGCGGTCTGCCCGCTCCACGAGAGCTGGGGCGCAGCGAGCTCCGCTCTGCGAAGGGAACTCGCCGCAACGAGCCTCGCCGACGTCGCCGAGCGGTCCGGGGCGATCGAGGCCGGGACCTACCCCGTCCCCGCCGACGCCCACCGCCGGGCGGCACTCACGGTAGCCGTCGCCGACTCGGTCCAAGTCGAGCTTGCCGCCCCGGCCGTGGCGGCGAGGCTGCGAGCGGGCGGGCCGTGGCTCGAATCTCACGTCGAGGCGGCCTCGGCCGATGGAGAGGCCACCCGCATGCGGGTCGGGCCAGGGGGGCCCGCCTGGCTCGGAAAGGTTGTCGCGGTGCATCTCGGTCAGCCGGAGGGGATCGATGAGGCGCTCGTCATCCCCCTTACCTGGGAGGCGACCGGGCCAACCGGGCTGTTCCCGCGCCTGGAGGCCGAGCTGCGCCTTTCCGCACTTGATCCCCAACGGGCCGAGCTGGCCCTCTCGGGCCGCTACCGGCCCCCGCTCGGCCGCGCCGGGCAGGTCCTCGACGAGACGCTGCTCACCCACGTCGCCAGCGCCACGGTGCGCTCGTTCCTTCGCCGGCTCGCCCGGACCCTCGAGGAGGCGCCGGCGGCGCACCGGCGCGCCTTGCGGGCTGTGCAGGCCGGATCAGCGCGGGCCGGGCCGTCGGCCGCCGATGATCATGTGGTCGGCGAGAAGTGATCCCCGGACGCTTGCTGCCCCGCTCCGTCTCGGAGTGCTCAGCGGCGCCGCGCCAGCCGCGATCTGCGAGGCTGGGCCAGCCCTTCGGGCGCCCGCCCGAGGATCTCGGCGAGGACTTGGTCGAGCTCGTCGGCCGACCGGTCGCGCCGGACGGTGCCGAGCAGCGTCGAGGCCACGGCACCCACGCTCACGAGCACGTAGACGGCGATGGTGCCGAAGGAGGCCACCACCAGCACGCCGAGCACTACGCGGAGCATCTCGACCATGACTTCATCGTGAACCCAGTGGTCGTGCGATGGAACGTGGATACTACGGGTCAATGGCCCCAGATCCTTCGGGTGCTCCCCGCATTTCCACGTGGTGCTCCCGTGGTTTCACGCTGGTGGCCGGCCGGGCCGAGAGGCAACCGGGGGGTGGCATGAGCGAGCGCGCGCCGGCCGAGCCGGTCCGGTCAGTGTCCTCGGACGAGGCCCCGGTCAGCACAACGGACCGACCGGCAGCGGCGCCGATCCGCGTCGTGATCGTGGACGATCACGCGCTGCTGCGTGAGGGCACGATCCAGCTCCTTCAGCTGCAAGCTGAGGTCGAGGTGGTCGGCCAGGCCGGCTCCGGTGAGGAGGGCCTCGAAGTCCTCGGGCGGCTCCGTCCCGATGTGGCACTCATCGACGTGCACCTCCCCGGAATGAGCGGGCTCGCGCTCGCCCGGGCAGCCGCGGCGTCACTGCCCGGGGTGCGGGTCCTCATCGTGAGCGCTTACGACGACTACGCGTACGTGGCTGAGGCGCTCGAGATCGGGGTGGGTGGCTACCTGCTGAAGACCGCCACCGCACGAGAGCTTGTCGACGCGGTACGGGCCGTGGCCGATGGGGTATTCGTGCTGGACCAAGCGCTTTCCAGCCGGCTCACCCGGCGGCGGCGCAGCGGCCCGCCGGCCGCCGGCACGCTCACCCGGCGGGAGCGCGAGGTCCTCGGCGTGCTCGCCCGGGGCCGGTCGAACCAGCAGATCGCCGCCGAGCTGGGGCTTGGCCAGCGCACGGTCGAGGGTCACGTCTCGAGCGTGCTCGGCAAGCTCGGCGTCGCATCGAGGGCCGAGGCGGTGGCCTACGCCCTCGGCCACCACCTCGTCGTCCCAGGGGACCATGGTGACTCGCGCGATACCGGCTGAGTTCGCCGCCGTCGCGCGCAGGGCCGCCCACCCGCCGGTGCGGGAGGGGCGCTTCTGGATCATCCAGGCGATGGTGCTGCTCATCGCCGGCGTCCACCTGCTCGTCGACCTGCACGTCTCGGCCGAGACCGGGGCGTTCCCGGCCGGTCTCCCCGTCGCCTTGCTGATCCTCCCCGTCGGTTACGCGGCGCTCCGTTACGGGCTCACGGGCTCAGCGGCCACGGGTATCTGGGCGACGCTGGCGTGGCTTCCCGACCTGCTGTTGCCGCGCGACCAGGGACACGTGGGCGGCGACCTCGTGAACCTGGCGCTCGTCCTTGCCGTCGCGTTCTTCTTCGGCCAGCACATCGAGGCCGAGCGCCTCGCGCATGCACGCGTCGAGCGCGCCACCGCCGAGCGACTCGCCGCCGAGGCCCGCTACCGCCTGCTCTTCGAGACCAACCGGTCCCCGATCCTCGTCCTTGACAACCACGGCAGAGCTTCCGACGCTAACCCCGCGGCGAGAGCGCTGCTCGGCGCGGACGTGGTCGGGCGCTCGGGCAAGGAGATCTTCGACGGGGACGCCACCCTCGACGAGCAAACCGGGCGGGTGCTCTGCCTGCCTGACGGCCGGGACTACCGGCTCGACCTTGTGGCCGTGCCGGCCGGCACCGGCAGCCCGTCCACCCAGGTGATCCTCGAGGACGTCACCGAGGAACGCAGCGAGGGCCGCCGTGCTACGCGCTACGCCGAGCTCGTGGTCGAGGCCGAAGAGGACCAGCGTCGGCGACTGTCGCGTGAACTGCACGACGAGCCGCTCCAGCTCTTCTTGCACCTGGCCCGCCGCCTCGAGAACCTGGGGGGGACCCCCGGCCTTCCCGGTGCCGTGGCGGACAGCCTCGGGGAGGCCGGCAGGCAGGCGCTCGATGCAGCAGCACGCCTGCGCACCCTCGCCCGGGATCTGCGCCCCCCGGCCCTCGACGAGCTCGGGCTCGCCGCCGCACTCTCGAGCCTGCTCACCGACGTCGAGGACGAGGCCGGCCTCGAGACCACGTTCAAGATCACCGGCACCGAGACTCGCCTTGCACCCGAGATCGAGCTCGGCGTCTTCCGCATCGTCCAGGAGGCGGCGCGCAATACGCTCCGCCATGCCGGGGCTAGCCAGCTCCTGGTGACCGTCGGGTTCCAAACTGACGAACTCGCGCTCAGCGTGTCCGACGACGGGCGGGGCTTTGTCCCCGAAGGTCTCGGAAAGCAGGACTCGGCGCATCTCGGTCTGCTCGGCATGCACGAGCGGGCCAGACTCCTCGGGGGCCGCCTCGAAGTGCGCTCGGCCCCCGGGCAGGGCACCGTCATCGAAGCGACCATCCCGCTTCGCGCGCCCCAGGACCTGACGGTGGCGCCGTCTCCCCCTGACCCACGCTATGGCGGACCGTCATCGGAAGAGGCCCGGCACCGGCGGTAATGTGGCGATGTCGAACACTCGCGGGATCGTCTTCCCGCGCGACGCCGCGGGAGGCTCCCGGCGGCGGTAAGCGCGGCGGGCTGGCGAGAATCCTGTTGCCGTCCGCGGTAAACACGGCGTCGAAGGAGCCGGTGAACTGGCCTGCGCGGTCCCTGATCAGGAACTTGACCGGAGTCGCGCGATGGCCGAGGTCCATCAGGAAGTTACGCGCCGCCTGTGCCGTCCACGCGCCGTCCGGGTTGGCGGTGACGTCGGCCAAGGTGGACGCGGCGGGTACAGTGCTCGATGACGATCAGGGTTCTGTGGAATCTGGCTTGTCGCTGTTATCCGTGTTTGCCATGCCACGCGCCGATGCTCGCCGTATGACCGTTTCGCTGGGCCAGGCTTAAAGAGGCAACGAGGAGGAGGCGGGTGCATGGAAACGGTGGGTATGTCCACTCTCCGAGGTCACCGGATCAAGATCAATCGCCTGAGCCCTGGCGATCAAGCCCTCGCCGCTCCCCGGCTTGATTCCACGTAACTAATACGTAGAGGCGCCCGCTGCCAGTCAGCGCAGGCGGGCGCTCTCCTATCGGAGACGAGAAAGGACCGGAACCCCGATGAACGTGCCCGGCGAGGCCGGTCCGGCATTCTAAGCTGCAGGCCCGCTGCCCCGGTGGCCGGTGACCTTCGTCCCTTGCCTGCCCGGCCTGGCTGCTGCTAGGCAGGGGAGATATTCGTCAGCCACAAGCTCATGCTCGATGTCGGCTTCGGGGCGGCGCGGGCGCGGCTGGTGAACCTGACGCACGGGGGCTGGCTGAGCACGGCGTCCGGCGGCGCCTACGCCGACGGGCTGGCCGGTCTCATCCGGGTCGGCCCGTTCGGTGACGTGCCGGCCTCCAAGCTGGTCAGGGTGCGCCTGCTGGAGCCGGTGCCCCGCGACGATGTCATGGTACTGCCGCCGCGCTGGGAGGCGACCGGCGTGATGGGCAGGCTCTTTCCGGTGCTGGACGCCGACCTGACCATGACGCCAGCGGTGGCGGTTTTCTGGGGGCAGACGGGCCGGCGCACGGCGGGCCGGGGCGGTCCATGCGATCGCGAAGCCGCCCTCGCCCGCCGGTCAGCGATCAGCCGCAGCGCCTCTTCCTTGCGCCCGTCGTCGCTGGCCGCCATCTCCCGGACTGGAAACCTACGCTAACGTAACCTACGTAACCGTAGCTAGGTTAGGAGGCTTTCATGCTGACCTATGACGCCGGCGCGCTGCCCGTCCTCATCCAGGGCGGCATGGGTGTGGCCGTCTCGTCCTGGCCGCTGGCCCGGGCCGTGGCCGCCACCGGCCAGCTCGGCGTCGTGTCGGGCACGGCGCTCGACGTGGTGCTCGCCCGCCGGCTGCAGGACGGCGACCCCGGCGGTCACGCGCGGGCGGCGCTGGCCGCCTTCCCCGTCCCCGGCGCCGCCGGACGTGTCCTGGACCGCTACTTCCGCGCGGGTGGCCGCGAGCCGGGGACGCCGTACGCCCCGGTCCCCAGGCTCAGGCTGGACCAGGGCCAGCACGCCCTAGAGCTCGCCGTGGTGGCGAGCTTCGCCGAGGTGTGGCTGGCCAGGCAGGGCCACCACGGGCCGGTGGGCGTGAACTTCCTGGAGAAGGTCCAGATGGCCACGCCGGCGGCGGCCTACGGCGCGATGCTCGCCGGTGTCGACGTGGTGCTGGTGGGCGCCGGCATCCCGCGGGAGCTGCCCCGGCTGCTCGGCGCGCTGGCCCGGCACGAGCCGGTGAGCCTGCCGGTCGATGTCATCGGCGCATCCGACGGCCAGCGGCACACCGCCGACCTGGATCCGGCCGCCCTGCTCGGCACCGCCCTGCCGCCGCTGCAGCGCCCGGCCTTTCTGGCCATCGTCTCCGCGCACGTGCTGGCGGAGTACCTGGCCCGCGATCCTGCGATCCGCCCCGATGGGTTTGTCATCGAGGGGCCGCTGGCCGGCGGCCACAACGCACCACCGCGGGGCCGGCTCGCGCTGGACGGCGACGGCCAGCCCCGCTACGGCCCGCGCGACGACGCGGACCTGGCCCGGCTGGCCGCGATCGGGCTGCCGTTCTGGCTCGCCGGCTCCTACGGCACCCCAGCCAGGCTGCGGGAGGCCCTCGCCGCGGGTGCCGCCGGGGTGCAGGTGGGAACCCTGTTCGCCCTCAGCCGCGAGTCCGGGCTGCGGCCCGACCTGCGCGCACGGCTGCTCGGCAAGATAAAGGACGGCACACTGCGCGTGCGCACCGACCCGGCGGCCTCGCCCACGGGGTTCCCGTTCAAGGTCGCGCAGCTGCCGGGCACCCTGGCCGACCCGGAGCGTTACGACACGCGGCCGCGGCTGTGCGACCTGAGTTACCTGCGCGTGCCCTACCTGCGGCCGGACGGCGCCGTGGGCTACCGCTGCCCTGGCGAACCCGTCCATATGTACCTGCGCAAGGGCGGCGACGCCGCAGACACGGCCGGCCGGACGTGCCTGTGCAACGCGCTGCTGGCCGACGTCGGGCTCGGCCAGACCCGCCGCCACACTGGCTACACCGAGGATCCGCTGGTCACGCTCGGGTCGGACCTCGACGGTGTGCGCGCGATGATCGAGCGCCACGGGCCGGGCTGGTCGGCCGCCGAGGCCGTGACGTGGCTGCTCGCCCGCTAACGTCGATCTCCGGTCTACGGGCGGAGGCTGTCCCGGCTCACCGCGGTGGATCGCGCGCTCGACGATGGGTGCGGCCAGCTTGTGTCGTTCGACAAACAGATCCCGCTTGAGCTTGGCGATCTCCGGCACCCGGGCAGCGTCGGAGAACAGCACCGGCACCGCAGCTGCGCCTGCGTCGCTGGTGAGGATGCCCACGATCGACCGAGCGTACTCGCGCAGGTCAATCTCGATCGAGCCGGTGTCCGGCACCGGGACTTTGGTGTCGACCAGGTTGCTCAAAGCGTCGGCCAGCAGCTTGTCCTTAGGCGCGCCCGCTCGGCGGCCGCCCGTTCGACAGCCGCCTGGTCGCGGCCCGCCCGCTCGTCGAGCACGCACTGGCAGAGCCCGCTGGCGATGATCTTGAACCCGGCCCGGTCCAGGGCGCGGGCCGCCGCGGCCAGCCGCGTCAGGACGTCCTGGCACTCCCGGCCGTCCTCGATCATCCGGATCACGCCGCCGATCTGGCCCTGCGCGCGGCGCAGCCGCTTAACCACGTCCGCGAGCTCCTGGCTGTCCACGTTCACGCTTGGCATGGTATACCCCTTGGGGTATGGCGGACGAGACGCGGATCGAGCGCACGCCGGTGCTCGTGGTGGGCGGCGGACCGGCGGGCCTGGCCGCCGCCGCGGAACTCGCCCGGCACGGCGTCCGCTGCGTGGTGATCGAGCCGCGGGTGGAGATCTCGCACCGCCGGCCGCGGGCCAAGACCACCAGCATCCGGACGATGGAGCACCTGCGCCGCTGGGGTACGGCGGACGCGCTGCGCGCCGCCGCGCCGCTGCCCGTCGCGTGGTCGCAGCGCGTGACCTTCTGCGAGTCGCTGGCCGGGCGCCGGATCACCGACTTCGACGGCGCATTCGGGCTGACCACCGAGCGGGACGACCGGTTCGCCGAGCCGGGCCAGCAGGTGCCGCAGCCGGTCGTCGAGGAGGTGCTCCGGGGCCACCTGCGTGGCCTGCCCGGCGTCGGGCTGCGCCTCGGCCACGCCGCTACGGACCTGACCCAGGACGAGGGCGGCGTGACGGTGTCCGTCAGCGACGAGGCAGGCTCCGGTTACCTGATCAGGGCGCGCTGGGTGCTCGGCTGCGACGGCGCGGGCGGCATGAGCAGGGACGCGGCGGGGGCCCGGTACGCCGGGCGTGCCGATCCGCGCCCGAACTTCAACCTGGTGTTCCGCGCCCCCGCGCTGGACACGCACCTCGGGCCCGCCGTCCAGTACTGGGTGGTGGGCGCCGGGCGCGACGCGACCTCCGGCCTGATTGGCCGGCTGGACCTGGCCGGCACCTGGTGGGCGATCCTGCCGGGGGTCGAGGCGGCCTTCGGCACGGCGCACGCCTCCGCGTTGATCACGAGGCTCGCAGGCCGGCCCGTGGCGCATCAGGTGCTCGCCACCGACCCGTGGACGGCCCGGATGCTCATCGCGGACCGGTTCGGGGACCGCCGCGTCTTCCTGGTCGGCGAGAGCGCGCACGTGAACCCGCCGTTCGGCGGGCACGGGTTTAACACCTGCGTCGGGGATGCGGTCAACATCGCGTGGAAGATCGCCGCGGTCGAGCAGGGCTGGGCGCCGCCGGACCTGCTGGCCAGCTACGAGCCGGAGCGCCGCGGCGTGGCCGAGGCCACCGTGGCCAGCGCCGAGTCCAACAACCGCCTCCTGGCCGACGTGCTGCCGCGGGACGCGGCGGTGATCCAGCGCGCGAAGCGAGCCGAGTTCCACAGCCTCGGGCTGGTCCTCGGCTACTCCTACGCCGGGTCGCCGGTCATCCAGCCCGGCGTCCGCCCCGCCGTGGACGTGACCAGCTATACGCCGTCGGCCGAGCCCGGCGCGCGGCTGCCGCACCACTGGCTGCCGGAAGGCTCGTCCCTGTACGACCGCCTGGGCCGCGGGTTCACGCTGGTCGGGCCGGTGCGCTCGCACGCCGGGGCGACCGCGGACCTGGTGCGGCGGGCCCGCCGCCTGCGGATCCCGCTCACGCTAACCGAGGCACCCGCGTCCTACCCGTGGCATGACGCGTTCCTGCTGGTCCGCCCCGACCAGCACATCGCCTGGCGGGCCGGTGACCCGGCCGGGATCGACCTCGAGACCGCGGCCGGATTCCGGGACGCAGGTTAGGGACTTTGGTCCCCGGCACCTCGTGACCCTCTTCACTTAAGACCGGTACGAACGGCGGGCAGGGTGGGAGCATTCAGATATGCCTGCGGCCCGCCTGCGGCCCTTACTCCCGGAGGATCTGTTGAGCAACCTCGTGATCGCGGGACACGCTCCCGCGGCCCTCGACCTGAATGGCCCCGGTACCTACGTGCACTGGAACGTCTTCACGATCTCTGTCGCGAACCTAGTTCTCATCGCGGTCATGGTGGTCATCTTCGGCGTCGCGCTCCTGCTGCCGTTTCCGAGGGGGCACCGCTACGACGGCGAGGCGCGGGACGGGGACGCGCTGGCCGAGCCGGGGGAGCCCGCGAGCACCGCGGCCGGTGCGGTGGCCGAGGGGGATGAGCGGATGTGGACGGCGCGGGTGCGCCGGCGCGCGCTGACCGCGCTGCCACCGGGCCAGCTGCTGCCCGACCGCCAGCCCGCCTACGTCGCCTCCTGGGTGTACGTGTTCGGCGTGGCATCACTGGCCGCGCTCGGCGTGGCGATCGTGAGCGGCTTCGCCATCGCGCTGGGCGGCACCGACTGGTGGCACACCAACCCGGTGGGGCACTTCTTCAACAGCCTGCACCTGTGGAGCGTCGAGCTGTTCATGGCGCTGCTGGTCATCCACCTGTGGGGCAAGTTCTGGATGGCCGCCTGGC
>JGI12269J14319_10001801_pt1 | contig 21044 bp, 21 predicted proteins | sample PeaSoiSIISIP2007_FD_14319 | JGI IMG/M metagenome (IMG submission 14319)
CCCGCCTGCCGGTGGGCGTCCAGCGCCCGGTCGTACTGGCTGGCCTGGTAGTCGACGCCGCCGACCAGCGCCCGCACGCGGCCCTCGCCGTCGAGCGAGACCAGCGCCGCCTGGCTCACCCCCTCGCCGGCAAAACGCCGGACGGTCTCGGCGGCGGCGTTGGCGGCGGCGATCTCGCTCGGCAGATCGAGCGTCGTCTCGACCACCAGGTCCTGCCTGGGTTGGCCGACCTGCCGTCTCGCCCAGGCGTCCATCCAGTCGACGAAGTACTGAGCCGAGACGGTGGTCGCGTCGCGATACACTTTCGGCTGCTGGGCCTCGGCGCGCGCCCGCTGGGCGGCGGTGATCGCGCCGGTCTCCACCATCGCGTCAAGCACGAGCGCCGTGCGCTGGGCCGAGCGCTCGGGCTGCGTGACCGGGTCGTAGTCGGTCGGTGACTTCATCAGCGCCGCCAACATGGCGGCTTCGCGGACGGTGAGCCAGTTGGCGGGCTTGTCGAAGTAGCGCTGCGCCGCCGCCTCGATGCCGTAGGCGCCCTCGCCGAAATAGACGCGGCTGAGATAGAGCCCAAGGATTTGCTGCTTGGAGTACTTCTGCTCGAGTTCGACGGCGTAGATCAGTTCCTCGCCCTTCCGCTCCAGCGTGCGGTCGGAGGAGAGAAAGAGGTTGCGGGCCAGCTGCTGGGTGATGGTCGACGCGCCCTGCGCCGCGCGGCCCTGGCCCAGGTCGGCGATCAGCGCACGCGCCATGCCGACGGCGTCGAAGCCGGGATGCTCATAGAAGCGGCGGTCTTCGATCGCGACGAAGGCGGCGGGCACGTGGGCCGGCAGGCGCGCGATATCGACCGGCGGCGGATAGCGCCCGCCGCGCACGCCGATGACCACGCCCGAGCGATCGACGTAGGTGACCTGCGGGTCTCGGCGGATCGGCGGGAGCTGGGGGATGTCGAACGACGGCGCGAGCACGGCCGCGGCGGCAAAGGCAGCGATCAGGCGAGACGCTCCATCAGCAAGACGGCCTTAGGCGGCCGTTTTTCGCCCCACCCGCCTTTTCTCGCCTTTGCCGCGTCGCGCCAAGCGAAATTCCCGCCCGACGTTCTGGACAGCGTACGCGACGCCCCGCACGACTCCCGACAGGAAGCAGGGGGCCATGCGTACACGCAGATCGGTCGGCGCCGGGCTCGGCGCGTCGCTGCTCGCGCCGGCGCGCGCTGCGGCCACAGCCTTCGCCTGGCCCGGCGGCGCGCGGGCTGCCGTCAGCCTGTCCTACGACGATGCGCTGGACAGCCAGATCGTCAACGCCGTGCCGGCGCTGGCGGCGGCGGGGCTCAAGGCGACCTTCTTCCTGACCAAGGACAACGTCGGCCCGGCCCTGGACGGCTGGGTCGGGGTCGCCCGCGCGGGTCACGAGATCGGCAACCACACCATCACTCATCCGTGCGATCTGCAGACCTACTCAGCGGCTTCCTTTGCGCGCAAAGAGCTGATCCCTATGGAGGCCTGGCTCGATGCGAACTTCGGCAAGGGCCGCCCCAGGCTCTACGCCTACCCGTGCAGCATGACCGACCTCGGCGAAGGGTCGCCGAACGTCCAGCGGGGACGCTATGAGGGGCTGCTGAGATCCCTGGGATTCCGCGCCGCGCGATACAGCGACGAGGACGACCCGAACACGCCGGCGCACGCGCTCGCGCACCCCTATCGGCTGCGCTCGTCGGCGACGACCTACGACGCCGACGATCCCGCGATGGCCATCGCTTACGTGCAGGAGGCGATAAGGCGTGGCGCCTGGGCCATTCTGGTGTTCCACGGCATCGTGCCGAGGCGAACCGGCGACGGCGAGACATCGATCGCCACGCATTCGGCGGTGCTAAGCTGGCTCAAGGCGCAGCCCGTCTGGTGCGCGCCAATAGGCCAGGTCCTTGGCGCTCTTCCCAGCGGCTAAATCATCCGTATACGGACCTAGTCGGCAGTTTTCCACCGAAATCCGGCTGAGGGGGACTGTTCGTCATGGAAACGTCGCGGTAGTGTCATTGGGCGCGTGAGGGGCGCGCGGATCCGACGACACTGGCTCCATGAACGCAGATGCCTTTGCTGTGCTCGAGGCGATCGGCCGCGGCTCGCGGGTCGAGCTGCCTGACGGCGAGCGGTGGATCGAGGCGTTCAAGACCATTCGCTGGGCGGTCGAAGGCCAGAACGGGCCGATCCTGACGCCCGAAGGCCGCCGCGCCCGAGACCAGATGGCGCTCGAGCGGCGAACCGTCACGGGGCAAGCCAAGCGCTCTAACACGGAACCCCGGCGGGCCGCGCTGGGCTAAATCATACGATCGCTCAGTGCCTTAGCGTTCGACGCCGCGACGACTATCATCCGTTGACAGATCGTTTTTCAATTCTCGAGAATGACGCCGACCAGGTCGTCCGGCGCCCGTTGCGGATTTGCAACGGCGATCGCGCCATCGGGCAGCCGCACCTGGTAGTCGGAGATGCGGCGATCGGGGTGGCGGTAATCGGTCGATACGTACTGCGCGCCCGAGGCCAACGCCGCGTCGCGGCGGGTCACATCGTTCGCGCGGGCTTCCCAGGTGTCGGCGTCGGCGCGTGTGCGGATGAGAAGGCCCGCTTTCACCGCCGCTGTGATGCGCGGCGCGTCGGCAGTTTCATTGAGCGTGATGTAGGCGCCGTCATCCGCGTCCTCGTCGGAGTAGACGAAGTAGATCCGCCCCTCGAGGTTCTTGCGACCGCCGCGATAAGCGTCACGGTGCTTGCCCGTCTCGTCGATGGCGAACACGAACCGTCCGCGGGCGTCGCCCAGGAGGGGCCAGCCGCGCTCGCGCACGGCCTGACGCAAGGTCGGATAGTCGCCCCGGATGTCGTCGGGCGTGATCAGCTTGTGCGGTGGGAACACCGAGGCGACCTCGGCGTCCAGCGCGTCGTAGGCTTCGGTGGTGAACGGCAGCCCGTCCACGCCGCTCCGCATGCGCCGCGGTCCGTCGGACGTGTTCATCGTGATCAGGATGGGGACATGATCAGGGTGGGTGTTCGACCAGTCGCGGATGACGGTGAGCCCCTCGACGAGCGTCGGCACGCTGGAGCGGAAGTCGAGGTCCTGGATGTGGATGACCTTGAAGCCCGGCTTCGACATCGCCGCCACGTACTCGGGCGGGATCGGCTGGTTGGTGCGCGTCATGCCCGCTGGGCGCGCGAAGCGGCCGCCCTCCGGGTCATAGAAGACATCGAGTTCCAGCGCGCGGGCGCCGTCGTCGAGCTGGTCGGTGAGCGGCGGGTGCGAATAGTCCAGCGCCTGCCAGCGACCATCGGGCGACCCGCGGCGGAGGAGCTCCAGGATCGGCTCGGAGATCGCCTGTTTGTAGCTGTTGTGGGTGCCGACGGTCATGATGTCGTTCATGCGTAGATTGGCGTCCAGCCACGCGCGCGTCGGCCTGCTCCGCGGCATGCGATCTCTCCCCGAAATTGTGGCGGTCGCAACCTAGCGGAGCGTTGTGACAAGTCGAGCTTGGCCGGTCAGACGATCAGTGCAGAGACCGGCAACCGCGGTTTGGGCGCAAGCTGGCGCGCCGGGGCCAGGCCGACGCGGAAGGCGGTGATCAGCCGATGGGCGGGCGGCGTCGAGAACTCGCGCGCGATGATCTCCCGCGTCGCCAGATCGTCGGCGAGCACAGCCATCGGCGCCGCCGAAAAGCCCAGACTGGCGAAGTCGAGCCATAGGCGATGGAAGCGCCGGCCGGTCAGCAGTGGGTCCTCCCCGTCCGGCCGGTGGAACAGCACGATCGCGGCCGCCGAGCGGACGACCGCGGCCTCGGCCACCAGCATGCGCGCGAGCCCGGTGCCGTCCAGCGCCTTGAACACGCCGGGCCGCAGCACGAGACCGGCGCCGACTGCGGCGATGCCCGACATCTCCATCGCTTCGGCATTCAACCCATCGACAGACCAACGCGGATCGCCGCGCGAGAGCCGCATCCATGAGAGCAGCTCCGCGCGGAAGGCGCGGTCGCGGTAGGTGCGGAGACTGGCCTCGTCGTTGAGTTCGGCAAGCCGCGCGACACCCTCGCGCGCGCTCACGAGCGTAATGTCGTCCGCCGCGGCGAGGACCTCGAGACGGCCCGCGTCGCCGCCCTTGGCGAAGGCGCCGCGATAGGTGCGCCGTATGGGCACGAACGCCTGCAGCGGATCGAGCGGACCGGCCGGCGCGAGCGTCAGCCGCGCCACGGGCCGCAAGCCTTCCTCCGGCTCGCCGTCCAGCAGTTCGGCGGTGACGGCCAGGCCCTTGGTCCCGCACGTGAGCGCAAAGCCTTCGATCGCCGCGCCATGGCTCACCGCCGCGTCACGCCCTTCGGGATCGCCGACCGGCAGGCGTCGCGCGATCACTTCGAGCACCAGGACCGCGCCGTCCGGCTCCAGACGCCAACGCGTGGGCTGGGTGTTGTGGACACTGGGCGCCAGGTTGGCGGCGCCGACGATGGCGGCGAGGTCTTCGGGCGAGAGCATCATGGGGCTGTGGCTGCGGCGATGGCGGCGAGCTTGCCGAACAGGGCGAGGGCGGTTTCTGCGTCGTCGCTCGGTCCGGCGCCCGGCAGGGTGAGCAGCGCAATGCGCAGCGGCGTGGCTGAGACCATGAGCGCGTGGGTGGCCTCCGTGGTCTCCAGCAGGTCGGCCAGCTCGTCGCGAGCGCGGTCCGGCAAAGGGGCGTGCGCGAGCGCGGCGCGGGTCCAGACCGCGCGCGCCGCCATGGCCGTGGCGAGCCTGGGCCCGTCATACTCGGCGAGCAGCGGCCCGTGGGCGATGCGCAGGCCGGCCAGCAGCGGCTGTTCGGCGACGCCGCCGAGGAAGGCGTCGAGGCTGGAGACGTCGGCCGCCGCCAGCGCCGCGCCAAGGCTCTCCGACCCGGCTCGAAGCCCGCGATGGCGCGCGGCGACGATGGCGCCGGCCGCGAGCAGCAGCGCGAGAAGCACCGCGCCGAGGCGCGTCTGGTCCTGTACCGTCGTCAGCGCCAATGGGCCTGCGAGGACGATCGCGGCCACGACCGCGGTGAGGGTCACGACCGCGAAGTCGATCAGCACTCGCCGGCGCTCGCCCGCCGAAGTCGGATTGGCGCCCAGCACGAAGGCGACGCCCGCTGCGCCGATTCCGCTCAGACCGACCGGCGCGCGCCCGAGGAAGTCGGTGACGCTCAGCACTGTGAGCAGCGCGCCCGACACGATCAACCCGTCGACGCCGGCGTTCTCCTGCCCGGACAGCGAGGAACGATCCCGCGCGAGCAGAAGCACCGTGACGCCGACGAGGGAGAGGATGACATAGCCGCCCAACCCCCAGCTCGACACCGGCTGTCGCCCCAGCGTCGCGAGGAGGGCGATCGCGATGGCGGCCGCTCCGAACGTGACCGCGATCTTCATCGCGCGGGGCGCATGGCGACGCAGCACCCCCTCGGCGAGCACCAGCGCCGCCACCGGCAGCGTCGAGACGATGATCAGCGTCACCAGCTCGAGCTCATCGGAGTCGAGCGCCTCGGCGGCGGCGCGAACGCCGAAGAACAAGACCGCGGCGCCGAACGCGAAGCCTAGCCGGCGGGCCAGGGGGGAGGCGCCGCCCCGCCGGACGAGCACGACCACCGATGCGGTGAGCGCGGCGGCGGAAAAGCCGTCGACCAGCGCCTGCGCGGCGGCGCGCGTGAGCATCAGCCGCCCATCATCCGCGCCATGAACCGGCGCACGATCAACCCCTTCGCCGCCGCGATCGGGGCCGGCAACGGCCGCTCGACGCCTGGCTTGTAGGGGTTGAAGAACCAGCCGCGGTGGTCGGTGCGCGAGGGGCGGCCCATGACGAGCTGCAGCGCCTCGTACGCCATCAGGTTCCCGGTGGTGATGACCATCGGCGCGAAAGACATTCGCGAGCGCTTGCCCGCCGCCATCTCCGCGGCCGCCCCGAGGTCGACATGGAAGGCGGAGGAGGAGTGGGTGAGGACGTACTCGAGCTCCTTCAGGAACGCCCCTCGCCGCTCGGCCTCGCTCAACGCATCCCAGGCCTTGCCGCGGGTGGGGTAGCGCAGCCGCTCTTCCGGCCGCGGCGCGCTCGGCCGCACGAGGATCACAGAGGGCAGCGGCGAGGCGTAGGCGTCGATCACCGGAACGCCGGCCTGGCGCGCGACACGGTAGAGCTGGACCGTCGCGGCGACGTCGTCGCAGCCGTTGACGATGACGGAATAACGCGCGGCGATGTCGGGCAAGCGTTGGACCCAGTCGCCGCCCATGACCTCGAGCTCGACCTCCGGGTTGATGCTCTTGACCGCCTCGGCCGAAGCCGCCGCCTTCTCGCGGCCGAGCGTGCCGAGGTTGGCGAACACTTGCCGGTTGAGGTTGGAGACTTCGAACACATCGATGTCGGCGATGCCGAGGCGCCCCACCCCCGCCCGCGCCAGTGAGGCGAGGCACGCGCCGCCCATCCCGCCGACACCGGCGACGAAGACCGCGCCGGCGCGGAGCGCCGCCTGTTCCGCCTCGGTGACGAAGCCGAAGTTGCGGGTCGTGAACACCGCATAGTCGAAGGTCATGGGCGGGCGTTCCTCCACGGGCGAAGGGCGCCCCATGGCTGGTCGGCGGCGAACCAGTGGGCGACCGGCAGGATGGCGGACTGGACGGCGAAGAGCACGAGCTGGATGGCGAGGAAAGGGGCGCTGTCGGGTCCGGCGAGCTTGGCCAGGTAGCGACGCAGCGCCTCCATGTTGAGTTGGCCGATCTGCAGGAAGTCGTCGCCGCGCCCGTAGTCGAGCTCGCGCGCGCACATGGCGTTGTAGATCTCCTTGCGGTGCTTGGGCGCCTCGTCGAACGTCTTCTTCAAGTCGTCGGAGCCGCCGGTGTAGGAATCGAGGATCACCGAGCGGTCCTCGTCGAACGCCGCTTCCGGGCCGACCCCGAACACGTGGCGGTGCCTGGCCATGATCTGCCGCGCGATCGTGCGGTGCGCGAAGCTCGGGTCGATCGGACGCTCGGGCGTCGGAAAGACGTCGTCGAACGTCTCGGCGACCATGCCGAAGATGGCTGGGACCTCGGTGACGTTCGACAGCCTGACCGGCCGGCATTGCCGGCGCAGGAACAGCATCACGCAGGTGAGGCCGTAGAGCAGCTCGGAGAGGCCATGGCCGCGGAAGCCGGGGTCGACCATCACCAGCCCCAGATGCACCATCTCGAGGGGTCGCCCCGCCAGGGCCACGTCCATAAGCGCCATCGCATTGAACGCCACCGGGGCGCCCGAGCGCACGTCGTAGACGACCGTGATGACGGAGCTGTCGAGGCGCTCTCGCTCGCCGCCGAGCACGCCGTACTCGAGGTCGCCCTCCGGCAGCACGGTGCGCGCGATGCTGCGCAGGTCGTCGAGCAGCGCTTCGAGCGCCTCGGGGGTCAGTGAAACGCCCGGCCGCTCGACGATGCGGAGGCGCAGCCCGCGCCCCACGCCCATGCTGAGCTTGAGGCAGCGCGGATGGGCCGTCGTCACGCGCGGGCGGCCGCCCTGGCCGCGCGCAAGGCCACCGCCCCGCCCGGGCGGCGCAGCCAGAACTCGGCCACCGTCAAGCCTTCGCCCTGGCCCAACCAGAACACCAACACCATGGCGAACTTCGGGTCCATGTGCAGCAGCTGGACGAACAGCGGCTCGTAGGCGCGCGTCAGGACGATCCCGAGCGTCATCGCCGTGGCGCGCGTCACCCACGCCTGATGCCCGAGGATGTCGCGGCGGCGGATCGCCCGCCACGCGCACCAGACGCAGGTCAGGATGGCGACCATCCAGAGCACGTTCGGGATCACACCCCAGATGCCGGCGATCGGATAGACGATCGAGCTGGCGACGCCGGTGATCGGGAGCACGGTCAGGATGGAGAGCGCGAGGTAGCCAATGATGCGGTGCCGCTCGAGGTCGCGGCTGCGAAAGCTGCGCCAGAACTGCAGCGCCGCCAGGCAGACGAAAGTCCCGCCCAGCGCCGCGTGGGTGCGGATGAGCAACGGGTTGCGATCGAACGCTTCGAGCTGGAGCAGGTAGGCCTTGCCGGCCAGCGCAGCGATGCTGGGCGCCTGAATCGAGGTCGGGATGAAAAGATTGTTGAGAACGATGCCAATTGCGCCGACGCCCAGCGCGATGAGGAACGCCGGCGGCGCCCAGGTCCGCAGCGGCGGCCAACGCGCCGGGCCAGTCTCCTTCGCGATCGTCAAGGCGCGCGCTCCACGCGGCGCAGCTTCGCCGCCACCGCGAAGCTGTCGCACGCTCGCAGCGCGGTCAATGCGCGTTCCGGCGCGTCGGGTTCGCGACGTTCGCTAGTCGAGTTTTGTTGGCGGCAGGAGCTCGCCCGTCTCGTCCTGCACGTGCAGTTGGACCGGCAGAGCCGATCTCACTGCCAACCGCCGCGCGGCGGTCTCGGCGCCCGCCCTTGTCCGGTACGACCCGAAGCGCAGGCCGCGGCCGATGATGGTCCAGACGCCATCCAGCTGGACCACGCCGTAGTGCGTTTCCATGGCGATCCTCCCTCGGCTTTTGTCCCCGTTAGCGGGCGGTCGAGTCGAAACAAAGGCAAACCGGGCTCTCGGCCGATCACATCCTGCGCCCGCGGCGCTCAAGCAAACGCTAAGCGCGGCGAGATCTTGCCTACACGGTCAACGCCTTGGCGCCGAAGCGGTCGTTGAACGCCTGCGTCTCGATCTCCTCCAGCGCCGTCTTTCCGCTCAGCACATCGGCCTTCCAGGCCTCGTGCGCGGGCACGTTGGCGTGGAACTCCGGCATCACCTCTTCGGCGAACAGCTTCAGGCTGTCGCAGATGTCCGCATGGCTGTTCCGGCCGGCCTGGTTCAACAGGATGACCTGGTCGATGTGCGAGGACTCGAATTTGCGCAGCTTGCGGCGGAGCGACTCCGGCGAGCCGATCAGGCCGCCCGAAAGCGCACGCTCGGCCTGCTCGGCGTTGGCGGCCTTCCACTTGCCGTACTCGACCCACATGTCGACCTCGCCCGGACCCGGCCGCTTGCGGTCGGCGGTGTTGTAGTAGCGCAGGCAGAACTGAAAGAAGGTCGCGCCGTCGGCCTTGGCGCGCGCCTCCTCGTCGGTCGGCGCGCACATGAACATCGAGACCAGCGCGATATTCGGGTTGACCGGATAGTCGGCGAGCCGATCCAGGCGCTTGGTGATGCCGTTGTAGTAGGCATGCACCCAGGCGTGGGCGGCGTCGGCGCTGACGAACTGGAAGCCCAGCGCGCCCAGCCCCTTCTCGCCCGCGTAGGCGATGGTCGGAAGCTGCGAGCAGGCGGTCCAGAGCGGCGGGTGCGGCTTCTGCCGTGGCTTGGGCAGCACGTTGCGGGCGGGGAAGTCGAAGTACTGGCCGTGGTAGGAGACGCCGCCCTCGCCGAACATCGGCACGAGGCAGCGCACCGCGTCTTCGAAGATCGCGCGCTTCTGGTTGAAGTCGACCTCGAACGGCTGCAGCTCGGTGATCGAGGCGCTTTCGCCCATGCCGAGCTCGACGCGCCCGTTCGAGAGCAGGTCGAGCACCGACACCTTTTCCGCCACCTTTGCCGGGTGGTTGGTGGTGAGCTGGAAAATGCCGTGGCCGAGGCGGATTTTCTTGGTGCGTTGGCTCGCCGCGGCCAGGAACACCTCCGGCGCGGAGGAGTGGGAATATTCCTCCAGGAAGTGGTGCTCGACCTCCCAGGCGTAGTCGTAGCCCAGCCCATCGGCCAACTCGAGCTGATCGAGCGCGTTGTGATAGAGCCGCCACTCGGAGTCCGGGCCCCAGGGCCTCGGCAGCTGCATCTCGTAGAAGATCCCGAATTTCATCGTCTTGTCCTGCCGGCGTTCGCGCTTCCCTGTCGTCATTTGAAGCCGCCCCAGGCGGCGAAGCAAGACCGGTCAAGACAGGAGCCGCACGCCCATGCCACTGATGCGCCGACGCCTTAGGAGCAACCCGATGCCCCTGCCCGCCGATATCCGCGCCTTCTACAGGTCCGTCGGTCCGATGACCGATCCCGGCCGCCATGCCGTGGCGATGCGCGCGCTGCCCCGCGACCTCGCCGCGCTCTGCGCTGCCGTGCAGGGCGATCTGATGCACCATCACTGGGCGGGCGCCTACCGGGTCGAGCTCACGCCGGCGAAGGCGGTGCAACAACAGCTGCGAGGGGCGGCGGCCACGCTGGATGTTGTCCTCGCGAACAACCCCGCCCCGCTCGGNGAGCGGCGCGACCCAGCCGACCGGGCGGTCGGTGTCTGCCGCCACTTCAGCGTCGTGACCGCCGCCATCCTGCGCGCCCAAGGGGTCCCGGCCCGCGCGCGGGTTGGGTTCGGCGCCTACTTCGAGCCGGGCAAGTTCGTCGACCACTGGGTGGTCGAGCGCTGGAGCGAGGCCGAGGATCGGTGGATCTTGACCGACGCCCAGCTCGACGGCCTGCAGCGCCAGGCGCTGAAGATCGACTTCGACCCGCTCGACGTCCCGCGCGACCGGTTCCTGATCGCCGGCGACGCCTGGGCGCAATGCCGCGCGGGCAAGGCGGATGCCGCGAAGTTCGGCATCTTCGACATGTGGGGCCTCTGGTTCATCGCCGGCAACGTGATGCGGGACTTCGCGGCGCTGAACAACATGGAGATGCTGCCCTGGGACTGCTGGGGCGCCGATCCGTTGCCGCAGACGACACTGCTGGACGAACAGCTCAGCCTGTTCGACCACCTGGCCGCCCTGACGCTCGAGCCCGACGGACGCTTCGCCGAGCTTCGCGACCTCTATGCCAGCGACGCCTCGCTCCGCGTGCCCACCGAGGTGTTCAACGCGGCCACCCAGCGCACCGAGCACGTCACCGAGCTCGACGCCGCGCCCGTCGCCTAGCCGCCGGCGCCGCCTGGCGCTATTGCGACGTGGCCAGGCCGCCCAAGGGTCTGGCTTTCGGAGGCGAAGGGCATGGGCGCGGCGGAGCGGGTGCGCGAGGCGCTGAGCGAGGGGATCAAGGCCGCGGGCCTGCCGGGCGCCGCGGCGGCGGCGCGGCTTCCCGACGGCGAGGTAGTGGTGGTCGCGGTCGGCATGCGCGGCGCGGACAACCCTGCGCCGATGACGCCGGACACCCAGTTCTGGATCGCCTCATGCACCAAGGCGCTGACCGCCACGGCGGCGCTAGTCGCTGTGGACGACGGCCTGGTCGGGCTGGACGAGCCGGTCGGCCAATGGCTGCCGGCGCTGGCGGCACCGCAGGTGCTGACCGGCTTCGACGCGGGCGGCCAGCCGGCGCTCAGACCCGCCGCTGCGCCGATCACGCTTCGCCGGCTGCTCACGCACACGAGCGGACTCGCCTACGCCTTCACCAGCCCGTCGATCGACCGCTTCGCGCAGGCCACGGGCCTTAACGCGGTGGCGGACGCCGGCCGGTTTCCGCTGGTGTTCGAGCCTGGCGGGGGTTGGATCTATGGGACCGGCATCGACTGGACGGGCCAGCTGATTGCGGCCGCGGCGGCTGAACCGTTCGAGAGCTTCCTGCGCCGTCGCGTGCTGAGCCCACTGGGCATGGGCGACACGGGTTTCTTCCCCAGCGCCGAGCAGAAGGCCCGCCTCGCCTCCATGCACGCACGCCTGCCGGACGGCGGCGTGGCGGCGATCCCGTTCGCGATGCCGGAGGAGCCCCACTTCATGATGGGCGGCGGCGGGCTCTATTCCAACGTGACCGACTATCTGAAGTTCATGAACTCGATCCTGGGCGTCGGCCCGCAGGTGCTGAAGCCCGCGACCCTCGAAGCGCTCTGTGCGCCGGAGATCGAAGGCGCGGAGGTCGGCGTCCTCAGGTCGGCGCAGCCGAGCACGTCAAACGACTTCGACCCCTTCCCCGGCGCCGACAAGGCGTGGACACTCGGTTTCGTGGCCAACCTCGCGCCCGGCCCCAACGGTCGCGGCGCGGGCGCCCTGGCCTGGGCCGGCCTCGGCAACTGCTACTATTGGATCGACCGCGAGGCCGGAGCCGCGGGCATCTTCTGCGCCCAGCTTCTGCCGTTCGCCGACCCGAGGACGCTCGACGCCTTCGCCGCCTTCGAGCGCGCCGTCTACGCCGCCTAGGGCCCCGTGGGGATGAGGATCAAGATCGCAACATCGTTGGTCGGTGTGAAGTTGGTGTAGTGGACCTGAAACTGGGTCGGCCCGACCTTCTTCACGCCGTCACCGCAGAAGCTGACCAGCCTGTTCGTGGCGCCCTTGTCGATCGTCATGGTGAAGTCCCCGATCGGGGCCTTCCAGTTGGCGCCGGTGACCAGCACGTAACGGATGCGCTCCTCCGCGTAGTCGGTCGCCTTGCCCGCCTGGGCGGCCGCATAGCGCGACCTGGCCGCGGCCAGGAAATCGTCGTCGATGCAGTAGAGCGCGCGGCCGGCGCTGTAGTCTTGTTCGCTCACGTAGGTCGGGTCGCCCCACGCCGTCCCGGCGCTGCCACCGACCGAGGGCTGATAGGTGTGGTCGACCACCACGGTCTGCCCGGCCGGAAACGTCTGCTGCCAGTAGTAGGTGGTCTTCAGCGTCCAGAGCGCCGTCAGGTGATGCTCAAGCCCCTTTCCGGCATCGTAGGTGTCGTCATAGGCCATGCCCTTGTCGATCAGCTGCTTCTGCGCGGCGGGCGGCAGAGCCGTTATGGCGTCGTCGGTGGACTGCAGTTGCGGCGCCAGCGGAACGCCGAGGCCGCGGAGAAAGGCGGTCTCGTCGACGCCGTTCTTGAGCGCCTTCTGCTCGACCTGCGCGTTGACGCGCTTGCCGTCGACCACGGTCTCGAAGCCGAGGAAGTTGGTCGGACTCTCCGTCGGGATGGAGATGTTGTCGTCCACGCCCTCGATGGTGATGTCCGGCAGGGGGAAGGCGACGAGTTCGGTGACGTCGTGGCCGGAGGTGTTGGCGAAGACGTAGTGCACGTGCACCAGCTTGTCCGAGATCGAGAGGTTTTCCGAGCGCATCTCGATCGCGTCGGTCTTGGTCAGCACCAGCCCGCCGGTGGCGAGCTGGGCGCTCGAGTCGTTCGCGGGCGCCGAACCGGCCGCGAGAGCGAACATGAGCGCCGCCCCGCCGCCTGCGATGGCCCTGATCGTTCGCTGCATCGCATCCTCCTGTGACCGCGCTCGGCCGATGTTGCGGCCACGCTGGCCAAGAAGCAAATACGGGGTCGGCCTTGCAGGTGTCCGGCGACGCGTCGCCGGGCTGCAACGCCCCGCCTGACTAAGCCCGGTTCGGCAGCACGACGACGGCGTGGCCGGGGCAGGTGGCTTCGCCGTTCTGGTTGGTCACGTTGATGTCGAGCCGCACCTGGTTCTCGCCGTCGACCACGCCCTTCTCCACCACCTTGCCGACCACGCTCAGGGTGTCGTTCTTCTGGTTGATGGCGCGATACTGGCAGCCGATCTCGCGGATCTCGGCTTCATCGCCGATCCAGTCGGTGAGCGCGTTGACCAGGTAGGCGTAGCGCAGGTTGCCCATGCCGAACGCGCCCTGGGCGTTGCCCGCCTTGCGCCCGTCCTCGTCGTCCATGTGGAAGGGCACGAACTCATCGTTGACCGCCGCATAGCGGTTCCAGTGCATGAAGTTAGTCGTCCTCGACCAGACCGGCATCTCGTCGCCGACCTCGACGTCCTCGAAGTGAACCTTCACGGTCATGTCGATCCCCTAGTAGCGGATGCCGGTGGCGATGCGGCGGCGGACGAACGCGCCGTTCTGGTTCGTCCATTCGATCTCGTTGTAGGTGTACAGCATCAACCCGAAGCGGCCCTGCCGCTCGTTGAAGTCCTTGAGCCGCTGCCGCGCCGAGATCACATCGCCCGGCCGCTGGGGGACGCCGTAGCTGTCGGTCTGGCCGCCGTTGATGCCGGTCAGCCTGACGCCTTCGACGGGCGCAGCGGCGGCGGGCGGGCGCAGGCGCTGCACCGGCCAGGCGAAGGGGTTGAAGTCGCGCGGCGCAATGACCCCGCCCCACCGCGTCGTCTTCGCATACGCCTCGTCCCAGTAGATCGCCGGCGGCGTCTGCGGCCAATAGGTGGCGATCGCCCACTTGCGGATGTCGGAGAGCGCGATCGGCGGCGAGGCGCGCGGTTCGCTCCACCGGCCTTTCGCCTCCTCCATCGCCGGACTGATCAGGGTATCAACGCCCGTGGCCATCAGCGCCTCCTGGTTCCTTCCTCGGCGATAGCACTGTCGCAGCTTGGTTGGCCGTTTTCGACCGATTTTTCCTGGCGCGCCTTGCCCGCGGCCGCCCATCCGCCCAAGCTCGCCGGCCAAAGAGGAGACGTGGCGATGAAGCTCTATTCCGGCGATCTCAGCCCCTATTCGGCGAAGGTGCGCATGCAGATCTACGCCAAGGGGATCGAGGGCGTCGCCCTGAAACTCCCGGCCGGCTTCGGTACGGAAGCGTGGTGGAAGACCTCGCCCATCGGCCGCATCCCGGTTCTGGAGCTGGACGACGGCGACGTCATCCCGGAATCGGAAGTGATCGCCGAGTATCTCGAGGAGGTCTATCCCGAGCCAAGGCTGTTGGGCGCGACGCCACGGGAGAACGCGACCATCCGCACCGTGTCGCGACTGGCGGACATCTATCTGATCAACAACATGTTCATGCTGGCCGGCCAGACGCGCCGCTCGACGCGGAATCAAGGGACGCTGGATCTGCTCTCCGGCCAGGTCGTCCGCGGCGTGAATGCGCTCGCGCACTACATAGGGAGCGATGGCTTCGCCGTCCTCGGCCGCCTGACCATCGCCGACTGCACGCTCGTGCCCGCGCTCTTCCTGATCGAAAACGTGCTGCCGTCCGCCGATGTGGCGGACCCGATCCCGAGCCAGCCAAGGGTCGCGGACTATTGGGCCGCGATCCGCAAGAACGAGCACGCCGCGCGCGTTCTGGTCGAGCTCCATCGCGGGCTCGAGGAACGCCAGGCGCTGATCCGCAAGATGGCGGCCGAACGCGCCGCGGCGTCGTAAGGCGCCACGGAGAGGCCGATGCGTCTGCAGTTCGTCGGATGTGGGGATGCGTTCGGCTCGGGCGGCCGGTTCAACACCTGCTTCCGCGTCGAGCGGCCGGGCGGCGACTATCTGATCGACTGCGGCGCCTCGAGCATGGTCGCGTTGCGCCAGCTGGGCATCGATCCGAACACGATCCGGACGATCTTCATCAGCCACCTGCACGGCGACCACTTTGGCGGTCTGCCGTTCTTCATTCTCGACGCCCAGTTCTACAGCCGACGCAGCGAGCTGCTGACCATCGTCGGGCCGCCGGGCCTGGGCGAGCGGCTGACCCAGGCGATGGAGGTGTTCTTTCCGGGATCGTCGACCGCGCGGCGCCGGTTCGAGATCGACGTGCGTGAGATCGCGCCCGGCTCCAGCCTGACCGTCGGCGGCGGCGTCGTGGAGGCAATCGAGGTCAAGCACGCGTGTGGCGCGCCGGCCTTGGGTCTGCGGCTGTCGAGCGACGGCAAGACGATCGCTTACTCCGGCGACAGCGAGTGGACCGAGGCGCTGGTCGAGGTCGGCCGGCGCGCTGACCTCTTCATCGTCGAGGCGCTCTCGTTCGATCGGCCGATTCCGCAGCACCTCGACTACGCGGCCTTCCGCGCCAATGCTGAGCGCATCGGCGTCAAGCGCGTGGTGCTAACCCACCTCGGCCCCGACATGCTGGCCCGCGCCGGCGAGGCCGAGCACGAGATCGTCCACGACGGCTTGGTCATCGACCTCTAGGGCGAAGAGCTCATTGCTTGGCTTGATCAGTCGCGGCGCGTTGACGAAACACGCGGGCCGCGCGAGCGTCCTTTCTCTGCAAACGAGAGGTTGATGCGATGAGCGGCGGTGGCGAGGAAGACTCAGGTCCAGATTTGGCGGCCGGCATTCCGGCGGCGGACGTCGCCGAAGGCGCGATGCTGGCTGGCCACGTCGGCGACGACACGGTCCTGGTCGCCCGGGTGGGCGGCGAGCTGTTCGCGATCGGCGCCCACTGCACCCACTATCACGGGCCGCTCGCGGACGGCCTCATCGTCGGCCACGCCGTCCGCTGTCCGTGGCACCACGCCCACTTCTGCCTCCGGACAGGCGAAGCGCTGGCCGCGCCGGCGATCGATCCGGTCGGCCACTGGACGGTCGAGGAGCGCGACGGGACCATCGTCGTCCGCGCCCGGGCGGATGCGCCTGCCAAGCCGAAGCGAGCGGGCGGGCCAAGGCGGGTCGTGATCGCCGGCGGCGGCGCGGCCGGCTACGCGGCGGCGGAGATGCTGCGCCGGGAGGGCTTCGACGGCGGCGTGACCATGGTGAGCGCGGACGCCGCCGCGCCGTACGACCGCCCGAACTGTTCGAAAGACTACCTGGCGGGGTCGGCGCCAGCCGAGTGGATGCCGTTGCGCGACGATGCCTGGTACGCCGACCACGACATCGATCTCAGGCTGGGCGCCGAAATCACGAGCCTGGATCCCGGCGCGAAGACGGTCGAACTGGGGTCGGGCGGCGAGCTGGCCTACGACGCGCTGCTGCTCGCGCTGGGCGGCGAGCCAAGACCCCTGCCCATTCCTGGCTTCGACCGGGCCGAGGTGTTCACGCTGCGCAGCCTGGCCGACGCCGACGCCATCATTCGCGCCGCCGAAGGCGCCAAGCGGGTCGCCGTGGTGGGGGCGAGCTTCATCGCGCTCGAGGTCGCCGCTGCGCTGCGGCGCCGCGGCATCGAAGTGCATGTGGCGGCGCCGGAGGCGATCCCGCTCAGCCGGGTCCTGGGCGACGAGCTGGGCGGGTGGGTGCGGGGCCTGCACGAGGAGAACGGCGTGGTCTTCCACCTGGGCCGCAAGATCGAGGGGTGGGACGGCGCGCGGCTTGCCCTGGACGACGGCGTGGTCGAGGCCGACTTCGTCGTCGCCGGGACCGGGGTTGCGCCGCGCACGGGGCTCGCCGCGGCCGCCAGGCTGACGGTCGAGAATGGCGTTGTCGTCGACCGGACCCTCAAGACTTCGGCGCCGGGTGTCTATGCAGCGGGCGATCTGGCGCGCTTCCCCGACGCCCACACCGGCGAGCTCATCCGCGTCGAGCATTGGGTGCACGCGGAGCGGCAGGGGCAGCACGTCGCGCGCAGCATCATGGGCGACACGGCCCCGTTTGACGACACGCCATTCTTCTGGAGCGTCCACTACGGCGCGACGATAAACTATGTCGGGCACGCCGAGGGGTTCGACGCGGTCACGATCGATGGAAGCCTGGCCGGCCAGGACGCCGCGGCGCGCTTCATGAAGAGCGGCAAACTCCTTGCCGTCGCCACGGTCGGGCGCGACGTGGAATCGCTGAGGGCCGGCGTGGCATTCGAGCGTGAGCCGGCCTGAAGGGGCAAGCGCCGCCGTACGAATCTTTCTCGCCCTCGACGCTCTTGGCCGAGGTCGCCCGGATCGCCAACGACGACAATCCCGCGACCGAGAGCGCCGCCTAGCTAGGCTGCGGCGGCGCCCTGGACGAGGCTGGCGTGGGATGCGCCGAGCAGCGACGCCATGCCGGCTTGCCGCGTAGAGCCGAGGCGATAGACGATGACCGACTTGGCGATCCGTTTGGCCGCATGCACGGCGGCCTTGGTCCAGCCCATGAACTCGGCGTCGCCCGCGAACACCGGCGGCGCCTCGAACGAGACACCGGAGAGTCCGGCGTTGTGCAGGTTGCCCAGCGCGTTATCAGGCGCGCCGTTCAACCGGCCGATGATGAACATGCAATAGGGCCTGATCAGCGACGTGGCCTCGAGCAGCGCGGCCTGCGGCACCCCCTCGATATCGCACACCTCGACGATCACGCCGGTCTGCACCAGCTCCTTCGCCTCGCGCAGCAGGCCGGCCAGCGCCGCGCGGCCGCCCCTGTGCGACAGGCTGATGTAGGACACCGGAATGATCAGGCTGAGCTGGCGCTCGCCGCTCTCCTCAGCGCGCAAACGGCCCAGTCCGCGCGCGATCGTGGCCAGGTCGATCCGCTCGATGTCCGCGCGGGAGAGGTTCTGCAGCTCCGCCGGCGTGAGCACTTCCTCGTCGTCCGTGCGGATGACGCGCCGCGCGATGCGGTTGCCGATACGGCCATAGGTCCTGAGCTCGAACACCGGCTCAAGCACGCAAGACACCCTGACCCGTGCGCCATTCGCGGCGACGAAGGGAGACCAGCGGTCGACGCTGGCTGAAGCCGGTTGCTCGGCGACAGGGCGCGCGCTGGACACATCGCCTGAGGCCGGCTCGGTGGCGGGTGACGGCGTTGCATCTGGCGGCGCCGCGGCAGGTGACGGCGGGGCGGGGAGCGCCGAGGCGGCCGATGCGGGCGCAAACGCCTGCGCCGGCGCCTCTGGGCGCTCGGCGGCGTCGGGCGCGCTCTCCGCTTCCGCCGCGACATCGGCCAGATCGACGCGTACGGCTTCGAGGGCTGTGTTGGCGATCTTGGTCACCTCGCGCACCACGAGGTCGACGGGCCTCGCCTCGCCGAGGAAGTGGGTCAGCACCCCGCGGAGGTAGCGCAAACAGCGCACCTGTGCGGAGTGCCGGCGCTCGCGCGGCAGCACGACCAGGAAGTCGGCCTCGGAGACGCGCAGGTAGTGGCCCTCGTCGCCGATCGCCCGCTCGAGCGTGCGCTCGGTGTAGTCGTAGACGGCTTGCCGCTTGGCCGGCCAGCGGGGGCCGAGACGCGTTATCACCGCATCCAGCGAGAGAAGATTGATCAGGCCGCTGTCGAGCAGCGGCGAGGCGACGAACGGCTCCAGCGACGCGATGGCATCGTGGTTGAGCCGCCGCGGCGGCTCGGCGCGACGTGGCGTCGATCGTGCTCGGGCGGCAGACGGTCTGTTGGCGTCAAGCACGGCGGGGTCCCGGGAGAGGTCACGAACAAGCGTAGCGGTAGTGTTGAGCAGGAGATTCTAACTCTAGTTGGGTTAGGCTTTGGTTAGCGGGGACTTTACTCCCCGTCCGGCGGACGGTTTGGTGCGCGCACATCATTTGGAGCGCGCAGCATGAAGGATTTCGCGGGAAAGACGGCGGTCGTCACCGGCGGCGGTACGGGCATGGGACGCGAACTCGTGCGGCAGCTGGTGGCCGAAGGCTGCAACGTGGCGACCTGCGACGTCTCGGCGCGCTCGATGGCGGAGACCGTGCGGCTGGTCGAGGCCGACCGCCCGCCGCAGGGCACGCGGGTCACGACGCACATGGCCGACGTTTCGATCGAGGCCGAGCTGAGGCGCTTCCGCGACGAACTCGCCGCCGAGCACGACACCGACAAGCTGCACCTGCTGTTCAACAACGCCGGGATCGCCGGAGGCGGCTCGATGATCGTCGACTCCCGCGAGGAGTGGGAGCGGACGTTCGGCATCTGCTGGGGCGGGGTCTACTACGGCGTGCGCACCTTCCTGCCCATGCTGATGAAGGCCGACGAGGCGCACATCATCAACACCTCGAGCATGAACGGCTTCTGGGCCAGCATCGGCCCGGGCGTCTCGCACACCGCCTACTCCGCGGCCAAGTTCGCGGTGAAGGGGTTCACCGAGGCGCTGATCACCGACCTGAAGCTGAACGCGCCGCACGTCAAAGCCTCCGTGGTGATGCCCGGCCACATCGGCACGTCCATCGCGGCGAACACGCGCAAGGTGCTGACGCACAACGACTCCGACGAGATGTCGAAGGAGGAGCTGGAGCGGGCGCGCAAGCGCTTCGCGGCCGCCGGCGCGGACAACGTGACCGACGCGATGATCCAGGGGCTGGTCGCCGAGGGCGCGCGCCGCTTCCTCGAAGACGCGCCGATGACGGCGGCGGCCGCCGCCAAGGTCATCCTGGACGGCGTGAAGGCCGAGCGCTGGCGCATCCTGGTCGGCGACGACGCCCGGCGCATGGACGAGATGGTGCGCGCCGATCCCGAGCACGCCTACGATTTGGACTTCTTCCAGCGCTTCGCCGAGGGCGTCGACTGGCGCCTCGGGGGCAGCGGCCGTCCGCCGCAGCCGAACTGATCGTCGCCTCCGGCGTTTTCCTGACTGATCGGGCAATCCACCGTTCAGGCAAGGTTCATGGCCGTTCACCTTAAATGCGCCCAACGACGGAGGATGCGTCCCCAGACCGGGCGCGCCGCCCTTGGAGGTTTTCATGCGTAAGATCCTGACGGCCAGCGCTGCGGCTCTGGCGCTCATCGGCGGCTCGGCCGCCTCGGTGGCTCCCGCGACGGCGGCCCCGATGCACTTCAGCGGCGGTCACTTCAGCGGCGGTCACTTCAGCGGCGGACACGGGTTCCGCGGCGGCCGTGGCTTCCGCGGCGACGGCGCGCTCGCGGCGGGTATATTCGGCTTCGGCTTGGGCGCGGCGTTGGCCGGTCCCTACTACGGCTATCCGGCCTATGGCCCCGGCTACTACTACGGCCCCGAGGGCTACGGCCCGGACGACTACGGGACCTGCTACGCCCGCGAGCGGGTCTGGGATCCCTACGTCGGCCACTATGTGATCGAGCGCGTCCCCTACGCCTGCTAAGGCGAGGTTTTCTGACGGACGCTCGTTAGCGAGCCCCGCGCCCCCGTCCCCCGGGGCGCGGGGCTTTTCCTTGCCTTGGCGCGCTGCGTGCTCCTGCGCTTCTGACGCGTCAGGAGTGGCACATTGCGGGGCAGCCTCGACCACCCGCCCATTGTCGTTGAAGGCTCACGGGTTCGGGCGACCCTGCTCGCGGCAGGCTCGCTCACCTTCGTGCTGGGCGGCCTCTATGTGGTCGCGCGGTCTGGGGGCCTGGCCGGGTTCGTTCCGACCCTCTTCTTCAGCCTGACCGGCGCGGTGGCGCTCTGGATGGTCCTCCAGCCGCCGCGGCTCGAAGTCGGCCCGGCCGGAATCGCCCAGCGCGTGCTTGGCCGCACGCACCGGCTTGCGTGGGCCGACATCCACGACTTCCGCCCCGCATCCATCGGTATCGGCGCCCGGGCGGTTGGGTTCGACTACCTGGAAGAGCGGCCGAAGTCCGGGCGGCTGCGTCGGCTCAGCGCCGCGATAACCGGCGTCGAGGGCATGCTGCAGCCCGGCTACGAGCTCGAGCCGCACCGGCTCGCC
>JGI12269J14319_10001802_pt1 | contig 21043 bp, 16 predicted proteins | sample PeaSoiSIISIP2007_FD_14319 | JGI IMG/M metagenome (IMG submission 14319)
CAGCCACTCTTGGCTGTCCTCTGCGATCTCGCTAGGTTAAAAGCAGACAGCCAAGAGTGGCTGTCCTACTAAAACCACTTCCTGCCTCACCGGTACAGCAAGTATTTCGCCCGCACTTTGCGAAACGCCTCTAGGTCCTTGTTCCAACTCGCCACGATCGCGGACGGATCGCCGCCCTCCATGAACTGCTTGATGGTCGCGGCATTCCCTACCAGCTCAATCATTTTTGCCGATTCAAATTTGCGGGGATAAAGTTTCCCAAGCGCTGAAGCAATTTCAATCCCCATCCGCATCGGTTGCAACTTATCGCGATCTGCAAGCACCACTCTCAACCCCTCGCACAGCTCGCCTTTGTACAAACCGGAATCCGGTGTGAATTTCCCCGGCTCGAATCGCACTCCTGGAATCGCGCGACGATTGAGGTTGGCCGCGAGTTCCTCGCCGCGAATCCATGGCGCGCCCAGAAACTCGAAAGGCCGCGTGGTCCCGCGCCCCACGGAAACGCCGCCTGCCTGCAGAATTTCCAGGCCGGGATACAAAATCCCCTCGTCAGGAGAACGCAGGTTGGGAGAGGGATTCACCCACGGCAGCCCTGTATCGCTAAACCACATCTGACGCCGCCAATTTTGCATGCGGATAATGTGGAGGTCGCAGCCGATCTTTTTTTCCGCGTTGAACATCTGCGCCATTTCGCCGAGCGTCATCGCCATGCGCACCGGCATTGGGAAATAGCCGACAAAATTCGTGCGGTCGCGATCCAGCATGGGCCCTTCGATGCGCTCTCCACCGAGAGGATCGGGCCGATCGAGAAGGTAAAATGCGAGGTGATGCGCCGCCGCAGATTCCATCGCGTATCCCATCGTCGTGATGTACGTGTAGAAGCGCACGCCCGCATCCTGAACGTCGAACACTAGCGCATCGAGACCCGCGAGCATGGCATCGGTAGGCCGCTCGGTTTCCCCATAGAGGCTGTAGACGGGCAGCCCGGTCGCTTCATCGGTCGTGGAAGAAACGCGCGCATCGAAAGAGCCGCGTATCCCGTGCTCGGGGCTAAACAAAGCCACAAGCTTCACCCCCGGCGCATGGGCCAGCAAATCGATCGTGCTGCGCCGTTTGCGGTCAATCCCGGTCTGATTGGTGATGAGCCCAACGCGCTTCCCCACCAGCGGAGCGAATTTCTGCGCCTCAAGCACGTCAATTCCTGTGAGCGTCTGGGCGGCGGACGCAGGGATTTGAATCCACAGATGCACACAGATGAACACGGATAAAACAAATCGAAATAGGAAAAGTGTGCGACCGACTGTAGCCAAGCCTCGTGGATTTTTTGCCCGGCTGGGTCTCGCGAAACAAGGTTCCGGTCCTGGATCTGTCTTGTTCATGTTTTCATCAGTGTTGATCTATGTGCATCTGTGGATTCATTCTGTCTTTGCTTTCATCCGTGTTTATCTGTGTGCATCCGTGGTTCCAATCTAGTTTGTAACCCCCTCGCGCGGGTGCTATATATGATTGCGGCATGCGGGCGACCAAACTGGAATCCACGCGATGCGAACGCTAAGTCGCTGGCTCCTGCTGCTCGCTTTGTCCCTCATGGCTACCACCGGCAGCACACAAAAAACTCCGCGCGCGCCGGCCGCGCCGAAACCCGCCAAGCTCTCTGCCGAGGGCGAGCGCTGGGTCTCGCAAACGCTCAAGCAGATGTCGCTCGATGAAAAGATCGGGCAACTCTTCGCCGTCTGGGCCTACGGCTCCTTCCTTTCCACCGAAAGCCAAGACTACAAGGATCTTCTGAGCGATGTCGAGGAAAAGCACATCGGCACGTTCGCGATCCAGACGCAAGGCTCGCCGCTCGGCGTGGCATACAGCCAGGTCTACCCGACCGCGATCCTGGTCAACACCCTGCAAAAACACGCGAAAGTTCCGCTTCTGATTGGAGCGGATTTCGAGCGCGGCACAGCCATGCGCGTCGAGGGGGGCACTTCGTTTCCCTACGCCATGGCCGTGGGCGCGGCGGGCCATCCGGAAGACGCCTACACAATGGGAAAAATTACGGCTCTCGAAGCGAGAGCCGTAGGCGTACCCTGGATTTTCGCGCCCGACGCCGACGTCAACAGCAATCCCGAAAATCCGATCATCAACACTCGCTCCTTCGGAGAAGATCCGGCCCGCGTCTCCGAATTCGTCGCGGCGTTCGTGCGCGGCGTTGAGCAAAATGGCGGCCTGGCCACCGCGAAACATTTCCCGGGCCACGGCGATACCAGCACGGACTCGCACCTCGATCTTCCGACGGTGACAGGCGATCGCGCGCGCCTGGATCGCGTGGAGCTTGTTCCCTTCCGCGCCGCCATCGCGGCCGGCGTGGGTTCGATCATGACCGCTCACCTCGCCGTCCCTGCGCTTGAGCCCGACCCGAATGTGCCCGCGACGATGTCTCCCAAAATCATGACCGACCTGCTACGCGGCCAAATGGGTTTCGACGGCATGGTCGTGACCGACGCGCTGGACATGGGCGGCGTGACAGTACGCTACCCGCCCGGCGAGGTTGCGGTGCGTTCGATCCTTGCGGGCGCCGATGTGCTCCTCGTTCCGCCCGTGCTGGATGCCGCGCTCCAGGGAGTACGCGAGGCGGTGGCGTCCGGCCGAATTCCGATGTCGCGCGTCGATGAAGCGGTGACGCGCGTTCTTCGCGCCAAAGCGAAACTCGGCTTGAACAAATCGAAGCTTGTGGACCTCGACGCCCTGGCGCGCAATTTTGACCGGCCCGAGTTTGATAAAGCGGCCCTGGACATCGCCGACCGCGGCATCACGCTCCTGCGCGACGACCAGCATTTACTCCCGCTTGACGCGGCGAAGCCGGCGCGCATATTGCTCGTCGCAGTCTCCGGAGACAGCGATCCGTACCCGGCCGGGAACCTAGAGAACGAAATTCGCTGGCGACTCGATTCCCTTACCACCATTCGCATGGACACGCGCTTTGTGCGCGCCGATACGGTGAAATTGCCGCCGGCGGATACGTACGACGTTGCGATTGCCGCGGTTTACGTGCGCGTCACCGATCGCAAAGGCAGCGTCGGGCTTCCCGACGACGAAGCTGCCGTCGTCAACCGTCTTCTCGCCGCGGGAAAACCCGTGGTCGTCGCCGGCTTCGGCAGCCCGTATCTGGCGGAAAGTTTTCCTTCCGCCAAAACATACATCGCCGCCTTCGGTACCGGCGACGTCGCACAACGAGCCATGGGCCGCGCGCTGTTTGGCCAGACGGCAGTCGGAGGCAGGTTGCCCGTGAATATTCCGGGCGTGGCGGCGATCGGCGCGGGGCTCAATGTCGCGGCTAATCCCATGGAATTGCGCGAGGCGGACGAACGCTCGGAAGCGAAATTACAGCGCGCCTATGATGTGCTCAATCAAGCCGTGGCGGATCACGCGTTTCCGGGCGGCGTGCTCGCGGTCGGTTACAAGGATGAGTTGATCGTTCGCGAATTCGGCCGGCAAACTTACGACGCAAAATCGCCGGCCGTGAACGTGGACACAATCTACGACGCGGCATCGCTGACCAAGCCCGTCGTGACAGCGACACTCGTCGCCATGCAGGTGGAAGCAGGCCGCATCGGGCTCGACCTGCCTGTGGCGCGCTACATTCCCGAATGGAATGACGGCCCGAATCCCGATTGGCGCAAAACCGTCACGATTAGAAATTTGCTGACGCATTCTTCGGGGCTCCCCGCGCACAAGGACTATTTCCTCACGCTCCGCTCCAAGCGCGAATTTATCGCCGCGATTTGCCGGGAACCTCTCGAATATTCGCCCGGGACGAAAACGATTTACTCCGACCTCGGCTTCATCCTGCTCGGCGAAATTCTGGAGCGCGCCACGGGGAAGACGGTGGATCAGCTCGCGCACGAACAAATCTTCGCGCCTCTTGACATGACGAGCACCATGTTCAATCCGCCGAAGAATTTTCTGAGCCGCATCGCGCCCACGGAGAATGACACGACGTATCGCAAGCAACTCGTGCAGGGCGCCGTGCACGACGAAAACGCATTCGCCATGGGCGGTGTCGCCGGGCACGCCGGATTGTTCTCCACGGCGTCCGATCTCGCCGTGTTTTGCCAAATGCTTCTGAACGGCGGGATTTACGGCCACCATCGCCTGATGACTCGCGCAACGATTTCGCAATTCACCGCGCCCCAGGCTGTTGCGGGCAACGCCCGCACGCTCGGTTGGATGACGCCGACGCCCAATTCCTCAAGCGGCCGCTATTTTTTGCCGCACACCTTCGGGCATTTGGGATTTTCCGGCACGTCCATCTGGATTGATCCGGACCGCCGGCTGTTCGTCATCCTGCTCACCAACCGCGTCTATCCCACACGCGAAAACGACAAGATTGCCGCCGTGCGGCCTGCGGTGCATGACGCTGTGATCGAGGCGCTTGGGCTTGCGCCAACGGCGAAGTAGGGGCATCCGCCGCCGCGGACCGTGCCCCGGCCCCACCCTGGTTCCCACTTGCCGCCCCTTACTTAATGAGCGATTTCCGCACATTCGCGACACCAAATCCGCGCCCGCACATGCGAAGATAGTGTTCCAGCTCATATCTTGAGAAGCATGCGAGTGGACGGAAATCACAATCATCATAGCGATTGCAGGAGCATGGGTTTTCGTGGCGCCGGCGTCTCGCCGGCGATTTGCTCATTGTTGAACATCGAAAAAACCGCCGGCGGGACGCCGGCGCCACAAAAATCATGACTACGCCTAGAGCGACCGAGCAGCGGAATTCACGCACGCGCGGGATTGACGCCAAATCCACGATTGAAATCCTGCGCGCGATTCATCGCGAGGATGCTTCCGTGGCCAAGGCTGTGTCCGGCGCGCTTCCCGCGATTGCGCGCGCGGTGGACGCGATTGCGGGCGCCCTCGAGCGAGGAGGACGCCTCTTTTACGTCGGCGCCGGAACGAGCGGCCGCCTTGCGGCGCTCGACGCGGCGGAGCTGCCGCCGACATTTGGGACGCCGCCGCGCATGGTTCAGGCAGTGATCGCGGGAGGCCGCCGCGCGCTCACGCACGCCGTCGAGGGCGCCGAGGACAATCGCGTGAAAGGGGCGGAGGACCTCGCCGCGCGCAGCCCAACCGCCAAGGACGCTGTCGTGGGCATCGCGGCAAGCGGCGCGACTCCCTACGTCCTTGGGGCTTTGGAATACGCGAAGAGAAAAGGCGCAGTCACAATTGGAATCACGTCAAACCCGCGGACGCCGATAACACAAATGGCCAAAATCAGCATCGTCACGGCGACTGGGCCGGAGGTGATTACCGGCTCGACGCGCATGAAGGCAGGCACGGCCCAGAAGTTGGTCCTCAACCTGCTCTCTACCACCACGATGATTCGTCTCGGCCGCGTGTACGACAACTGGATGATCGGCGTGGCGCTGACGAATCGCAAGTTGCAGGCCCGAGGGTTGCGGATCCTCATGGAGGCTTCCGGGGCGGGCGTGGCCGAATCGACACGCGCCCTGCGTCAATCCGGACACAATCTCGGCGCTGCCCTCATAATGTTAAAGACAGGAGCAAGCGCAAGGCAGGCCAAACGCCTCTTGCGCGATACCCACGGACATGTCCACAACGCACTTAACCACGCCAAAACAATCGCAGGCGACCGGCACAACCCACATGGATAGACTCCTGATTGAAGGCGGAAGGCCGCTCGAAGGATCGGTGCGCATCAGCGGCGCAAAAAATGCCGCGCTGCCCGCGATGGCCGCCGCACTCCTGACCAGCGACCGCGTGGAACTCGACAACATTCCGCGCGTGCGCGACATCATCACGATGGGGCGCCTGCTCGCGCATCTGGGCGCGATCGTCGAGACGCCCGCGATTCCACCCACGGCGGTGATCATGCAGGCGGAACAGATCAACGGGGCCGAAGCGCCGTACGAGCTTGTGAAAACCATGCGGGCTTCGATCCTGACGCTCGGGCCACTCGTCGCGCGAAGCGGCCACGCGCGGGTTTCTCTCCCGGGCGGATGCGCGATCGGCGCGCGGCCCGTGGACCTGCACCTGAAAGCGCTCGAACAGATGGGCGCCGAAATCGGGATGTCCCACGGCTACGTGGAAGCGCGCGCTCCACGCGGAGGCCGCCTGCCGGGCGGCCGCGTTTTCTTCGACAAGATCACCGTCACCGGGACGGAAAACATCTTGATGGCGGCATCTCTTGCCCAGGGCGAAACCCTCATCGAGAATGCGGCGCGCGAACCGGAAATTACGGACCTCGCGGAACTGCTGATCAAAATGGGAGCGGACATCGAAGGTGCGGGAACATCGACGATTCGCGTGCGCGGAAAAGAAAAGCTGCACGGCGCGACGCACACCATTATCCCCGACCGCATCGAAGCCGGCACGTTTCTCGTGGCCGGAGCCATCACCGACGGCGACCTCGAACTCACCGGCTGTGCGCCGGAACACCTGACTTCGGTGATCGCCAAGCTTCGAGAAACCGGCGTCGAGATCCGAGAAGCGGGTCCGGGGGCGCTGAAAGTTCGCGGGGCGAAAAAGCTCGTGGCCGCCGACGTGACCACCGAGGAATACCCCGGCTTCGCCACGGACATGCAGGCACAATTCATGGCGCTGGCCACGCAGGCCAAGGGAACTTCCGAGATCACGGAAACAATTTTCGAGAACCGCTTCCTGCACGCGAGCGAAATGATTCGCATGGGCGCGAATATTTCCATCGAAGGCCGCCGCGCCGTGGTTCACGGCCCCACGACGCTCTCCGGCAGCCAAGTGATCGCCTCGGACCTGCGCGCTAGCGCATCGCTGGTGCTGGCCGCGCTAGTCGCGCGCGGAGAAACCGCCATCGACCGCGTGTATCACATCGACCGCGGCTACGAGCGCATCGAGGAGAAACTCGCCGCTGTTGGAGCGAGCATACGCCGCGTGTAGTGAGGCGTGTGACTGGTGACTTGGATTCCGGCTCGCCACGCTAACCCACTTTAAAAATGCCAGTTTCCGAGAAGCGGGCTTCACAGGTGTTGGCTTTGGTTATCGATAAAGAGAAAATGCAGTTGGACGAACACAACGCGTAGATCAGCTCAGTTTTAAAGTCCGTAGACCTTATACAAGAAGTATCCAATGAAAAAAACACCACCGAGAAACTGGATTGCGACTGTCCACCAAAACTCCTTGGGATCTTCGGCGCGGTTGACGATTTGACCATAGGGTGCCAACGTTTGTCCGGTTAACGTCCCACCCACGGCCAGGAATAATAAGAAAAGTCCAGGTATTAACCAAACACGCGCCCCATCAAGTCCGAATTAGGCATGAGCAAAGTCCCCATTTTTTCCTAGTTGCGTGATTCCCTGCGACAACGGTGGGCATGCGAAACTCATCGGAACAAGGTTACAGTAAATGCGTCAAAATGAGCGATTCGGGGAATTCCGAACACTCAACATGTAACGCCCCTGCCAGCTCAACCGGTCGATGCAACACCATCTGATCGGTTGATCCGGCAATACTTCCCCTAGCGTACCAACCTGTTGAGCTGTGTTCCTTCATACATAGACGGGCCACTGTAGCGCTTGAATTCCCCCAAATCGCCTGCGACCGGTCCCCGTTCAGAAGATCGCCAGCGGATTTAGCGGCGAACCCGTTCCCAAGGCGATCCGCAACGGGGCAGCCGAGAACAGAAACTCATAGCGATTCAACTTCCTGGCATGCTCGACGGCTCGTTCGAAATCGAGATTGTCGAAAATGCTCACGCCCATCGCTACGAGCGCCAGGCGATGAAGAGGGTTCGTGACCGTCGGCGGAAAGCCCGTGGGCGAAACGTCATTCGGTCCGTCACATCCGATGAACGAAACGCCGCGTTCTTTTATGAAATAGGCAACATCGGCGTGATAGCCCGCGAATCCCGCGGTGTTCGGCCAGGGACCCAGCGCGGCGCGCCGCTTCCATCGGCCCGTGTAGAGAAGGATGACATCGCCTGGCGACACTTTCACGTGCTCCAACTTTTCCAAGGCCTCCAGATCTTCCCTGTGGATGGCCGTGCCCGGCTCGAGCCAGCCTTGCGGAGTTGCCTTTCCCGGCAGGCGCGTTGCATCAAAGAGGACGGCTCGCGTCACCACGCCGTCTTTCAGGGCATTGATATTCCCTTTCGGGCAGCCTGCGGCAGCGTTGATGTCTTCCATGGTCCGCCCGTTGTATCCTTTGCCGTCGACCATCATGTGACAGTCCACGGAATCCAGATGGCTGTGAACCACTCCGTGATACGTGCCTGTATATTGGTACCGATCGGTCGTGCCCGTCGGAGTTACGTTGCCCAGAGTCCGCTCCAGAATATTCGGAGCATCCGCCGCTTTTTCCTGCGGGATGTCGTGCGCCAGGGAAATGGTTACGCCTTCCTTTGCCGTGGCCAGAGCCTGCTTCCGTTTCGCGGGCGTAATCAGATTGGCGGCGCCGAGTTCGTCGTCATCCCCCCATCGTCCCCAGTTGGAAAGCTCCTTCAACGCGCGGTGGTAGTCCTCTTCATTTGCAATCGTCGGGCGTGTCTTGTTTTGGGCCTGCGCGGAGGGGATGGAAACCGCCGCACCCAACACAACCAAACCAATCACCAGGATTCTCATGTTCCCTCCTCTGATCGAACTGGGGATTAAGACCGCGTCCCGTTCTAAAATGATCGCACATTCAATTCGTGCAGATTAATTCAGTCATTCAAGAAGCGGCTAGGTCTCGGCGCGCCACGGAAGTTAACATGACTGGCGATATGACGGAAAGCAACTTCAGGGTTGCCGACTATCCGGGAGTTGGCCCGAGCCCGCCAAGATCACAGGTATTCAACGCGCATTTCGTGGAGGATCTCGGATGCTCTCTTGTCGCTCTTCGCACAACAACTGAAACCGCAAGCCACATTCCGAAAAGAGGCTGTTAGTTAAGCTCCTGCGACGAACCTACCGAATATCCACTTCCTGGAAGCCGAAGCCCTTTAACATCCCCGTGATTGTGCTTCGCGCGTTTTCGGCAGCGATTTTTAGGATGCCATCTTGCAGTGCGTCTTGTTGGAGCTGGCGCTCAGCTTCTTCGCGGACTTCGCTTTCAAGGTTGGGGTCTGACGAAGAAAATATGCCGGTGTCACGGGAATATACTTTCGTCCTCGCATTATCGATACGCGTGCTGAAGACTTCCGCTGCGGGCAGGTGAATCGACACTTTCTGCCCCTGAATTAGGACATCGCCGGGCTGCAAACCCGTCAGATTAATCCCCGCAACCACTTCTCCATGCACCACCAGAAGCAGGCGGTCACCCGCCAGAAATTTCGGCAGGTAAGCGTTGGGGTGATCGCCCGAAATAATCTTATCCATCGCATAGCTCACGGTTTCCAGCCGCTGGAGTTGCTGAATTTGACGAACCACGGTCGGCTGACCCACGTTGATCTGCGTGCCTCCTCCGCGCAAAAGGCCCAACAACCCGATCCCAGTGGACAACCACGCCAGCGCCCCCACCAAGACGACAGTAAGAACCGCGCCTAAGAGGGTCCCCAGAATCCAAGAGTGCAGGTTCCGTGACTTTCCTCGCTTTCCGCGAGGTTCCGGTTCGTTAACGAGGGGAGCATTTTCATTGGTCATCTGTTTGCCCAGCAACTGCAGTGTAGACCAAGCCACAAATCATTGCCCGAATTCGTTCACAACGGCCGCCCAGTGGTCTCACCGGAAGCCCGCCCCCAAAGCCACATTCCGATAAGTCTTATCGGAATGCGGCCGGGACGCCAGCGGCCCCGTAGATTGTGCTTTTCGCTCCCCAAAGTGACTCCGTCGCTTGGCCCAGCCCATCCGGACGGTAGAATACTATTGTGAAATCTATCTCATGGCGAGTGCAGTTGGGATTAGTTGCCTTGGGGTATGCCGCCGTTTTCGTGGTTGCGGCGGCCTTACTCTTCGTCCGGCACCTGCAGGAACTCCAATATCCCGCTGAGGCATCTGGTGGTATGTGGGCTGCTGGCGACGCATTCCTCTACATCTTCATCGCCTGTCTCTTCATGGTCCCGACCGTCTTCCTAATCTGGATCACTGCAAGGTTCGAGGCCTTCTATACCGCATATTCCAAATTCCTGTTGGGTTTCAGCCTGAGTGCACCAGTTTGTCTGGGTGTGCTCTATCTTGGCGAAAATCGTGTCGGAGAGAGCATATTCACTCTTTGTTCGTACAGGCTCATGTGGTTGCCTTTTATTCTTGTGGGAATGGGGATCAGTCGGTTGGTGGCCCGATTTGATCGAGCAAAGCGGTTTGCTTCCTATGCGCTTCTGATCGAGGGGCTGACACTTGTAATAGCTGTTGCGCTGCTCATCCATGCATGGGGCGGACCCAAAAACCGTTGACGGAAGTGGTCCGGCATCTTACGCAGAAGCAGTTCTCCCGGTTTCTTCCAAATACGCAATCCAAATTTTCCGTCGCTTGCGCTGGATTCCGCCGGATAAACGGGATTTTCGGAATGCGGGAGATGGCTCCCGATAAGCAGATGTATCCTCTCTGTTCACATTCTGGTCGTAAGCCAGTAGACTCCGATTCTCGGAGTCTCACAGGACTCCCCACACTCGATTGCTCGCGGAGCGGGAGGAACAAATGAACCATGACGCTAGGCTGATGTCTGGCATTCTCTTAATCACCGTGCCCACGATTCAATATGGCGGCTATTTTTTACTGACGCTGTTTAGTGGGAAGATGACGCGGATGAATCCTTCGCCGCTGCAAATCAGTTTCTTTCGAGCCGGGCACGCGCATGCGGGTGTTTTGGTAATTCTTTCCTTGGTTTGCCAGATATTTGTGGAACATGCGGCACTGGGCCCCGCCTTCGCATGGTTCGCACGAATTGGTGTTCCGTTGGCTGCCATACTGATTCCGCTGGGATTTTTTCTTTCGGTCGCGTTCACCCCAGATCGCCCGAATAGATGGATTTTGTCGTTGTATGCGGGAGCTGTTGTAATGGCAACCAGCGTGGTCGTGCTGGGAGTCGGCCTGATTCGGGCATAACGAGCGAACGGAACCTGTCGCCAGGCTAAGTCCTTCCATGAGAAGGCCGGTTAGTGTCAAGTCGGTTTTTCCTTTTTCTCCCAGCGGGTTTTGCGTTTTGGCCGGGCCGCCTGATAAAAGGAAGCACAAGGCACGATTCTCGCGGTCCAGCATCGCGGTTTGAATTCAAACAGGCCGATGTTCGACTTGGTACAGGCCCGCTACCTCTCCCGATCCTGTCCCTCGGACCAGCAGACGTTCTGCTTCAGCAAATAATAACTTGCAGGTATGCGCCCACCGGCCGCCGCATTGATTCAGCATGCCGTTCGCCCGTTTCTAGCGCGTTTTACCAGGAGGAAGGCACAATGATGAGCAGATTTTACAGGATTTTCGTATTTGTCGCAGTCGTGGCGGTTTCATCGTCTGCCGCAGCGACGACGCGGTACGTGTCTCAGAGCGGCGGAGCTTTCGCCGGCGGATCGGTGTGTAATGGGCAAACGACGATCTCCATCGCGGCGATGTCAAACACGACGAATTCAGCCGGTGACCACGATTATCTCTGCGGCGCGCTCACCAGCCCGCTCACGCTCAACGGGAGTGGCGTGAGCGGGAACGTCGTCCAGGTCACATTCGACGCCGGTGCGGGCTTTTCGTTTCCGGCGGTGCCCGCTGGCGGGGCCATCACCGTCAACGGAAACTACTATGACATTGACGGCGGCGGCGGGAACTGTGGGTACATGTCTACGACGAACACGAATGTTCCGTGCGGCGTTGGCTACATCAAAAGCACGGCGAATGGGAGCGGCCTCGCGAACCAGGTGAACTCGATCGCCATCCTGGCCGACAGCACGACGGGCGTGACCATCCACGGGCTGGCGATCGGGCCGGTCTACGTGCACACCGGGACGACGGACGTGAACTGCCCGATCCCTGGGTGCTGGGGCGTGCGCGGCTATGGCGCCAACTCGCTGCACATCCACAACAACACGTTTCAGGAGATGCTGTGGGCCACGGACATCGGCGACAGCTCCCCGAATAGCTCGACGGACATACAGATTTACAACAATGAGTTCTTCCACTTCGACCATAACGCGATGGGAAACTCAGTCAGCAACTCCACCTTCCACGACAACCACCTGCACGACATGTCGAACTGGGACACGGGAAACACCGACGCCTATCACCACGACGGCCTCCACGTCTTCTCAGAGCCGGGGCAGACGATCAACGGTATCACCGAGTACAACAATCTGTTCGACGGGGACGTGGGCTTCAACACCACCTCGTGGATGTACAACGAGGACAACGGCGGTACGTTTGAGAACCTGGCGGAATTCAACAATGTCTTCTTCATGACCGGGGCCTTCAACAACACCAACGAGCAGCGATACTCCTGCTGCGGCGTGCTGATGGCCTGGGGCGATGCGGACAGTTTCGGCAGTAACGCGATTCTGGTGAACAACACGGTGTTCGGGCCGGGATACTACTCCGGGGCGGGCTCCGGGGCGCTGCTCGAGATGGAGCACAACGCGCGCTTCCAGAATAATCTTGTTGACAACGGGCAGAACGTCATCGGGGTGGCCTCCGGCACGACGTTCATCGCCGGTGGACTGAGCAACAACGCCTACGAGGATGCTGGTACGGATCACGGCACAGGCGGCGGCGCAAATACATTTTCGTGGAACGGGAATCAATTTTCCGACTGGGCGACGTGGAAGGCCGATAGCGGCGAGACGGGGAGCGTATTCAACACGGATGCGCTGTTTAAGCTGAACGCACTCGGGCAGCCTGGAACCGGATCGACCGTCATCAACGCGGGCGCGAACCTGACTTCACTGTGTTCCACGAGCGTCAGCGCGATGCCATTGACAGCGTTGTGCTCCGACGCGAATGGAAATCCCAGGCCGGCGACCGGGCCATGGACCATCGGCGCGTACGCCGTGGTTGGTTCGAGCGGGACTCATACGCTGCCGCAGCCGCCGACCGGGGTTAAGGCCGTCGTGAACTGACCTATAGGAAAACGCATGGAACTGGAGCCGTCGCACAGGAACTAAATCTAATGTAAATGATTGGCGAAACATTTCGCACCAGTACGCCAAGTCCCGTGAAACGGGATTGTCGGAGTCTGGAAATTTGGCCCTGTGAGACCCCAAAAGTCACACTCCGAGAAGCGGACCTCACAGGATTTGGCCAATCTGCGATACGGTGCTTCACGCGCAATCCCAGAATTTTCCAAGAATACGCCGACTCATAGGAGGCCAAACGACATTCCAGGATTACTGCTGGTTGCCCGTTAATCAGGACTTATGCAACGATGCTTGCGCCAGACCAGACAGAGGCTGAATGAGGTGGCGAAGACCGGCATGCATGGTTTCAATCCACAAGGTAGATGAACATGAATACGAAACCGCAGCCAGAGCAGTCCATGCGAGAGGAACAAATCCGTACGGTCCTGAATGCGCACTGGGAGGCGTCGGCAGCCGGCGATGCAAACGCGGAACACGATATTTACGATGACGACGCCATATGTGATTATCCTCAGTCGGGCGAGCGAATCCTCGGGCGAAGCAATTTGCAGGCCTTGCGGAGTCATCATCCCGGCAAGCCGTCCGGCTTCAAGGTCAAGCGGATTCTCGGAAACGGGGATCTCTGGATCACGGAATACACAATCACGTATCAGGGGCGGGTGGCATACACGGTGAGTATTATGGAGTTCCGCAACGGCAAGGTCGTCCACGAAACACAGTATTTCGGGGATCCCTTCGAGGCGCCGGCTTGGCGGAGGCAATGGGTTCAACAGATCACGTGACGCCGCGCTGAGGATGAGGAAGGTTTGTTTGGCGGATAGCCGACGATAGACGCCGAGCAGTGAGATTTCCCTATTGATTTAGCCCTCCGAAACCGCATGATTCAGATAGGGCTGAACGTTCAGCTTCCGAGGAACGCATGTGCGTAACGTAGCCGTCGATAGGTCCTGATCAACGAGCAAACCAGACAAGCGAAATCTCGTTGACTTTTCAGAAGTCCGGTTCTGGGAAGTTGCGGGATTGTGGGCGGGTGACCGCGTAACCGGACGTAATCCCCTGCCCGAACTGGCCAGTACCTGGTAAACGTTCATGAGGACTTGGCAGGCTGGTGCGAGATGGTTTGACCGTCGATCCGGTGGCCGAGCACGACGTGTGACAATTCAAGCGCGATAATCGTCGCCAGGCTGGCTTCATCCGGCAGCACGTCAATCATGCCGGCGACTTTCTGGCGACGGGCGACTGCGCGTGAGGCCGCGCAGTCACCCCGCCCACCCGATCGGATCTAGCCCAGTTCACCCCGATCATCTATGAGGCTCGAGCCTTCACTTATTGATCTTCTCAATCAGCCAGTCGGCCATTTGCGGGATCATGACTGGCCAGTACTCCACCGCGCAATGCTCGCCGCGGCCGAGCAGCCAAAGATCGCCCTCCTTCGCCGACTGGTAGGTCGACACCAGGTCCGGGACGGGGTTGCCGGCATCGCGCGTGCCATTGACCACGAGCATGGGCCCGTTGATCAGCTTGTCTCCAGGTTTTGCCTCAGGCGCCAACGAGTTCTTCTCGCCCAAGTGTAGCCCCGCACACATGGCCACGATCGCCTTCACGCGCGGATCGTTTCGCAGCGCCGCGCGCAACGAGGCGGCCCCGCCATAGCTTTGCCCGAAGAAGCTGATCCGCTTGGTGTCGATGTCCTCTCGCTTCATGTACGTGTCGAGAACGGCGAAATTGGCCTCCGCCTTGGTATCCGGGGGCCACTGCCTGCTCTCGCCGAAGGCGGGCAGGTCGAGCGTGGCGACGGCAAAGCCCTTGGCGAGCATGTCCTGGATGGGGCGCCAGTGGTTCGCCTTGTACTGGTCGACGCCCCCGTACCAGATGACGAGCGGCGGCTTGGCGACGCCGAACGGCTTGTGCAGATAGGTGGTGATGTAGCCGTCCTTGTACGGAGCCTTCACCAACTCCAGCGGCACGTCGAACAGCTTGCCGCCCTTCTGGTACACCCGCAGTTGTGCGTCATAGGCCTTCGCCTCCTGTTCCGAGTTAATCCTCGGGAACCAGGCGAGCGCGTAGTAGACGTTCGAGGTCATGTAGGCGTTGAGGGCCGGACGCCGCTGTCCGGTCTCAAGGAGCGTGTCGCCGCGGCCTTCGTAGTACTTGCCGAGGACGCTCCACTCATAGACCCACCCACCGGGGGCGTCGCCTTCTTGCCTCACGATCCGCTGGAGCGTTTGCCGGATCACATTTTCATCGCCCCCGAGGTACGTATACGCCCGGACGCGGCGCTCCTCAAGTAACACCTTCCCGTCTTTGAAGTTCGGGCTCTTAGCTGTCGCCTGGACCGCGGGCAGGGCCGGGGCTTGGGCGAAGCTGGCCGAGACAGCTAGGAGTGAGAACAATGGCACGGCCAGACCGATCGCCGCTGATCCGCGGAGTGCCCGCGTAAGGGTCTTCCTGAGACGAGGCATAAGCATAAGATTGATCCTTTCTAGCGCCAGATGAGACGATCGGCGGACTATAGCACTCGGACAAGGGGAATTCTGTATTTAGTTTTCCTTGGGTCTGGAAATGGAAATCCCAAGCCAATTGAAGAAATCAACGCGGGAACGGAAAAATTGTTGCAGGCTTGGGTGGGACAACGAGTTGATAGCATGTGGGATATGTTAGCGCGCTTGAGTCGTGCGCCGAATTTGTTGCGCGCGAAATCGCTTCTAGTGCCTTACATCACGCTTCACAGGTGAATCTTTCGACGATTGGTCCCGATAGGTCCTCTGTTGTGAAAATAGCCTCACTGCGACTGAAAATAAGAGATTTTATCGGGAAGTGGCCCAAATGTAATGATTCTGTATGTAGTTACAAACAGCTGAAAGTTCATCCTAGAATTTGGACAAAAAAGCACGGCCGATCAGGATGGCCTCTTCCCCAAGCAGCGTCTGGTTTCAGACCCAAGGGCAGGCGACCAACCTACCTTCTTTAAATTCGAGGGGAGGCACTGCGTCTGCGCAGGAAGGCTTCGCAATGGGACAGCGGGTACGAAACGCGCAGCCGGAAGGTTTGCGGACAGGATTTGGTACGTCACCGGAGAGGCGAATTCGCCGATCGTGCGTGCCTTCCGGATCGGGACGAGGGACTGCGGAGAGGAGCGCGCGCGAATAGGGATGCATCGGATTCTTGTAGATCTGCTCCCCAGGCCCGATCTCCACGATGTTGCCGAGGTACATCACGGCGATCCGGTCCGAGATGTGGCGCACTACGGAAAGATCGTGAGCGATAAAGATGTAGGAAAGACCGAATTCGTTCTGAAGGTCCTGCATCATGTTCACCACTTGGGCCTGGATCGAGACGTCCAGAGCGCTGACGGGCTCGTCCGCCACGACAATCTTGGGATTCGTGGCCAGAGCCCGCGCAATGCCGATCCGCTGACGTTGGCCGCCCGAAAATTCATGAGGGTAGCGGTTTGCTTGTTCCGGAGTAAATCCCACTTTCCCCAAAAGCCAGCGCACGCGATCTTTACGCTCCTTTGAGGACGCGTCGGTGTGAATCCCCAATGGCTCTTCCACGATCTGACCGACCATCATGCGCGGATTGAGCGACGAATAAGGGTCCTGGAAAATCATCTGAATGTCCGGACGGTAAGGCCGCATTTTATCGCGGCTCAGCCGCGACAAATCCACCGAGCCTGCCGCATGGTGATAGACGATGCTGCCCGAAATTTCCACGCCGTAAACCATCGCGCGCAGAATGTTCACAATCGCCCGCCCTACCGTGCTCTTCCCGCATCCCGATTCGCCCACCAGCCCCAGCGTTTCGCCTTGCTCGAGTCCGAAACTTACGCCGTCCACCGCTTTTACTTCGGCAATCTTTCGCGCGAATACACCTCCCTGCACGGGAAAGCTCACGCGCAAATCCTGCACCTCGAGAATTTTCATGGATTCACCAGATGGCAGCGCACCCAGTGTCCCGAGGAAGACTCGATTAGTTCCGGCTCGATCAACGCGCATCGTTCCAGCCGCTCGCTGCACCTTGTTACAAATTTGCAGCCGATAGGCAGATCGAGAATACTGGGGACATTCCCCGGAATCGTCGTGAGCCGCCGCTGCCTATCGCCGTCCACTGTCGGCAACGATGCCAGAAGACCTCGCGTGTAGGGATGCTGCGGATTCTTGAATAGCTCCTTCACCGGCGCCACTTCCTGGATTTTTCCGCCATACATGACCATCACCCTATGGCAAGTCTCCGCCACAACGGCGAGATTGTGCGTGATCAGGAGAATCGCCGCGTCCTTCCGCTGATCCTTGATCTGCAACATGAGTTCCAGAATTTGCGCCTGAATCGTCACGTCCAAAGCGGTCGTCGGTTCGTCCGCGATCAACAACGACGGATTGCACGCCAGCGCCATGGCGATCATGACGCGCTGCCGCATGCCGCCGGAGAATTGCTGCGGATAGTCGTTCATGCGCGACGCTGGATCCGGAATGCCCACCAATTCCAGCATTTGAACGGATCGCTGGAACGCCTCCTCTTTCGATACTTTTTCGTGCACCAGAACGGCCTCCATCACCTGCATGCCGATGGTGAAAACCGGATTCAGCGAGGTCATGGGTTCCTGAAAGATCATGCTGATTTCCTTGCCGCGCACGTCCCGGATTTCGTCCCACGAGATCTTCAGCAAATCCCGGCCCTTGAAGAGAATGGATCCGTCGACGATTTTTCCGGGCGGGTCGGGAATCAATCGCAGGATGCTCAATGCCGTGACGCTCTTGCCCGACCCCGATTCACCGACCAACCCAAGGACTTCGCCGGGGAATATGTCGAAGTTCACTCCATCGACGGCCTTAGCGGTCCCTGCTTCGGTCTGGAAATAGGTCCTCAAGTTTCGGATCTGCAGGACTGGGACTTGAGTTGTGCTCACCGCAGCCTCGAATATTCCTTGGGATCGAAAGCTTCGCGAACCGCCTCGCCGATAAAGACGATGAGCAGAAGAGTGACGAACATCGCGGCCAAAGGGAAAAAGACGAGCCACCATTTCGTGAGATTCTCTACCCCTTGCTCAATCAATTCTCCCCAACTCGGCGTGGGCGCAGGCAAACCAAAACCCAGAAAATCCAGGGCTACCAGCGCGCTGATGTTCGCCACAACCATGAACGGCGCAAAGGAGACCACGGGCGTGAGGGAGTTGGGCAAAATATGCTTGAAGATGATGGACGAGTCGGAAGCTCCCATGGAAATGGCCGCCGCCACATAGTCCTTCGTTTTCTCGCGGTAGAACTCGCCTCTCACGTAGTACGTGATTCCCATCCAATCAAACGCGGTCAAGATCAAAATCAGCAGCCAAAAAGACGGCTGCAAAACGAGATTTCTTCCCGGAAGGTAAATCGGCACCACGATCGAGCTCACGATGATGATGGTGTAAAGAAACGGAAGCGAAGACCATATTTCGATCAGGCGCTGGCCGAGAATATCCAGTTTGCCCGCGAAATACCCCAACAGCGCCCCGACCGATACCCCTATGGCCAAACTGATGACCAAAACCAGAAGCGCAAAGGAAAGCGAAACGTTGAATCCGTAGGCCAGCCGCGCGAAAATATCCCGGCCGCGATCGTCGGTGCCGAAGATGTGCTGCCGCGAAGGCGCATTCGGAGGGCTGCCCGGAAGATCCAAGAGGGATTCCGTAGGGCTGTACGGATAGGGGGGAAGGACCGCCCAGCTTCCCTTGTTTTCTTGCCGGAATTCCCGCGCCACATCCCGATAATCCGGCTCGCCAATTCTCTCCTGACCAAAGGCCGACGCCGGGTAGTAATGGATCAGAGGAAAATAAAACTTACCGTCGTATCGCACTAACAATGCTTCATTGTTGATGAGCATCGGCAGAAGAAAGGAAATCCCGTATGCGGCCAGAAGAATAAGGAAGGAGTAATACCCCCGCTTGATGGTCCGAAATTTGCGAAGTCGTTTGCGAAAGACGGAGATCGACGGACGTTCCGCCGGACCCGGGGTTTGGGGCGTGGGTGGAATCTCCTCGAGATTCACAAGGGTGTCCCGTTCGCTCATTTGAATCGAATCCTGGGATCCACCACAACGTAGATCATGTCGGAGAGGATATTGCCGACCAGCAGCAGCACGCTGTCGATCACCAGAATGCCCAGTGCCACGGGATAATCCCGCTGCAATATGGAGGTGTACCCCAGATACCCCATCCCATCGATGTTGAACACCTTCTCAATGAGGAACGACCCCGCCAAAATGATGCTGATTACATTTCCCAGACCGGTGACAATCGGAATAAGCGAATTCCTCAGCGCATGGACAAAGACGACGCGGCGTTCGGTCAAACCCTTGGCGTACGCCGTGCGCACATAATCCTGCCCCAGGTTTTCCATCAGCGAGTTCTTCATCAGGATGGTAAGCGTGGCAAATGACTCGATCGTGTAGCACAACACCGGAAGAAACATGTAATGGATCTGCGCGGTAATTTTCCCAAAGAAGCTCAGGTATTCCCAATTGCCTGGACGGAACCCGCCCAGCGGGAAGAGATTCAAGAAACTGCCTCCGCCCAAAAGCACAAGCAGAGCCGTCCCCAGAGCCCAACCGGGGATTGAGTAACCGAGAAACACAATTAGGCTGCTGAAAAGATCGAAGCGAGAACCGTGCCGAATCGCCTTGAATACGCCAAGCGGAATGCATACAAGATAACTCAAAAAGAATCCCGTCAGACCCAAGAAAATCGAAATAGGAAACCGGGATTTGATGACGTCCCACACGGGATCCTGATAAATGTAGGATCGCCCAAGATCGAGGTGCAAAACTTTCCATAGCCACTGTGCGTACCGGATGTGCACAGGCTTGTCAAAGCCGTAGTAGCGGCGCATCTCGTCGAGCGCCTCCTGCGGAATATCGACGTCCACACTTCTGCCGCCGCCTCTCTGCGCCAAGGACATCTTGTACTGCATGATTTGGCGTTCCACCGGGCCGCCCGGAACGAAATTCATTACGAGGAACACGGCCAGCGTGATGCCGACAAAGGTCGGTATGATCAGCAGGAAGCGTCGGACAAAATATCCGGTCATAGAGGTTTAAGGAATCTTCTTGCGCTCACTACTTTGCCGGCGGGTGCGCCTTCGCATACTCATCCCAGTAATGATCGTCGGTCTGCCCAACTTCCAGTTTCACGGAGGAGTCGCCCAAAGCCCGCTTTAGCTTGGCATCCTTGTCAGGGTCCACCCACCACAATATATGTGCCGTATAGGTGTCGCCCGTCCGCGTCAGATAGCCTGGCGGAGTTCCGAACTTGTTCCAGAAAGCGATGCGGGTAAATGGAGCGGTCCAGTGCAACATATAATTATAGGAATTCGCAACAATTCCGTCGATTTCGCGGATGATGCGAATCCGCTCCTGCGTGTCGAACGACTTGTCATACTGCTTGCAAAACTCGTCGACCCGTGCGCTCTTGAATCCCGTAACATTATTGGTGTTGTCCACGTCGGCGAGCGTGGATTGCCATTCGGTCTCGGGATTGGGAAAAAGCAAGCCGCCCCACGCCAGATGCGCCATCTGAAACTTGCGTTGGTCGACCATTTGAATCTCCGTTTCAAAAGTCAAGAGGCGGAGAGTCAGGCCGATCCCGACTTTTCGCAAATCCTCCTGGTACACGGTCAGTTCGGGCTCGTTGATCTTGTTCCGGTAGAGTAACTCGATTTGCAACGGCGCTCCGTTTTTCACCAACCTTCCCTGGTTGTCACGGCTGTTCCAGCCCGCGTCGGCGAGCAGCTTTAACGCCTCTTGCGGATCGTAGTCGTTCTTTGGGTTGGCAGGATTCTCGTAGGGAGTTCCGGTATAAAAAGAATTTTCCGCCTGGAATTCGTTGAACAATATCTTCTCGATGATCTGCTTGCGGTCCAGAAGTAGCGTTAAAGCCTTACGGACGCGAATATCGTCGAATGGGGGCTTCCGAGCGTTGAAGGCAAATTCACGGATTGTCTGAGGCTGGCTGTTATACACTTTTCGCTTCTGGATCAAGCCCCGCTGGACATTCTCAAAGTT
>JGI12269J14319_10001808_pt1 | contig 20971 bp, 16 predicted proteins | sample PeaSoiSIISIP2007_FD_14319 | JGI IMG/M metagenome (IMG submission 14319)
GCAGTCCCGCTAGCGACAGGATCTCCTCCCGCTGCGGCGTGACGCCCTTGACCTGCTTGAGGTTGTCCAGCACATAGCCGCTTGCCTTGAACATGCGGCCGAAGTGCGTGAGCTCCGGAAACACCGTGTGGCACGCCTCGCAGGCCATTCCGGTCTGTCGGGCGTAGCTCGGCACGGCATGCGCCGCGGGGACCGCGAGCAGCAGCAGGGCGGGGGCCAGCACGCGCACCCCGCGCGCGGCGATTGGACGCCATAGATTCATGTCACTCCCTCCAGGTTCGGTGCGTTGGCTCGGTTGCCCACGACGGGAAACCTATACGAGTGGTGCGGTGCGCCACAGATCGGCCAATACGTAGATCTGGGTGGCTTATCCCTTGACAGGGCTCTTAAACTGGCGGGCGGGCGTGGTCGGCGCCGTGCGCTCAGCAGGCGGGCGGGTGGCCGAGGCGGGGCCCGTTCGGGGAGAATGCGCCGATGTCCGTCACCCCGGTTCCGCCGCCTGGCCTGTTCAGCCACTGCAAGTACTGGGCCCACCGCTTCGGCACTGCGCTGTTTCTGCCGACCTCGCGCGCCGAGCTCGATACGCTCGGCTGGGACGCCTGCGATGTCATCATCATCAGCGGCGATGCCTACGTCGATCATCCGAGCTTCGGCATGGCGATCGTGGGGCGGCTCCTCGAGGCGCAGGGCTTTCGGGTCGGCATCATCAGTCAGCCCGACTGGCGCAGCCCGGACCCGTTCGGGGAACTCGGTCCCCCCACGCTGTTCTTCGGGATCACCGCCGGCAACATGGATTCGATGGTCAACCGCTACACGGCGAACCGCCGCGTGCGGAGCGACGACGCCTACACGCCGGGTGGCGCGGGCGGAAAGCGGCCGGATCGCGCGGTGCTCGTCTATGCCCAGCGGGCGCGCGAGGCGGCCCCGGGCACGCCGATCGTCATCGGCGGCATCGAGGCCTCGCTGCGGCGCATCGCCCACTTCGACTACTGGTCGGGCAAAGGGCGCCGCTCGGCACTGCTCGATGCCAAGGCGGACCTGCTCGTGTATGGCAACGGCGAGCGCCAGATCGTCGAGATCGCCCACCGGCTTGCGGCCGGCGAGACGATCGCGGATCTGACCGACATCCGCGGCACGGCCTTCGCGCGCCGCGAAACGCCCGCCGGGTGGATCGAGATCGACTCGACCGAGCTCGACGCGCCGGGTCCTTTGAATCCGCCCGTCGATCCGTACGCCGCCGAGCCGGAACGGCGACAGGCGCGCGCTGCGTCCGCGGAACCGGGAGTCGCGGTCGTCCGGTTCGCGCGCCGGGTGCCGAATGCGGACCGCGCCCGCAGCGTCATCCGGCTGCCGGCCTTCGATGCAGTGCGTGAGGACCCCGTGCTGTACGCCCACGCCTCGCGGATCCTGCACCAGGAGTCCAACCCCGGGAATGCCCGTGCGCTGGTGCAGCGGCACGGCGCGCTTGAGGTGTGGCTGAACCCGCCGCCGATCCCGCTCACCACGGCGGAGATGGACGCGGTGTACGAGCTGCCCTATCGGCGCGTCCCGCATCCCCGCTACCGCGATGCCAAGATCCCCGCCTACAGGATGATCCGCTTCTCGGTGACGATCCAGCGCGGCTGCTTCGGCGGCTGCACGTTCTGCTCCATCACCGAGCACGAAGGACGGATCATCCAGAGTCGCTCCGAGGACTCCGTCATCCGCGAGGTCGAGGCGGTGCGCGACACCGTCCCCGGGTTCACCGGCGTGATCTCCGACCTCGGCGGCCCGACCGCGAACATGTACCGGCTCCACTGCAAGAGTCCGGCGATCGAGTCGGCCTGCCGGCGGCCGTCGTGCGTGTACCCCGGCATCTGCCCGAACCTCGATACCAGCCACGCGCCGCTCGTGAGTCTGTACCGCCGCGCCCGCGCCGTCCGGGGCATCAAGAAGGTGCTGATCGCCTCGGGCGTGCGCTACGACCTCGCGGTCGAGTCGCCGGAGTACGTCAAGGAGCTCGCCCAGCATCATGTCGGCGGCTACCTAAAAATCGCACCGGAGGCGATCGCCGAGGGACCGCTCTCGAAAATGATGAAGCCCGGCGTCGGCAGCTACTACCGCTTCAAGGAGCTGTTCGACCGCTATTCGGCGGAGGCGGGCAAGCAGCAGTACCTGATCCCGTACTTCATCGCCGCCCACCCCGGCACCACCGATGCCGACATGCTCGAGCTGGCCCTCTGGCTGAAGGCCAACGGTTTCCGAGCGGACCAGGTGCAGGCGTTCCTGCCCTCGCCGATGGCCACCGCGACCGCGATGTGGCACTCAGGGAAAAACCCGCTGAAACGCGTGAGCCGCTCGAGCGAGCAGGTGACGGTCCCGAAGGAATTGCGGGTGCGCCGGCTGCACAAGGCGTTTCTCCGCTACCACGACGCCAACAACTGGCCGGTGCTGCGCGAGGCGCTGAGGCGCATGGGCCGCGAGGATCTGATCGGCAGCGGCCCGCACCAGCTGATCCCGGCCTGGCAGCCGCGCCGCACGGGCGAGGCGCCTTCCGCCGCGCGCCTCCCGGGGACGCGGTGTCGGACGCAGCACACGGGGCTTGCGCCGCGCCCGGTGGCCTCCCGCAAGCGATGAACGCGCCGCCCCGCCACGAGCCGCGCCCCGAGCTGTACGGACCGCTGCTCGCACGGTTCCAGCCGTCGGCGGGGGAGCGGTGGGTCGGGCGGTTGCTGCTGGCACTCCTGCGCCTGCCCGGGACGTCCGGGCTGCTGCGCGCCTGGCACGCGCGGCGGACCCGCCCGCGCCCCTGAGCGCGATTTCGCGGGCCGCGCTTGCCCCGGGCAGGCACGCGCCAGTAGATTGTGCACCGCAACCAACCACGCTGGCCGTACATGACGCGACCCGACTCCGCTGCCGCGAGCCCCATGGGCTGGATCGTCCACAAGTTCGGCGGTTCCTCCGTGGCGGATGCCGAGTGCATCCTGCGCGTCGCGACGATCATCGAAGCCGAGACCGGGCCGCGGGTCGCCGTGGTGTTGTCGGCCTGCAAGGGCGTGACGGACGGGCTGCTCGAGCTGGTCGCGCTCGCCGAGCAGCGGACCGACACCCACCTCGAGCGCCTCGCGGGCATCCGCGCGCGCCACGCCGGGATCGCCGACACGCTGCTGTCGGCGGACGGCGCCCGCGACTACACCAGGACCCTCGATGCCGACTGCCGCGACATCAGCGGAATTCTGCAGACGGTGGGCCTGATTCGCGCGGCCGCGCACAACATCCGCGACCTCGTCGCGGGCTACGGCGAGATCTGGTCGACCCGCCTGTATGCCCGCCTCCTCATCGAGCGCGCGCGCCGCCCGGGCGCGGTGCGCTGGGTCGACGCGCGCGAGGTCATCGTCGTCGAGTGGGGCGCGCTCGGGCCGGCGGTGCAGTGGCCCGAGTCGGAGTCAGCACTCGCGCGCCACCTCCCGGCGTCGTTCGAGGGCACGCTGGTGATCACCGGGTTCATCGCCTCGAACCGGCGTGGCATCCAGACGACGCTCGGGCGCAATGGCAGCGATTTTTCCGCCTCGATCTTCGGGGCGCTGCTCGCGGCCCGCGAGATCGTCATCTGGACCGACGTCGACGGCGTGCTGTCGGCCGATCCGCGGCGGGTGCCCGACGCGAAGGTGATCGACTCGCTGAGCTACAGCGAGGCGATGGAACTCGCGTACTTCGGCGCGAAGGTCATCCATCCGCAGACAATGGCCCCGGCCATCGCGCGGCAGATTCCGATCCTGATCAAGAACAGCTTCGCGGCGACGAAGCCCGGGACGCTGATCTGCGCGCACCCCCGCTCGGCGCTCAAGGTCAAGGGCATCACCACGATCGACGCAGTGGCCCTCGTCAACCTCGAGGGCGCCGGCATGATCGGCGTGCCCGGCACGGCGCAACGCCTGTTCGGCGCGCTGCGCGATGCCGGAATATCGGTGATCCTGATCTCGCAGGGCAGCAGCGAGCATTCGATCTGCTTCGCGATTCCGGACGCCGAGGCGCTCGCCGCCGGGGAGGTCGTGCAGCGGGCATTCGACAGCGAGCTGCGCGAGGGCCAGATCCAGCAGGTGGAGGTCAGTCGCGAGTGCGCGATCCTCGCGGTCGTGGGGGACGGCATGGCCGGCAGCCCCGGCATCGCCGCCAAGGTGTTCGGTGCGCTCGGCGATGCCGCGGTCAACATCCGCGCGATCGCGCAGGGCGCCTCGGAGCGCAACATTTCGGTGGTGATCGAGGCCCGCCACTCGACCCGCGCACTGCGGGCCGTCCACGCCCGCTTCTACCTGTCGCCGCACACCGTGTCGATCGGCCTGATCGGTCCGGGCCTGGTCGGCGCGGCCCTGCTCGACCAGCTCGGCTCGCAGCTGCAGCGGCTCAAGGACGGCGCCAACCTCGACCTGCGCGTGCGCGGCATCCTGAGCTCGAAACGGATGCTGCTGGCCGAGGGCGAGATCGACCTCGCCCGGTGGCGGACCGTCTGGCAGGCGGGCGGGCGGCCCTGCGACCTCGGCGTGTTCGCGCGCCACGTGCACGCGGAGCACCTGCCGCACGCGGTCATCATCGACTGCTCGGCGAGCGAGGAGGTCGCGCGCCACTACGCCGACTGGCTGGCGGCCGGGATTCACGTCGTGACGCCCAACAAGAAGGCCAACAGCGGGCCGCTCGCCTACTACGCAGCGCTCAAGGACGCGGCCCGCTCCGCCGGTACCCACTATCTGTACGAGGCCACCGTCGGCGCCGGGCTGCCGGTGGTCCAGACGCTGCGCGACCTGCGCGAGACGGGCGATGAGCTGCGCTCGGTCGAGGGCATCTTCTCCGGAACGCTCGCCTATCTGTTCAACGTCTACGACGGCCGCGAGCCGTTCTCCACAATCGTCCGCGCAGCCAGGCAGAAGGGCTACACCGAACCCGATCCGCGCGACGACCTGTCGGGCACCGACGTCGCGCGCAAGCTGATCATCCTCGGCCGCGAGGTCGGCGTTCAGCTCGAGCTCGGCGACGTCGCGGTCGAAAGCCTCGTTCCAGCCGAGCTCGCGACGGGCTCGGTGGAGGAGTTTATGGCGCGACTGCCGGAGTTCGACGCGCACATGGCCGCCCGCTTCAGCGAGGCGCAGGCGCAGGGGCAGGTGCTGCGCTACGTCGGCCGCCTCGATGCGGCGGGTCGCGCGACCGTCGGGCTCGTCCGCCTCGACCGCCAGCATGCCTTCGCCAACATCGCACTGACCGACAATGTGGTGCGTTTCGAGACGCGCCGCTACTGCGACAATCCGTTGATCGTGCAGGGTCCCGGGGCCGGCCCCGAGGTCACGGCCGGCGGGGTGTTCGGCGATTTGCTGCGCCTGTGTGCCTACCTCGGCACCAAGATCTGAGCGGGCACGCGAGGTGCATCGTGCGTAACAGCGCCACGGCCTTCGCGCCGGCAACCGTCGGCAATGTCGGCATCGGCTTCGACATCCTCGGCCACACGGTCGAGGCGCTCGGCGATCGCGTCCGCGTCGAGCGCTCGGCGACGCCGGGCGTCAGGATCCGGGCGATCACCGGCCTTGATGTGGCGCTGCCGCTCGAGGCGGCGCGAAATACCGCGGGCCAGGCGCTGCTGAGTCTGATCGAGGCGCAGCGCCTTGACTTCGGCCTCGAGGTGACGATCGACAAGGGCATTCCGCTCGGCTCCGGGCTCGGCGGCTCGGCGGCCTCGGCGGTCGCCGCCGTCGTCGCCGGCAACGCGCTGCTGCCGCAGCCGCTCTCCAAGCTCGAGCTGCTGAAGTTCGCGATGCAGGGCGAGGCCGTGGCGAGCGGGTCGGTGCACGTCGACAACATCGCNCCNTCGCTGTTCGGCGGGCTCGTGCTCACGGTCGGCATCGACCACCCGCGNACCAAGCAGATCCCGGTGCCNCCGGGCATCCGCTGCGTGCTGGTGCATCCGCACATGTACCTGTCGACCCGGGAGGCGCGCCGGATCCTNTCGAAGACCGTCGAGCTCTCGGACCTCGTCTGGCAGTGCGCCAACCTCGCNGGGTTCATTTCNGCGTGCTACACCAATGACCTCGACATGATCCGCGACGCGTTCGAGGACGTGGTCGTCGAGCCGCAGCGCCAGGCGCTGATCCCGGGCTTCAGGGCCGTCAAGCACGCGGCGATGTCGAACGGCGCGCTCGGCTGCTCGATCTCGGGTGCGGGCCCGACGGTGTTCGCGTGGTGCGAGACGCCGGCCGCCGAAGCGATTGTCACCGCCATGACGGGCGCCTTCGCCGCCAACGGCCTCGCCTGCGATCGCTGGATCTCGGCGATCGAGCCGGTCGGTGCACGGGTGATCGACTGATGCAGTTCGTCAGCACGCGCGATCCCGGTCACGGCGTCGGGCTCTCGGCCGCGCTCGCGCAGGGCCTCGCGCCCGACGGCGGGCTGTACGTGCCCGAGCGCTTCCCGGTGGCGAGCCCCGCCGACTTCGACGGCGCGGCGACGCTGCCGGCGGTCGCGCCGCGACTGCTGAGGCCCTTCTTCGCCGGCGATGCGCTCGCGCTGGCGTTGCCGACGATCGTCGCCGAGGCCTTCGATTTTCCGGTGCCGCTGGTGCCGCTGCCNCTCGCNGAGGANGCNGCGGTGCTCGAGCTGTTCCACGGACCGACCGCGGCCTTCAAGGACTTCGGCGCGCGCTTCCTCGCCGGCTGCTTCGCGCGCCTGCCGCACGATCCGGCCCGCCCGCTGTCGATTCTGGTCGCGACCTCCGGCGACACCGGGGGCGCGGTCGCGGCAGCCTTCCACGGCCGCCCCGGCGTCGAGGTCGTCGTACTCTACCCGAAGGGGCTGGTGTCACCGCGGCAGGAACAGCAGCTGACCTGCTGGGGTGGCAACGTCCGAACGTTCGCGGTGCTCGGCACGTTCGACGACTGCCAGGCGCTCGTCAAGGCGGCGTTCGGCGACGCCGAGCTGCGGGCGCGGCGGGAGCTCACCTCTGCCAACAGCATCAACATCGGACGGCTGCTGCCGCAGGCGTCGTACTACGCCTACGCGAGCCTGCTGACGTGTCGCCGCACCGGCCAGCCCGCCAGCTTCATCGTGCCGAGCGGCAACCTTGGTAATGTGCTGGGAGCGGTCTGGACGAAGCGCATCGGCCTGCCGATCGGCGAGCTCGTGCTTGCCTTCAACGAGAACCGCACGGTCCCCGATTACCTCGCCTCGGGCGAGTGGCAGCCGCGGGCGAGCAGGGCGACGCTTGCCTCGGCCATGGACGTCGGCAACCCGAGCAACATGGAGCGGCTGCGGTACCTGTACCCGGANTGGCGCGCGCTCGCGCAGGCGGTGAGCGCGGTCACCGTGTCCGACGATCAGATCCGCAGCCGGATACGCACCGACCGCGCCCGGCTCGGCCAGACCTGGTGCCCGCACACGGCGACCGCCGCGGAAGCCTATGCGCGACTCGACGGCCGCAGGCGCGCCGCGGGACCGTGGGTGCTGGTCGCGACGGCGCACCCGGCCAAGTTCCCGGAGACCGTCGAGCCGCTGATCGGTGAGCGCGTGCCGGTGCCGCCAGCGCTCGCCCGCCTTCTTGCCCTGGCGCGATACGTCCGCGACATTCCGGCATCGCTCGAGGCACTGAAGGCGGCGCTGCCGTGAGGATCCGCGACCTGCCGCTCGAGTGGCTGCTGGGGGCAGCGGGGCTGATCGCTGTCGCCGTCGCGGTCGCCGCGGTGGTCGGGTTCTCGGTGTGGCGCCGCTACCGGGCCCGCCGCGCGCTGCTTGAACGAATCGAGTCAGTCGCGACCGAGTACCTGATGGACGTCGTGCTGCCGGATGGCAACGGCGGCTGGTTCCACGTCGACTTCCTGCTGCTGACGGCCGCCGGACTCGTGGTCCTCGACCTGCGCGACCTGCCGGGGCTGATCTTCGGCAGCGAGCAGATGACGGAGTGGACCGTGATGCACAAGAACCAGCGATCGACGTTCCCGAACCCGCTGGGGTCGCTCTACGACCGCGTCGCGGTCGTCCGCCAGCTCGCCGGCGATACGGTGCCGGTCGAGGGCCGGGTGGTCTTCACGGACCGCGGCACGTTCCCGAAGGGCCACCCGCGGTCGGTGACCCGGCTCGCCTCGCTCGCCACCGAGCTTCCCCCGCTCGGACCCTTGGGCGCCGAGGCGGCGCGCGCGCACCTGGGACCTGCCTGGGAGCGCGTCCGCGCGGCCGCGAGCCCGAGCCCGCTGAAGCGCGACTAGGCCGGGGACGACGCGCCGCGGTCAGCCGCCCCGGTTCGCGTGCGCGGCCAGCACCGCCGCGACGCAGCCCGTGACCTTGCGCACCGCCGCGAGGTGCAGGAACTCGTTCGGTCCGTGCGCATTCGAGTTCGGACCCAAGACGCCCGTCACCAGGAACTGCGTGCCCGGGTAGCGCTCGGCGAGCATGCCGATGAACGGGATGCTGCCACCGGTGCCCATTGCGAGCGCCGGGCGACCGAAGAAGTCCTGCGAGGCGCTCTGCACCGCGCGCTCGAGCCACGGCGCGAGCGGCGGGGCATCCCAGCCGGCGAGCGAGGAGCCCACCTCGAAGCGGACGCGGGCGCCGTAGGGCGGCTGCCGCTCGAGCGCGGCGGTGACGCGCGCAGCGGCGGCAGTCGCGTCGAGCGTCGGCGGGAGCCTCAGCGACAGCTTGAGCGCGACGCGCGGCAGCAGGACATTCCCGGCACTGCCGAGGGCCGGCAGCCCGTCGGCCCCGGTCACGGTCAGCGTCGGCTTCCAGGTCGAGTTGAGCAGCAGCTCGGTCGGATCGTTGCTGACCGGGCGCGCCGTCGGAACGAACGGAATCTTGCCCGCGACCGTGCCACCGAGCACCGCCGCCGCCGCCCGCGCCTCGGCGATCCGGCCAGGCGGTGTCACCACGTGCAGTTCCTCGAGCGCGACGTCCCCGGTGTGGACGTTCTCGATCCGGTCGAGGAGCCCGCGCAGGATCCGGAATGGCGAGGCCGCGATGCCGGTCGCCATCCCGGAGTGCACGCCCTCGGTCAGCACGTCGACCGAGAGGGTCCCGATGAGGTTGCCGCGCAGCGAGGTCGTCAGCCAGCACTGGTCGTAATTGCCGCACTCCGCATCGAGGCAGATCACGAGGTCGGGCGTGCCGAGCCTCGATCCGAGATGCTCGACGTAGGCGGGCAGGTCGGGACTGCCGCTCTCCTCGGAGCCCTCGATCAGGATTGCGCAGCGCGCGTGCGGCAAGCGCTGCTCCTCGAGCGTGCGGATCGCGAGCAGGCTCGAGAACACCGCGTAGCCGTCGTCGGCGCCGCCGCGCCCGTAGAGGCGCCCGTCGCGGATCACCGGCGTCCACGGGTCGAGGCCCGCGTCCCAGCCGGTAAACTCGGGCTGTTTGTCGAAGTGGCCGTAGAGCAGCACCTCGCCGGGCGCCGTCCCGGGCACCTCGGCGAACAGCAGTGGCGTGCGTCCCGGCAGCCGGATGACCTCGACCGTCAGGCCCGTGATCTGCTGGCTGCGGCACCACTCCACAAGCACTGCCGCCGCGCGGTCCATGTGTCCGTGCGCCTGCCACTCCGGATCGAACAATGGGGACTTGTTCGGCACGCGGATGTAGGACTCGAGGCAGGGCACGATGCTGCCCGTCCACTCGCTGTCGATGCGCCGTGTGGCAGAGACGATGTCCATCGGGTGTTGGTCCTATTGTTTTGTTATAAATTAAATAGATATAGACATTATCGAAGGTCGTTTAGACGTACTGTCATTGCCCCGCTATCCGCTTCCCGCGAGCGATGCAGGTGCGGCTGCGCCGGCGTCGGGCAGGCCGAAGAACCCGATCGCGGTCGACGTCGTCGCCGCAGCGAGTGTCTCCTCGGCCTCACCGCGCGCCGCCGCCACCGCGCGGCACACCTCGCGAAGGTACGCCGGTTCGTTGCGGCGCGAGGCAGGCTTCGGCTGCAGCGACCGCGGCAGCAGGTACGGGCCATCGGTCTCGAGCATCAGCCGCCCAGCGGGCACCTCGCGCACGACCTCGGCGAGGTGCCGGCCACGCCGCTCGTCGCAGATCCAGCCGGTAATCCCGATATGGAGGCCGAGCGCCAGGTATTCCTCGGCCTCGGCGCGGCTGCCGGTGAAGCAGTGCGCAACCGCCGGCGGCCGGGCGGGACCGGCCGCGCGTAGTAGCGCCACGAAGTCGGCGTGGGCGTCGCGCTGGTGCAGGAACAGCGGTTTGCCGGTGCGGACGGCCAGCTCGAGCTGCAGTTCAAATGCGCGTCGCTGCACGTCCCGCGGGCTGAGGTCGCGGTAGTAGTCGAGACCGCACTCACCGACCGCGACCACCGCAGGCGCGCCGAGCAGCGCCGCGAGCCTCGGCATCTCGCCCGCGCCAAGCTCGCTCGCGTGGTGCGGATGGACGCCCGCCGTTGCCGACAGGAACCCCGGGTCAGTCGCCGCGAGCGCCGCGGCCGCGGGCGAGGAGGCGAGCGAGCTGCCGGTGATCACCAGGTGGATGATTCCGGCCGCTTTCGCCCGCGCGATGACCGCGCCGCGGTCAGCCTCGAAGCTGTGGTGCGTGAGGTTGATTCCAATATCGATGAGACGTACGGGAACGGTCATGACCCTATGGTAGCTTTCGGCGGCGCTTTTTTTCGGGATCGAACGCCGGAGAGTGGCCGATGAGGCTTCGCACAGATCGACGCCGGTGGCGGGCTTCCAGTCGGTGGGTCGTCGCCGGCCTCCTTGCCTTCACCGCGTGCGTGTCCGCGGCCCGCGCCGCCACGCCCGAGGAACTCACCGACGCGGCGGCGAAGGCCGACTACGCCTTCTTCACTGAGGATCGGCGCGCACTCGCCCGCCTGGTCGCGGGCCTCGGCGCGTTCGGCGAGTCGAGCGATCCGCTCGAGCTCTATGCCTACGCGCTCGCCGAGTTCCGCCGGCTGCAGCTCGCCGCGCGCAGCCATGACGACCGCGACACGGAAGCCGCCGGCAGCGCCTGCCTCGCGGCGCTCCAGAAGCGCAGCGCCGCCAGCCCCCGGGACGCGGAGGCCCTCGCCCTCGAGGCCGCCTGCGCCGGATATCTCGCCGAGCTCGGCGGGCTCAGGCGGCTGACGGCCGGCCACAAGCGCGACGTGAGCCTGGCGGCCGCGCGCAGCCTCGCGCCCGCGAACCCGCGGGTGCTGCTGACCGGTGCGCTCACGACCTGGTTTGGGAGCAACGCGACCGCCGCGACCCGCAGCGAGGCCCGCGCGGCATTCGTCCGCGCGGCCTCCGCGTTCGATGCGGTCGCCCCCGCTGCACCGGGCGAGCCGACCTGGGGCGCAGCGGAGGCCTGGCTGTTCGTCGGCCGCGCACTCGAGCAGGACGGCGAGCTCCTCGGCGCGCGCAGCGCCTACGAGCGCGCGCTGCTGATCGCACCGGACTTCGCGGCCGCGCGCCGCCGGCTCGGATCGCTCGCCAGCCGGCGCTGACGACGCGCGCGGTCGGCGCGCTCGAGCGCCCCTGATATCATCGCGCCCCGTGACCGGCTCGCCCTTCAAGCATCTGCTCGAGCCCCTCGACCTCGGGTGGGTGCGGCTGCGAAACCGCGCGCTGATGGGCTCGATGCACACCGGGCTCGAGGACCATGAGGCCAACTACCCGCGGCTCGCGGCGTACTTCGCCGCGCGGGCCCGCGGCGGCGCGGGCCTGATCGTCNCCGGCGGGATCGCGCCGAACCGGGCCGGCTGGGTCGCGCCGTTCGCCGGCAAGCTGACCGCGGCGCGCGAGCTGCCGCGCCACCGGCTGGTGACCGAGGCGGTGCACGCCGAGGGCGGCCACATCTGCATGCAGATCCTGCACGCCGGCCGCTACGCGCACCATCCGCTGTCGGTCGCGCCATCGGCGATCAGGGCACCGATCAGCCGGTTCCGTCCGTGGCAGCTGTCGGGCCGCGGGGTCGAGCGGCAGATCGCGGCCTTCGTGCGCGCCGCGACGCTCGCCCGGGCTGCCGGCTACGACGGCGTCGAGATCATGGGGTCGGAAGGCTACCTGATCAACGAGTTCACGAGCGCCCGCACCAACCGCCGCGACGATCAGTGGGGCGGCAGCTACCGCAACCGGTTGCGCTTCCCCGTCGAGATCGTGCGCCGCACGCGCGCCGCCGTCGGGCGCGAGTTCATCGTGATCTACCGCCTGTCGATGCTCGACCTCGTCGAGGGTGGCAGTTCCTGGGCCGAGGTCGTCGAGCTCGCGCAGGCCGTCGAGGCCGCCGGGGCGACGCTGATCAACACCGGCATCGGCTGGCACGAGACCCGCGTGCCGACGATCGCGACGATGGTGCCGCGGGCGGCGTTCGCGTGGGTCACCGAGCGGCTGAAGCCGTCCGTCACCGTGCCGCTGATCGCGACCAACCGGATCAACGAGCCGGCGGTCGCCGAGGCGATCCTGGCGAGAGGCGGCGCGGCGATGGTGTCGATGGCCCGGCCGTTCCTCGCCGATCCCGAATTCGTCAACAAGGCGCGCGACAACCGCGCCGACGAGATCAACGTCTGCATCGCCTGCAACCAGGCGTGCCTCGACCACGTCTTCGAGCACAAGACCGCGACCTGCCTCGTGAACCCGCGCGCCGCACGCGAGACCGAGCTCATCTACCGTCGCGCCGACACACCGCGGCGCATCGCCGTCGTCGGCGCCGGGCCGGCGGGCCTGTCGTGCGCGACCGTGTCGGCGGAGCGCGGCCATCTAGTCACGCTGTTCGAGCGCGCCGCCGAGATCGGCGGCCAGTTCAACATGGCGAAGCGCGTGCCGGGCAAGGAGGAGTTCCACGCGACGCTGCGGTACTTCCGGCGCCAGATCGAGATCCTCGGCGTCGACCTGCGGCTGTCGACCGACGCCGACGTCGAGGCGCTCGCGGGGCATTTCGATACGGTCGTGCTCGCCACCGGCGTCAGCCCGCGGTGGCCGCCGATCCCGGGCGTCGAGCACCCGAAGGTCGTGTCCTACGCCGACGTACTGCTGCGCGATGCACCGGTCGGGCGATGCGTGGCGATCGTCGGCGCCGGCGGCATCGGTTTCGACGTCGCCGAGTTCCTGAGCCACGACGAGGGCCACGCCGCGAGCCTTGACGTCGAGACCTTCGCGCGCGACTGGGGGATCGACCTCACGCTCACGGCCCGCGGCGGACTTGCATCGAGGCACGGCCAGCCCGCGAGCGCTCGCCGCGAGCTGTGGCTCCTGCAGCGCAAGACCACCAAGCTCGGCGAGGGACTCGGCCGGACCACCGGCTGGGTGCACCGGATCGAGCTGCGCCGGCGCGGCGTGCAGATGGTGGCCGGCGTCAGCTACGAGCGCATCGACGATGCTGGCCTGCACCTGCGGATCGGTGAGCAGCCGACGCTCATCGCGGCCGACACGATCGTCGTCTGTGCCGGACAGGAACCGCTGCGCGAGCTCGCCGGCCCGCTCATGGCCCGCGGCATCGACACGCACCTGATCGGCGGCGCGGACGTCGCAGTTGAGCTCGACGCCAAGCGGGCGATCCGCCAGGGCGCCGAGCTCGCGGCACGGCTGTGAGCGGGGCGATGCCGGCGCGGCTCAACCAGCTGCCGCTGTTCGATGCGCAGCGCCTCACCTCGGAGATCGGCGTCCGGGTCAGCGCGCGCAGCCGCCGGCTGACGGTGCGCGTCTACCCGGGCGGCCGGGTCGAGGTCACAGTTCCCCGCGGCACGCGCCCGGCTGCCGTCGAGCGCTTCGTCACCCGGCACCGGCCGTGGATCGACGCGCGGGTTCGGGAGTTGGCGATGCATCGCCGGCTGGAGCAGTTACTGCCGTCCGAGGTTGAGCTGCAGGCGCTCGCCGAGACCTGGCAGGTGCGCTACGTCCCGCGTGCGCGATTGGGCTGGCGCGTTGTCGCCGTGCGTGGCCTCGAGGTCTACGGAGACCCCGCTGCAACGCCGCGTGCGCGCGCCGCACTTCGGGCCTGGCTCACCCACACCGCCCGGGCCGCGTTCGAGCCCTGGCTCGCGCGGCTCGCGACGGAGTACGGCTTTGAGTTCGCGCGCCTGCAGCTCAGGCGCCAGCAGACGCGCTGGGGCAGCTGCTCGCGCACCGGCACGATCAGCCTCAACGTGTCGCTGCTGTTCCAGCCACCGGCGGTCGCGCGCTACCTGATGCTGCACGAGCTCTGCCACACGCGGCACATGAATCATTCCGACCGTTTCTGGAAGCTCGTTGCCGAGTGCGAGCCCGAGTACCGGGCATTCGACAGGGCGCTGACGCGCGGCTGGCAGCACGTGCCGGACTGGGTCTACGCCTAGGAGTTTGCATGCACGACAAGCGCCCGCCAACCACCGACCGGCCTGCCGACAGCCCCGCCGACTCGCAGCAGCCGGTACGGGTCGACGTATCCGACGAGCTGGTGTTCTGGGACCTGCCGGCCGAGCAGAGCTATGGCGGCTACCTCGACCTCGAGCGCCTGCTGGGTGCCCAGCACCCGCGCTCGACCGAGCACGACGAGATGCTGTTCATCATCGTCCACCAGACGAGCGAGCTGTGGATGAAGCTGTGCCTGCACGAGCTGCGGGCCGCGATCGGCTGCATCCAGCGCGACGATCTCGCGCCCTGCTTCAAGATGCTGGCGCGGATCGGCCACATCCAGACGCAGCTGGTGCATTCCTGGGACGTGCTCGCAACGCTGACGCCGTTCGATTACTCGAGCTTTCGCAACCACCTCGGGCGGTCCTCCGGCTTTCAGTCGGTGCAATACAGGCTGCTCGAGTTCCTGATCGGCAACAAGAACCGCGACATGATCGCCGTGCATCGCGCCGACCCGGCGCGCTACGCGGAGCTGACGCGCGCGCTCGAGGCACCGAGCCTGTACGACGAGAGCCTGCGGCTGCTGTCGCGGCGCGGATTCGAGATTCCGAACGACCACCTGGACCGCGACTTCGCCGCCCCGTACGTGCCCCACAAGCAGGTGACGGCCGCCTGGCTCGCCGTGTACCACAGCGTCGAGACGCACTGGGACCTCTATGAGCTCGCCGAGAAGCTGGTGGATCTCGACCACCGCTTCCAGCTGTGGCGCTTCGCGCACATGAAGACGGTGGAGCGGATCATCGGCTACAAGCGCGGTACGGGCGGCACCAGCGGCGTCGCCTACCTGGCGAAGGCTCTGGAGCTGCGGTTCTTCCCGGAGCTGTGGTCGGCACGGACCTCGATGTAGGCGGGCCCCCAGCGCGCCGCCCAACCCGTGCCTCAGCGCGCCTCGTGTGCGGCGCTCGTGGCGGTGAGCCGCTGCGCGAGCGCCGCGCGCTTGCGCCAGATGCGCGCGGCCATCAGTACCGCGAAGATCGCCGCGTACAGCAGCGGGCTGCGGACATCGCGCTTGACCTGCCAGTAATAGTGCCAGCAGCCCAGCAGCGCCGCGGGATAGATCGCGTAGTGCAGCTGCTGCCAGCGGCGTCCGAGCCGGCGCATCGCGGCGCGCGTCGAGGTCAGTGCGAGCGGCACCAGCAGCAGCAGGGCCGTGAACCCAAGCGTGATCCATGGCCGGCGCATCAGGTCCTCGACCAGGATCCCGACGTTGAAGCTCTGGTCCACCGCCACGTACATCGTGAAATGCAACAACAGGTAGCAGAACGCGAACAGCCCCAGCATCCGCCGGAACCGCAGCCAGTCGCTCGACCCGGTTGCGTGCCGCAGCGGCGTCAGCGAGAGCGTCACGAGCAGCAGGCGCAGCCCCCACAGCCCGAGGGTGTCGGTCACCATCGCGATCGGGTTGGCGCCGAGTCCCGTGCCAAAGACGCCGAAGGCACGCACCACGAGGCTCGCGAGCGGCGCGAGCGCAAGTACGAACACCGCAGGCTTTGCGATCCAGCGGAGCAGGCCGGCGCGAGTCAGAAGTTCCTCTTGAGGTCGAGCCCGGTGTAGAGGCTCGCGACCTGCGCGGCGTACCCGTTGAACGGCAGCGTCGGGCGCCGCGGCGCGAACAGGCCGCTGCCGATGTGGCGCTCGGTCTTCTGGCTCCAGCGCGGATGGTCGACGGCCGGGTTGACGTTGGCGTAGAAGCCGTACTCGTCGGGGGCGGCGCGATTCCAGCTGGTCGGCGGCATCTGTTCGGTGAAGCTGATCCTGACGATCGCCTTGATGCCTTTGAACCCGTACTTCCACGGCACGATCAGCCGCAACGGCGCTCCGTTCTGGTTCGGCAGCACGCGGCCATACAGGCCGACCGCCAGCAGGCTGAGCGGATGCATCGCCTCGTCGATCCGCAGGCCCTCGACGTACGGCCAGTCGAGCACGCGCGACCGCTGACCGGGCATCTGGCGCGAATCCTCGAGCGTCGTGAACGCGACGTACTTGGCCTTCGAGGTGGGCCGGAATCGCTTGAGCACCTCGCCGAGTGGCACGCCGACCCACGGAATCACCATCGACCACGCCTCCACGCAGCGCAGCCGGTAGATCCGCTCCTCGAGCGCGTGCGGCTTCAGAAAGTCCTCGAGCGCGAACGTGCCTTTGACCTCGGCTTCCCCCGCGACCGTCACCGACCACGGCCGGGTCCGGAGCCCGCCCGCATTCGCGGAGGGGTCGGACTTGTCGGTGCCGAACTCGTAGTAGTTGTTGTACGTCGTGATGTCCTCCCAGGAGTTGGGCGTCTCCGTCGTGCTGAGCGCGGCGTTGCGCTGGAAGGCGAGGGTCGGGCCCACGGGCTCGGCGGTCGCGAACGCGGGCGGTACGACGCTTGCCGCCGCAAGGCCGAGCGCGCCGGTGACGAAGCGTCGCCGTGCGGCATACACCTCGGGCGGCGTGACCTCGGAGGGCTTCGGACCCGGCTGTGGACGCACCAGCATCGGACACTCTCCCGGGACGGACTAGATCAGAGATCGGACCGCCCTCACAACCATTCGCAGGCGCCGGCCCCCTGGATGAGACCGGCCCGGGGAGGCGGACATTTCATGGGCCAGCGCGCTAGGGCTCTGCGGGACGCGGCGGATCCCGCCGCGCAGCTGCGGACGCGCAACGTCGCCTCAGTGGATCGGACTACAGTCACTTCGAGATTATATTCTTAATACAATGTTTTATAATAACTTTACATCGGTGACGCCGCGCGCTTGCCAGCCCGCGTGTGCAGCGCTCAGTCCCAGTCCACGCACGCCAGGCCCGCGGCGCGCGCCTCGCGCCGCGCGCGCCACGAGCCATTGACCAGCACGCCGTGCTCGACCAGCCGCAGGTGATCGAGATCGGAGGCGGCATCGGCGTAGGCCGTGACCAAGAGGCCGGGATGGGCGTCCGTCAGCCGTTCGATGCAGCGGGTCTTTTCCGGTCCCCGGCGGTTCGGCGATGCGAGTGCGCCGTCGAGCCGCTCGCCGTCCCAGCGAAGTTCGGTGCACACAACCTCGTCAAAGCCGAGTCGCGCGCCGATCGCCGGCACGTAGCACTCGGTGCTCGCGGACAGCAGCACGAGATAATCGCCGGCCAGGCGGTGCCGCTCGAGTGCCGCGACCGCACCGGGCCTCACGAGGTGTCGCCACTCGCCGTCGAGGAAGCGCCCGGTCAGCCCGGCGATCTCCCCGCGCGACAGGCCGCCCAGAGCCGCGCGGATCACTCGGCCTTTGAAACGCCCGTGATCGCGATCGAACGCGAAAGCCACGAGCGCGCCCGGCACGACCCACAGGCGCAAGACGCGCGCCGGGTGCGCGCGGAGCGCACCCAGCAGGTAGCAGAACAACGTGTCGCGACGGGTGATGGTCCCGTCAAGGTCGAACACCGCGGCGGCGCGCGCAGTGCCGCGCTGCGTCCCGGCCGGGGGCGCGGCGACCGCGGTCAGGCTGCCTGTCCCTTGCCGACAAGGCTGCGGAGCACGTACTGCAGGATGCCGCCGTGGCGGTAATAGTCGAGCTCCTTCGGCGTGTCGATCCGGACCCGCGCCGCGAACACGGTCTGCTTGCCGGCCTCGCCCGTGGCGACGACCTTGACCTCCTTGGCCGCGCCACCGTTGAGTCCGACAACCTCGAAGCTCTCGCGGCCCGTGAGGCCGAGCGACTGCGCGCTAGCGCCGTCGACGAACTGTAGCGGCAGCACTCCCATGCCGATCAGATTCGACCGGTGAATGCGCTCGAAGCTCTCGGCCAGCACCAGCTTGACGCCGAGCAGCATCGTGCCCTTGGCGGCCCAGTCACGCGAGGAGCCGGTGCCATACTCCTTGCCCGCGATCACGACGAGCGGCGTGTGCTCCGCCTGGTAGCGCATCGCCACATCGTAGATCGAGGCCTGTGCGCCGCTCGGCATATGCACCGAGACGCCGCCTTCGGTTCCCGGCAGCAGCAGGTTCCGCAACCGGATGTTGGCGAAGGTCCCGCGCATCATCACTTCGTGGTTGCCGCGGCGCGCGCCGTAGGAGTTGAAGTCCGCCGGCTGCACGCCCTGGCCGACGAGGTAGCGCGCGGCCGGGCTCGACTTCGCGATGTTGCCCGCGGGCGAGATGTGATCGGTCGTGACCGAATCACCGAGCAGCGCCAGCACGCGCGCATCGCGGATGTCGGCCACCGGCGGGGGGGTCATCGTCATGCCGTCGAAGTACGGCGGATTGCGCACGTAGGTCGAGGTCGGCTCCCACGCGTAGCTCGCGCCGGCCGGTACTTTGATCGCGTTCCAGTGCTCATCGCCCTTGAACACCGCGGCGTAGCTCTTCTTGAACATCGCCGCATCGACCGCCTGCCGCACAGTCGTGTCGACCTCGCTCGGGCTCGGCCAGATGTCCTTGAGGAACACGGGGCGCCCGTCACTGCCCGTGCCGAGGGCCTCCGACGTCAGGTCGACATCCATGCTGCCGGCGAGGGCGTAGGCCACGACCAGCGGCGGGGAGGCCAGGAAGTTCATCTTCACTTCCGGGTGCACGCGGCCTTCGAAGTTGCGGTTGCCGGACAGCACTGCGGCCGCGGTGATGTCGCCGGCCTTGACCGCCTCGGATATCTCCGGCTTCAAGGGCCCCGAGTTGCCGATGCAGGTGGTGCAGCCATAACCGACCGTGTAGAACCCGGCCGCCTCGAGGTCCGCGAGCAGCCCGGCCTTGTGAAGATAATCGGTCACGACGCGGGACCCGGGTGCGAGCGAGGTCTTGACCCACGGCCGCGACTTGAGGCCGCGCGCGCGGGCCTTGCGCGCGAGCAGGCCCGCGGCGACCAGTACGGTGGGATTGGAGGTGTTGGTGCAGCTCGTGATGGCGGCGATCAGTACCGCGTTGTCCTTCAGCTCGTAGCCGCCGGCGGCCACCGGCGCCCGCCCCTTGGCGGATGGGTTGCGTGCGGCGCGTTCCTCGGCGGCCTTGCCGACGGCGGCCTGCGACACGCTCTTGGCCCTGGTCAGCGGCACGCGATCCTGCGGGCGCTTGGGTCCGGCGAGCGAGGGCTCCACCGTCGCCAGGTCGAGTTCGACGACGTCGCTGTACTTTGCGGCAGGCGTCTCGGGCGTGCGCCACAGGCCCTGCGCCTTGGCGTAGGCCTCCACCAGCGCCACCTGCTCGGCAGACCTGCCGGTCAGCTGCAGGTAGCGGATCGTCTCCGCATCGATCGGGAACACCGCGATGGTGCTGCCGAACTCCGGCGACATGTTGCTGATCGTGGCGCGGTCGGCGAGTGGCAGCCCGCTGAGGCCGTCACCGAAGAACTCCACGAACTTGTCGACGACGCCCTTCTTGCGCAGCGCCTCGGTGATCGTCAGCACGAGATCGGTGGCGGTCGTGCCGGGCGGAAGGCTCCCTGACAGCTTGAAGCCGATCACCTGCGGGATCAGCATCGTGACGGGCTGGCCGAGCATCGCGGCTTCCGCCTCGATGCCGCCGACGCCCCAGCCGACGACGCCGAGCGCGTTGATCATCGTCGTGTGCGAGTCGGTGCCGACGAGGGTGTCCGGGTACGCCCAGGTTGTCCCGCCCGCATCGTTGCTGAACACCACGCGGCCGAGGTACTCGAGGTTCACCTGGTGCACGATCCCGGTGCTCGGCGGCACGACCTTGAGGTTGTGAAATGCCGTCTGGCCCCAGCGCAGGAAAGCGTAGCGTTCGCCGTTGCGGCCGAACTCGATCGCGGTGTTCTTCGCCAGCGAGTCCGGCCCGCCGTAGGCATCGACCTGCACCGAGTGGTCGATCACGAGCTCCGCCGGCGCGAGCGGATTGACGCGCGAAGCATCCCCGCCGAGCCGGACGATCGCCTCGCGCATCGCGGCGAGGTCGACGATGCAGGGCACGCCTGTGAAGTCCTGCATCACGACGCGCGCCGGCGTGAACGCTATTTCGTGGGACGGCGCGGCCGAGGGGTTCCAGTGGAGCAGCGCCTCGATGTCGCCTTTGGTGACGTTGATGCCATCCTCGAAGCGCAGCAGGTTCTCGAGCAGGATCCTGAGCGAGTAGGGCAGGCGACCGAGATCGTGGCCGGTGATCGCCGGCAGCCGGTGGTAGCGGTATTTGCGGCCCGCCACCTCGAGCGTGGCGCGCGTCTTGAAGCTGTCGGTCATGGGTCCTCCGGCGGCGGCCCCGTAATTATAGCGGGTGCGGGCGCGCCGAGCGGCGCCGCGCGGCTGTCGCCGGCTCAGGCCGCCGACGATTCGACGCGCGCGTCGGCCCCGGACTCGGCAGCAACGATCACGCCGCCGCCGAGGCACTCCTCGCCCACGTAGAACGCGGCGTGCTGTCCGGGCGCCACTGCGCACAGCGCGGTCGCGAGCGAGACGCGCGCGCCGCCCGCGCTCCACTCGAGCCGGCACGGCACAGGCGTCTGGCGGTGACGCACCTGCACGCTGCACTCGAGACGCGCGGCGGGCTCGGCGGCGAGCCACGCGACGGGCCCGGTCGTCAGTGCCGCGACGCGGAGCAACGGGTGATCGTGCCCCTGGACAACGATCAGGGCGTTGCGCGCAATGTCCTTGCGCGCCACGTACCACGGAGTCCCGGCGTGCTGCCGGTGCCCGCCGATGCGCAGGCCATGGCGCTGGCCGATCGTGTGGTACATCAGGCCGTCGTGGCGACCGAGTGGCTC
>JGI12269J14319_10001811_pt1 | contig 20953 bp, 20 predicted proteins | sample PeaSoiSIISIP2007_FD_14319 | JGI IMG/M metagenome (IMG submission 14319)
GCAAGCCATAGGGCACGCGTTTCACATCACGTCGGATGAGGTGCTCACCTGGGACCAGTTGTTCCGCATCGTCGGTGCTGCCGCCGGCGTGGAACCGCAACTGGTGCACATCCCGTCAGACTTCATTGCCGCCTGCGTGCCCGAAAAAGAAGGGACGTTGCTGGGCGACAAATCCGTGAGCGTGGTCTTCGATAACTCCAAAATCAAACGTTTTGTTCCCGGCTATTGCGCCACGACTAGTTTTGCCGAAGGGATTCGGCAGTCTTTAGCGTGGTTCAATGCCGATCCTTCGCGCAAACAAATCGATCACCAGGTCAACGCCAGCATGGACAACCTGATCTCCGCTTACGAGAAAGGGATGAGCGAGGCGGTGCGGAGCTTTGGGCAAAACGGATAAGCGCGACTCACGCCTTGGCCCAATCCTCCCATTCCAGCCCTTTGACCCGTCCAAATTCCCTCCCGTTAGCAGTGATTAGCGTCAACTGATGACGCAACGCCTGGCCAGCAATCAACAGGTCATACGCGCCAATCGGCCTGCCTACCGCCTCTAACCCCGCCCGCAACCGGCCTGCGACTTTCGCATCTTCGGGCTCGAAAGCCAACAGGCTTACGGGCCCGGCGAAGAACGTCTCCAACAGCCGCGCATTGGCTTCCGCCCGGGCGCTCTTGGCAACCCCATACCAAAGCTCAAACGCCACCACGCAAGAGACCAGAACCTTCGCATCCGCAGCCAGCGCCTTTTGCAAGCGGGTCCGAACTGCAGGTGTTTTGTTGTTGATCAGCGCAATGCAGGCGTTCGTGTCGAGGAGGTATGTCACTTGAATATCTCGCGGCGCGGCGTCACCGGCTGGTTCCGCCCTTTGCCAAAAAACTGCCCTTCCCGAACCCGGTCTATTTCTGCAAACCACTCATCGGTGTCAGCGATGAGCGGCTCCAAAAGCACTCCCTCAGCCAACCGGCGCACCCGAACCTCACTGCCCTCAAAGCGAAACTCGCGAGGCAGGCGTACAGCCTGGCTGCGTCCATTACGAAATAGCTTGGCGATTCCTGTCTCCGGCATCGGCGGATACCTCTCTCTTAGTATATACCATAAATAGATATCAACGATATCTATCATTGGTATATACTTCGTCTACCCAGGGGGATTATGCGCTGGCTTTGTCGATGAGCGGCAGAGGCTTTTCGGCCGATGCGGACGCTTCCAACTCCAACTGCTCCTGCCCGCTGAGGGCGGTAACTTTTCCGCGATAACTCTTCAGGTGGCGCTGTGCGGTCTCGAAGGCTTCCTGCGCTTTGTTCAGATTCTTGCCGACGTTTTCAAACTGGCTCTGGAAAAAGTCGAACGACTTTTGCGCCTTGGCCAGCTCGGCGCGGCTTTTCTCGAAACGGCTGGCGACTTCGTACCACTTGTGGACGAGCGCGATGGTATGCAGCGTCATCAGCAGGGTGTTGGGCGAAACGGGAAAGACATGCTGCTCATTCATCCAGTCGCCCAGTTCGCGATTACGGATGACCTCCATATATAAGGTTTCGCTGGGCAGATACATGAGCGCGATTTCGGTGGTGCCGTTCTCGGGCTGGATGTACTGCTGAATGCGTTTGGCCTCCGCCTTCATCACGCGCACCAACGCGACCCGCGCTTCGGCGATCTCGTCTTCGTCGTTGCTTTCGAACAGCGCAATCACCTGCTCGCGCGGAAACTTGGCGTCGATAGGCAGCTTGCGATCGGGGAAATAGATGACCGCATCGGCGCGCCCTCCGCCTTCGCCTACAGATGCCTGCAGCGCGAACATGTGCGCGGGCAGAAAGTCCGCCAGCAGGCGCTCCAGGCTCGCTTCTCCGAACTGGCCGCGCAGATGCGGAAGTTTAAGCAGGTTGTTCAGATCGTTAATCGAGTGGCCGAGGGCCCCGACTTCGCGGAGCTGCTCTTCCGCAGCCTTCAGGTGCTGCTGAACTTTTTCGAACTGAGCAAAGCCTTCCTTGATGTTCTGATCGAGTTTCTGCTGCACCTGCTCGGTGATTGCCATCAGCTTCGAATCGACGCGATCGCGGATCGAGTCGAGGCTCTGCGCGGTTTGCTGATTCAGGCTCTGAAATTCGACCTTGAGTTGTTGCGTGGTGAGCAGAAGGGAACTGGTCAACTCGCTGCGGCCCTCGCTCAGGCTGCGGTTCTGTTCTTCTCTTCCGGTGGCGAGTTGCTGCTCGACCGAGCTCCGAATCTCTGAAAAGCCTTGCTGGATGCGGTCTGTGACCTGCTGGCGGAGGTCCCCTTTAGTCTGCTCCAGCCTACTGGCCATATCGGCAGTGGCGGCACTGAACTTCTGGCCAAGGCTGGTACCAAGCCTTTCGAGCTGACCTGCAACCTCAGCCTTTACATCTAGTTGCGCGGCCGCCGAAACGCGGCGCAGCAAAACGGCTGAAAACCCAAGCAGGACAAGGGTTCCGGCGAGCACGGTAACCAGCAGGATGGTCTCCATAGTAAGTAGCTGAACTGAATTCTAGAAGCTAGCGTCGGAGATGGAAAGCGGAAGTTTACTGGCGATCCCTGCACCGCAACGCCAACCGCAAAATTATGCTTTTGGCCCTGGCTGCCTTATTCGCGATGTTGGCGGTAAATCCCGGCCCCTGCGCGGCGGAATCGACTCCGCCGGCAGTCATCCTTCTTCATAACGACATTGGTAGTGACGGTAGCAGTAAACAGCCCGCCCCCCAATCGAACTCGGCGGCCGCGTCCTCCACTAGCGAGGACACTGCCGCCGAGAACGAACTGTTGGGAGCGGTGAACAAGAGCCGCGAACTGGCTGGCGTGCCGCCGTTGCGCCGGGATGAAAGTTTGCGCGAAGCGGCGCTGGCGCACGCCCGGCGGATGGTTGCGAGCGAGCGTCTGGAGCATCAGTTTTCCGGTGAGCCCTCCCTGCTTGAAAGAATTGCGCAAGTCAGCCCTGTGAACGGCGCTTTGAAAGACGCGCTGAAAATCGACCGCGCCGGCGAGAACATTGCCAACGCATCCTGCGCTCCGGGCGCGAATGAAGCGCTCATGCGCTCGGCTCCGCATAAGCGCAACCTGCTCGATCGCGAATTCAATGTCGTGGGCATGGCGGCCATCTGGAGCCATGGCCGGCTTTATGTGGTTCAGGATTTCGCGCGCGAGGTTCCGTCTTATTCCGCCGAGCAAAGCGGAAAATTAGTCGGCCGGGCCGTGGATGAGATACGCCAGGAGGCAGGACTGCCGGAACTCGTGCAACTGACACCGCCAAATCTCGATGAGGCGGCCTGCTCGCTGGCCAGAGAAAGCCGTCCCAACGCACGCCTGCTGGCGACCGCTTACGACAATCGGAGGATCATCACCTACACGCAGAGTCGCCCGGAACTCCTACCGCAAGTCGCGTTGCGTCTGCTGCGCGATCCGGGCGTTCAGCAGTTTGCGGTAGGCGCCTGCTACGCGCGCAATGCCGCGTATCCGACCGGGACGTACTGGGTCGCGATTCTTCTCTACTGACCTCGGGCCCTGGGGCACACAGTGCGGATGGCAGCTAGAATCCTACGCTATAATGATGGTACGCGAATGATTTCTGGCCGCATCGGATGCGAACTGGCTGTGCTGGCCGTTCTCTGCGTTCTGACGATCTTTCTCTTTCCGGCCATGCAGGGCCCTTATCCCGTGGTCCACGGACCGGTTACCGCCCTGCAGGCTGCGCGAGCTGCGCTTCGCGTGCAGTTCGCGATCGTGCAGGCCGCCCTCAATTCGCACGGAAACTCGCCGATTTCGCCACTGGCAGTTTTCTCCTCGATGTCACTCCCAACTACCCAGTTGGAAGCGACCGGCTCGCCCGAGCTTAACACCATCCTCCGCTGTTGATCTTCCTCACCTTGTCGCTCTAGAACTTGTCAACTCCGGTTGCAGTCGCCCGCATTTTTCGCGACTTGCCTTGGGTTGTCTTTCCATCATTGCTTGATACAGCCCGACGTGTTTTTCCTTATGAGGAGGATTAACAAAATGACGCAGAAAAGAATGAAGACATTTGCATTACTCGCAGCGCTTGCGGGAGTGTTGACGCTGGCAGGATGCGCCAAGAAGGCAGCCAAGGTTACGCCACCGCCTCCGCCTGCGCCCGCACCCACCGCACCGACCGCGACTCTGGCGGCTAACCCCAGCGTGATTCAGCCGGGACAGGCTTCCGTATTGACGTGGCAAACCAGCAATGCCACTGAAATTACCATTGCTGGACTCGGCACCTTGCCGCCGTCCGGTTCCCGGTCGATCACGCCGAGCGATTCCACCACCTATACCCTGGTCGCGAAGGGGCCGGGAGGAACGAAAGATGCCTCTGCCCGCGTCACGGTAAACGCGCCCATGGCCAAGGCAATGCCTTCACCAACGGATGAGGAATTGTTCAGCAGGAACGTCAAAGACGTTTTCTTCGACTACGACAAATACGCCATCCGCCCTGCTGATGCGCCAACCGTCCAAAATGACGAAGCCTTTCTAGCCCAGCATCCGAGTATCAAGGTTCTGGTCGAAGGGCATTGTGACGACCGCGGATCCGAGGAATACAACATCGCTCTGGGAGCCAGCCGCGCGGAGTCGGTAAAGCGAGCGCAGGTGCAGGAAGGAGTTCCCGCCGATCACGTCCGGACCGTCAGCTACGGCAAGGAAAAGCCTTTCTGCACCCAGGATAATGAACAGTGCTGGCAACAGAACCGGGTTGACCACTTCGTAATGGACCGCTAACCAACTGTGAGACGAGGGCGGCATGGCTCAACCCGCCCTCCTCGCTGCTTCCACAATTAGTTTCTTCGAGGAGGACGACTAGAATGAAGACCAGGAGCGAGCCATGAAATTCAACATCAAAGCACTGGCCTTGGCGTGGGCAATCTTGTGGGGATTGGTGATGCTGGTGACGGGTTTAGCCAACTTGATCTGGGGCAACTATGGGCAGCAATTCCTCCAGCAATGTCGTCGGTGTATCCCGGCTACCATGCAACGCGGAGCATTGCGGAGGTAATCGTCGGGACGCTCTACGGGGTCGTAGACGGTCTGGTTGGTGGCGCCGTCTTTGCCTGGCTTTACAATCAGTTGGCCAAGCCTGGCGTCTGAGCAGCAAGGGATATTCCCCAGAGATGAGTGAGAGCGTACAGACGACGAGTACAAGCGGGTGGAGAACCTGGCTTGTCGATCGCGTGGCCGAACTGAGGCAGCGAGAAGAACAGGTCTTCCTGGTTTTGGCGCTGGTGATTGGCGCATTGACCGGTTTGGCGGTCGTCGCTTTCATCGTGCTAACCGAACGATTGGGGATGCGGCTGTATCCGGTGGGTGGTGCTCCGTGGCGGCGGGTACTGTTTCCGGTCGTGGGGTCGCTCGGCATCGGCTACTTGCTGTTTCGATATTTTCCGAATGCGCGCGGCAGCGGCGTGCCGCAGACGAAGGCTGCTCTGTTCGCGCGGGACGGTCGCATCACGCTGCGCACCGTGCTCGGCAAGTTCTTCTGCACTTCCGCAACACTTGCCAGCGGGATTCCGTTGGGGCGCGAAGGGCCTTCGGTGCAAGTGGGTGGCGGCATTGCTTCGGTGCTCGGACGACTCCTCGGACTGCGTTCCGAGCAGGTCAAGAACCTGATCCCGGTGGGAGCGGCGGCGGCGATTGCAGCCGCGTTTAATACGCCCCTGGCCGCGGTGCTGTTCGCGCTCGAGGAGATCATGGGCGACCTCCATGCTCCGGTGATTGGCGGGGTCGTGCTCGCCTCGGCGACTTCGTGGATGGTATTGCGCGTCCTGCTTGGCAATCACCCTCTGTTCAAGGTTCCGCAATATCAACTGGTCCATCCGGTGGAGTTTGCGGTCTATGCCGTGCTCGGCGTGGCCGGCGGCCTGGTTTCGGTAGCTTTCACCAAGCTCTTGCTGGGCATGCGGGCGCGCTTCCTGCGGTTTCCCCAGAAAACGGTTTGGTTCCAGCCGGTGGTGGGAGGGTTGCTGGTCGGGCTGGTTGGCTGGTTTGTGCCGCAGGTTCTGGGCGTAGGTTATGGCTATGTCGGCGATGCGTTGAACGGAAATATGGCGTTCAAGATGATGCTGCTGCTGGTGGTTCTGAAACTTCTTACCGTTACCACCAGTTATGCTTCGGGGAACGCCGGCGGCATTTTCGGCCCCGCCCTGTTTATCGGCGCCATGTTGGGAGGCACAGTAGGAACGGTAGCGCATCATTGGTTCCCCACCTATACCGCGACACCGGGAGCGTACGCGCTGGTCGGGATGGGCGCGGCCTTTGCGGGGATTGTGCGTGCTCCCATGACCTCGGTGCTGATGATTTTCGAGATGACACAGGACTATGCGGTGATCGTGCCGCTCATGATTGCGAATCTGATCAGCCTTTTCATCGCTTCTCGCTTGCAGCACGCGCCCATCTACGAAGCGCTCGCGGTGCAGGATGGCATACACCTTCCAAGGGCGGAGACGCGCCGGCGATATGGCGAGCGCCAAGTAAGAAAAGTGATGCAGGCTGCGAACCAGGTGCTGCCCGGCGAGATTACGGTTCGAGAAGCGCTGGGACGAGTTCGATCGAGCGAGATGCGGACGTGGCTGGTGGCGGATCGACGAGGCGTGATTGGGGTGATCAGTCTTGCGCGTCTGGAACAAGAACTGGCGGTAGGCGCGGACCGGAAAATCGGCAAGGTGGTGGAAGCGGTGGTGTTTCCGCACGTGCATTCCGACCAGGGGATTGATTTAGCGCTCGAGCGTATGGGCACCAATCAGATCGAAATCCTGCCCGTGGTGAACCGCGCCGATATCCACAAACTGGAAGGTGTGGTGACGCTGCAGGATGTTTTGAACGCCTACGGTGTGAGCCGCACCTGATCGGCCGAATGGCGCAGACTCGGCTGGCCTCCGCTTTAGAAGAGAATAGCCGCTACTTCGATCATTCCCAGCGCAACCCAGCAGATTGCTCTCCCACGCTCCTCGGCTAAGCAATATCCACTAGCCGCACTAAGACATAGGACTGCGCTGGTCCATCCACTTGCCCACGCGGTGGGCTTGCTAAGCATTTTCAGGAGTTTCGTTGCCATCTGGAAGTCCCCTCGACAGGAGTCATTTAATCATAAAAGGAAAAGCCCTTGCGGGCAGGGGTTTGAAATTGAAGTCGTACCATTGCTTCCAACGCATTGCACACACTGGATTTCGTGTGTTAGCTTCGATTTCGAGAGGTCTGCTTGCGACACACGGTTCCGGCGGGGATGGACCGCAAGGAAACTGACGTCTACCTGCGGCTTGATCGGGCGCGTCTTCCCCAACATATCGCCATCATCATGGATGGAAACGGGCGCTGGGCCCGGCGGCGGCACATGCCTCGCGTCGCCGGACATCGCGCCGGCGTCGCCGCGGTGCGTTCGACGGTCGAAACCGCGGCACGCATTGGAATTCCGGCGTTGACGCTCTACGCCTTCTCCGAAGAAAACTGGAAGAAGCGCCCGAAGACGGAAGTCGACTTCCTGATGCGCCTTTTGTGCCACTTTCTCAAAGCGGAAATCGAGACGCTCAACCAAAACAATATCCGCTTGAAATACATTGGGCGGCAGCATGAGTTGCCGGAATCGGTGCAGCGCGAAATGGCGGAAGCGAGCGACGCGACCTCCAAGAATACCGGGATGCTGTTGACGTTGGCGCTGAACTACAGTGCGCGCAGCGAGATCGTCGATGCCTTTCGCTCGCTGGCCGAGGCGGCCGCGCGCAATGGCGGCCTCGACCACATGCAAGTCGATGAGCAAATGATTAGTGAAAATCTCTACACCCGAGGTCTGCCCGATCCCGACTTAGTAATTCGCACCAGCGGCGAGATGCGGCTGAGTAACTTTTTGCTCTGGCAGCTTGCCTATGCGGAGATCTATGTGACGCAGACGTTGTGGCCCGATTTTCGCGGCGTGCAATTGCTCGAAGGCATCGAGGAATATCAGAAGCGGGAACGCCGCTACGGCGGACTGGGGCCGGACGGACATGCCCCGCAGCCTACGACGCTTCGGGCGCACGCTGAGGCGAAGCGTTGATCAAGCGCGTCGCGACCGCCGTCGTTCTAATCCCCCTCGTTCTATTGCTGGTGCTGAAGGCGCCGTTCTATGTCCTCTCCCTGGTGGCGGGAGCGATCGCCCTGCTGGCCATCGCCGAATTCCTGAAACTGGTGACGCATTACGGAATCCAGCCGTTGGCCACGGCCACGTATGTTTTTGTCGCGCTCTTCTTTGTATTTGTGATTGTCGCGTCCAGTAACCGCACGCCGCTGGTTGAGACTACGTCCATCCTCTACGGGCTGGCACTGGCGGCGGCGCTCGCGCCGTTTGTGTTTCTGACCGTCGCCATGCGACGCGCCGACTTGGCCAGCGGCTATCCGGCGGCTGCGGCCTCGACGTTTGCCTTCGTGTACATCGCGATCCCGATGGCGCTGCTGGTCGCGATCCGGCAGCAGCCAGCGGGAGCGATCTGGACGGTCTACATGCTGCTCGCGGTGTGGGCCGGAGACATCTTCGCGTACTTCGTCGGCAAGTCGCTGGGGCGGCATCGCATGTCGCCCGAGATCAGTCCGAAGAAGACCTGGGAAGGCGCGGTGGCGTCGATCCTGGCCAGTGTGATCGTCGGAACGCTGTGGTTTCAGCACGCGCCCGGAATCAGCGCCGCTCTTCTGCGCGTTGGACTGATCGAACGCCGCGACGGCATGTGGGGATTGCAGCAGCCGCAACTGTGGCCGATCATTCTGCTGTCGGTGGTGGTCAACATCGCGGCTCAGTTGGGCGATCTGGTCGAGTCCCTGATCAAGCGCGGCGCCGGAGTGAAGGATTCCGGCGCGATTCTCCCCGGCCACGGGGGCATGCTCGATCGCATCGACGCCATGCTGTTCGCGGTGCCGGTAGTGTGGGCTTATGGCACCTGGCGGCTGATGCAGTAGGAGAAGGGCTGCTGCCTAAGCGAACCGCGGCCCCCGCGGAATGCTTGCAGGTCGAATCGACCCGACAGACATCCCGCAGTTGCTACGGCTCTCTTCAGACGCACACAGCACATCGGATCACTCCACCGAAATGCGTTCTCCCGTGACATTGCCGTTTACCTCCGTGATGAAATTGCCGGAAGGGTCATAGAAATCCAAGGTGAAGGCGCCGCTGTGTGTATTGCCGCCTCCACCCAGAGTGACCGTTTCGCTGAGGTTGATGGTTCCCATGAAGTTCCCGTTCGTGTCGTAGTTCCACACGCGATGAGCGAGCTTGTAAGCCCCGTGCGCAGCGTGCTTCCACACGCCCAGGCAGACGTTGCCCGATCTCGGATCAACATTCGGGTTGTGAATCTCGGTCCCACCGGCATTCCAGAGCTGGTACGCCTCCTGGATGGTTTGACCGCCGACCGTGAACTGGATGTGCCAAAGGCCAATCATCGACGATTTGAAGGAGTTGTCTCCGGCAGCCTCAGGGTTCTGTTGCATCTGGCGGGATTGACTCTGTACGACGGCAGCCCCCACTGCCAGCGCGGACAGGGAATCGCCGCACGATGCGAACGCGCCGACGCTGAGTCCGGCTACCAGGACCATGCAGGCAGCAAGCTTGACGAAGTTCAGAGTGTGGATCGATTTCATATTGTTTCTCCTTGTTTAAAGTGAGCGGTCATATGGCCGCGATGCCTCATTTTTGCGGGCCCGGCTTGCACCTGGAGCCGCCGATAAACCGCTTACACACAGAAGCGCCGCAACTAGCGAAGCATCCTGTGTTTCAAGCGACCGGTTATCACTTAACCGCCGGGTCTGCGGCAATGCAAAGTGCATCACCTCTCGAACAGTTCGAGAACACTGTGTAAGTTATTAATTAATAAATATGTTATGTGGCGGGTGATGGCAACCCTGATGGCTTCTTGACTACGGCACGAACAGGCCTCAGAATGATCCGACTGTATCCGCCTTTGCAGGCGCCTCCCCTCGGATCTTCGGGCATGAAGATAACAACCCAGCGCATCGCCTTGTTCGGCCCCTATGCACTCGATCTGCGCTCAGGCGAACTGCGAAAGTTCGGGACCAGAGTAAAGATGGGGGAGCAAGCCTTTCAGATACTGCTCATGTTGCTCGAAACTCCAGGGGAGTTGGTGACCCGGGAGGAGCTTCGGACGAAGCTCTGGGCCGACGACACGTTTGTTGACTTCGATCATGGCCTGAACTCCGCAGTCCAACGGTTGCGGGACTGTCTTTCAGACTCCGCTGAAAAGCCACGCTGGGTTGAGACCGTCCCGCGCCGTGGTTATCGCTTCGTAGGTCAGGTGGAGTGGTCGGATGGGAGTCCTCTCTCCGAGACGCTTCCTGACGCCCGCATTGGAGGTCAGGTCGAGAACTCTGGTGGAGAAGGCCCGGCTTCGGTCAGGGTTGAACCCATGGAAGCACCGGGAGGGGCAAGTGTCTCCCGCCGTCGAATCGCCTTGCTGGTGGTCGTGACGCTGGCCCTGCTCCTGGCAGCCATGCCGATCGGCAAGCGGATCCAGGATGCCCGTTCTGCAAAGCGAGGCCTGCTCATCAAGTCCCTGGCTGTGCTGCCTTTGGAAAACCTTTCGGGGGATCCCGCCCAGGAATACTTCTCCGACGGCATGACCGACGAAGTGATTACTATGCTGGCGAAAAACACCGCTCTGCGCGTCATCTCTCGAACCTCGGTAATGCAGTACAAGAGGGTCCACCGGCCGCTGCGGGAGATCGCGCGAGAACTCGGAGTCGACGGAATTCTGGAAGGTTCGGTGAGCCGTTCCGGGAGCCGTGTGCATGTGACCGCACAATTGATCTATGCCGCCAGCGACACGCATGTATGGGCGGAAAGCTTTGATCGCGATTTGAGCGACGTGGGAGCGCTTCAGGAGGAACTGGCGCAAACCATCGCGAAACAAATCGGAGCCACAACTTCCGGTTCCGGCAAACAGCAGCGCATCGACCCACAAGCCCACGACGCCTACCTGTTGGGAAGGTACTACTGGTTTGCGGGCGACTACGAAAAGAGCCGTACATCCCTCGAGAAAGCCATTGGGCTGCAACCGGACTATGTCGCCGCGTGGAGTGGCCTAGCCGATTGTTACGCCGCAAGTGCGGTGAGTGGGGATTTTCCGCCTGAGACGGTGATGCCCCAGGCAGAGGCAGCGGCCATGAAGGCATTGAAACTGGATGATCTCAGTGCCGAGGCCCATCACTCCGTGGCTGCGGTCCAGCTCTTTTATCGGTGGAATTGGTCGGCTGCCGAGAGAGAGTCCGCTCGCGCCGTAGAACTGAATCCCAATGTCGCCGAAATTCACCACTTGCGTTCGTATACGCTCCGTTCTCTGAATCGCGGCGACGAAGCGTTGCAGGAGCAACGGAAAGCGACGGAACTGGATCCGTTTGCGAGTCCGGACACATTGGGCTGGGCGCTCATTCGCGCGCGGCAGTTCGACGCTGCGCTGAACGAGGCTCGCATACGGAGGGATGTCCAGCCAAACAACGCCGATCTCCATTACCTTCTTTTTTATGCGTACTTCTATAAAGGAATGGAGAGAGAGTCGGAGGAAGAACTGGAACGCTCCTTGCAACTCGCGGGTGAAAAGGCTCAATTGGCTGAGCAAGTTCAAGTCTACCGTCGGGGGGGCTTGCGAGCGGTGCTGGAGTGGAAAGTGGATGCCCTGAAGCGAAAGGCTGCCAAACAATACGTCTCACCAACGGATTTCGCGGACGCCTATGCACTCCTCGGACGTAAAGAGGAGACTATCCGCTATCTGGAGGAGAGCTACCAGAAACACGCGCCTTACCTCGTGTTTCTGCAAAGCGATCCGACTCTCGATTTTCTGCATTCCGATCCACGCTATCGCGCCATCGTTAACAAGATGGGCCTTCCCCCGGCGTATTGAGGAATCGTGTCCCTGCGCCCCATCCCGTACAATAGAAGAGTCCTCGCGCATGAAACGCATCGCCATCCTCGGTTCCACGGGCTCGATCGGCCGCAGCACGTTGAGCGTGGTCGAGAGCTATCCTGACCGCTTTCAAGTCTCGACACTGGCGGCGGGCAACAGTACCGAGCTTGCTTTTGAGCAAGCGGTTCGCTGGAAGCCGCGCGTGCTTTCGCTGGCCAAGGAGCAGGATGCCGAAGCGCTCCGCGCCAAACTCCGCAGCGCGGGCCTCTCTGAGATTGAAATCGTGCATGGCGCCGCGGGCACGGTACGGGTGGCGACCTCTCCCGAAGTGGATTTCGTGGTTAGCGCGATTGTGGGCGTCTCCGGGCTGGAGGCGACCTACGAAGCGGTGCGCGCGGGGAAGAGCGTCGGACTGGCCAACAAGGAATGCCTGGTGGTGGCGGGCGAACTGATCACCGCCGAGGCGCGGAAGCAGGGCAAACCGCTGCTGCCGATTGACAGCGAGCATAACGCCGTTCACCAATGCCTCCGCGGCGGACGCATGGAGGAGGTTGAGCGTATCTGGCTGACCGCTTCGGGCGGTCCTTTCCTGAAGACGCCGAAGTCGGAATTTGCATCAATTACGGTGCAACAAGCGCTCAATCATCCCACCTGGAAAATGGGGAAAAGGATCACCCTCGACTCGGCAACATTGATGAACAAGGGGTTCGAGGTGATCGAGGCCTGCCGACTGTTCAACGTGCCGCCCGAGCGCGTGCAAGTCGTTGTGCATCCACAGTCTACGATCCATTCGCTGGTCGAATTCGTGGATGGCAGCATACTTGCTCAAATTTCCGTTACCGATATGCGTTTGCCCATTCTGTATGCGCTGACGTATCCGGAACGGATTGCATCGGAGTTGCGCTTCTCGATCAGTGACTTAAGGCATCTGGATTTCTGCCCACCGGATATGAGTAAATTCCCTTGTCTTCGTTTGGCGTACGAAGGGGCGATGGCCGGAGGCGCAAAGACCATCGCCCTGAACGCCGCCGACGAGGTCGCGGTGGCCGCGTTTCTGGACGAGCAGATCGGATTCGAGGACATTCCCCGGATCATCGAGGAAACCATGGCGGCAACGCCTGCCGGACATTTGGAATCTATACAGAAGGTACTGACTCTGGACACCGAAGCCCGCCTTTTGGCAAGAGATATGGTGAAGCCTCGCCGCCGGAAAAGATCGCCCATCGGGGCCATTTCGTAATAGGAATTTTGGAGTAGTCTAAAGAATGATGCCGCAGCTTTTGTCCATCCTTCACACCATCTTCATCATGGGGATCGTGCTCGGATTCATGATCCTGATTCATGAGTTCGGCCACTTCGCCGTCGCCAAGTATTTCGGGGTGAGGGTGGAAGTGTTTTCCATCGGCTTTGGCAAACGCCTGCTTGGTTTCAAAAAAGGCGAAACCGACTATCGCATCAGCGCTATTCCGCTGGGCGGCTACGTGAAGATGTCGGGCGAGAACCCGATGGACGACCGCACCGGCGATCCGGGGGAGTTTCTATCGCATCCGCGCTGGCAGCGCTTCCTCGTAGCCCTGGCTGGACCAGCCATGAACATCATGCTGGCCATCGCGCTGCTCACCGGCGTGTACATGGTGCACTACGAATACCCCGCGGTGCTCGATGAGGTGGCCCGCATCGGATGGGTCAGTCCCAATACTCCCGCCGAAAAGGCAGGCATCCAGAGGGGAGACAAGATTGTTCGAGTCGAGGACATCGAGAATCCGAACTGGGAACAAGTGGATGTCAAGTGTGCACTCAGCCCAAATCAGCCTTTGAAATTTGGCATTGAGCACGATGGCAAAGTTAGCGAGAAGGTGCTCGTTCCGGAGCCGTTCGGGCCCAACCAATATGGGGTGATGGGTTGGGTGCCGCAAGAGTCCAGCGTGACCGTGACCACGATTGAACGAGGGATGCCCGCCGAGAAGGCCGGCCTGAAACTGGGAGACCAGATCCTGACCGCGAACGGCGAAGACATCCCGGCCGTGCAAGCGCTCATCCAGATGTTGAAGCGCACCAAGGATCAGTCACTGGAAATTGTGGTTCTCCGCAACGGCCAGAAACAGACGTTTACGGTTAAACCGGTATTCGACCAGGGAGGACCTGGACAGGAACCTGCCTATCGGATTGGCATCGCGAGCGTTCCCACCAAGGTTGTGAAGCTGGACTTCCCGGACGCGCTGAAACGCTCGCTGTCGGACAACAAGAGAAGCTCTTTTCTGATCCTCGAGTTGCTGCAAAAGATGGTGCAGCACAAAGTCTCTATGCGCCAGGTCGATGGCCCGATTGGAATTGGCAGCGCCGTCGGCGCCGCCGCCCGCGAGGAGGGCTGGTCTCCGTTGCTGCTGATTACCGCCGCCATCAGCTTGAACCTGGGCATTATGAACTTGCTGCCGATCCCCATCCTCGATGGCGGCGTCATCCTCCTCCTCTTCATCGAGAGCCTCATGCAGAAAGAAATCAGCCTGCCCATCAAAGAACGCATCTACCAGGCGGCTTTCGTCTTTCTAGTGCTCTTTGCCGTAATGGTGATTTATAACGACCTGGTCAAGACGCTGCCGGGACTGACAAGAATGCCGTAGGGCAACGGTCAGCTCTCAGCCTCAATTACGTAGGTCGGGACGCATTCGTCAGGGCAGGCAAGCGAAGCCCACCCGATCTCGCGCTTTTCACCTCCCTGGTTTAAAATAGAGCCTAAACATGGCCGAAATTCAGCGTAGAAAAACCCTTACCGCCTCCATCGGCGGCGTCCGCGTGGGCAGCAATGCACCGGTTATGGTGCAGTCCATGACCAACACCGACACTGCGGACATCCCCGGCACCATCAAGCAGGTAGCCGCCCTGGCACGCGCTGGCAGCGAAGTCGTCCGCGTCACGGTCAACAATGACGATGCTGCCAAGGCCATCCCCCACATCGTCGAGGGGCTCGAGAAGCAGGGCCTGCGCACGCCGATCATCGGCGACTTCCATTACAACGGACACCTTTTGCTCACCAAGTATCCCGGCTGCGCCGAGGGCTTGGCCAAATACCGCATCAATCCTGGCAATGCCAGCATCGGACGCAAGAATGACGACAACTTCCGCACCATGATCGAGGTTGCGGTGAAGTACCAGAAGCCGGTGCGCATCGGCGTGAACTGGGGATCGCTGGACCAGTCGCTGTTAACGAAGATGATGGATGAGAACTCGCGTCTTCCTGAACCCAAGGATGCCCGCGAAGTGACCATGGAAGCGATCGTGGTCAGCGCGCTCACGTCAGCGAAACTGGCTGAGCAGCACGGACTGCGACCGGATCAGATCATCCTCAGCGCGAAAGTCAGCGGCGTGCAGGATCTGATTGACGTGTATCGGATGCTCGCTTCGCGCTGCCAGTACCCGCTGCACCTGGGACTAACCGAAGCCGGCATGGGAGCCAAAGGCATCGTGGCGTCAAGCGCGGCCATGGCCGTGCTGTTGCAGGAAGGTATCGGCGACACGATTCGTGTATCCCTGACCCCCGCTCCCGGCGGCGATCGCACCGAAGAAGTTCGCGTGGCGCAGCAGATCTTGCAGTCGCTCGGCATTCGCAGCTTCACCCCGCAAGTCACCGCCTGCCCCGGCTGCGGCCGCACCACCAGCACCTTCTTTCAGGAAATGGCCGAACAGATCCAAACTTACCTGCGCGAGCAGATGCCGGTCTGGAAGGGACGCTACACGGGCGTCGAAGAGATGAAAGTCGCGGTGATGGGATGTGTCGTCAATGGCCCCGGCGAATCGAAGCACGCGAGCCTGGGAATTTCTCTGCCAGGGACATTCGAGGAACCGAAGGCTCCCGTTTATGTGGATGGACGCCTGTTCACTACGCTGAAAGGCGACAAGATCGTCGCCGAATTCATCAAGATTCTCGACGACTACGTCGAGTCCCACTACGCAGCCCGCGAAAAAGACGAAGTCGGCGCAAGGGGCTGAACCGGTTCCACGACGGACCAGACCTAACTTCCACCCACTAACTGCCCGACAGCTTGCGGCGCATCACGCCTGCAATGCCGAACAGGCCGGTACCGAGCATCAACATGGTACCGGGCTCGGGGGTGGTCAGCGTTCGATACCCGATATATTCCTGCGGTCCGTGCCCCGGACTCGCACCCACAGGCGTGTACAGCACGAGACCCTTAAAGTAGCTCGACGGAGTGTACTTCGCTGAGGCCAAGGCGCTCTTGTCAAGAGCGAGAACCGCGGCATTGGTCGTAATGCCCGAGCTGAACAGGTTCCACACTGCCCAATTGCCGGTCGTGGCGCTAATCTTTCCACTGATTACGCCATCGAAAATGATGCCCGCCGCTTTGTAGTCGAGGAGCTGGGCGCCATACAGGCCCTTCCCAGAAAGCAGCCCGGTCACGTGAGCACTCCAGCTTTCACCTATCGAAACGTGGTTGGTGAACGAATCACACATGAGCGGTGTGGCCTTCCCACCGTTGATCGAGAAATAGTAGGGATAGGTGTAGTAGCCGCCCGAGTTGTTAGTGCCGACGCCAAGTAACGTCATGGTGACGGGGATGGAGTCGGCCAAGGCCACCGCAGAGAGAAACATGGTTAGAACGAGCGATAAGAGAAAGCGGCTACGTTGCACGATGGAGCCTCCAACAGCAAATTGATTCGGCTATCCTCGTTCTCGCCAACTTTCCCGGCGAGCAGGACGCTACCTTAGAAATGCAATGACGATGCCAATAGGCGCGCAGGCTTGTCCCTGCGATTGCAAGCACTTAGCATTTGCGGATAACGGGGAAGTGAAACAATGTGCAGATATTCTCGCGCCGGCGTGGAAGTTAGTAGGCGCTAGTAACAATGCTGGTAACTAGCCGTAATCGGAAGCAAGTAACCAAGGGCGCATGCCCGAGCTATCGCGACCGCTAATTGAATGAAGAGACCGCCTCGTCCTGGTTCTGGAAAACCTCGAACAAGGGCAATAATCCGATCATTTTCAAGGTCTGCACAGTAAATTTGGACGGGTTCAGCAACTTGACTGCTCCACCCCGCTGTTTCGCGGCCGTCATATACCGGACCAGGAGGCCGATGCCGCTGGAGTCGATCATGGGAACTTCGGCGAGCTCCAGAACAAACCGGTTGATTCCGTTGTCCATGAGTTCGTCCAGGTTTTCGCGAAGGCGGTCGACGGTCGGCCCCAGCGAGATCTTGCCACTCAGCTTAATCAGCTTTACTTCTCCCACACTGCGAATTTCGATTTCCACGTTTTGCGCCCACCCGAAGTACTGCGATCCCGCTCCGCGAGATCGTATTGACTCTCACCCAAGCGTCTGCTAAAGTGCCTGCTCAAATTAGAGGAAGCCCGGCGTTTTTGCAAGCTAGAAGTTTCCCCCGCCCGGTGTTGTCTTGCGCCACGGTATGACGCCACAAGAATCCAAGCTAGACATCAATATCACTGGCTTTGCCTCGCGGCTGCTGGAATTGCGCGAGACTGCCGAGCGTGCCCGGCTCACGGCCCAGACCGTGGTGGACCGGTTTCCGGGAGCCACCGTTACCATCTATCTTCTTCGGGAAGATGAGGAGGGGGGTCAGTTCTGGTCTGCCCGCGCCACGGCCGGAGATGGCGCCGAACCAGATCCCGTCATCCCAGCCGAGGCTGGCACTTTAGGATCGTTGTTGCGCGACCAGCAAATGATTGTTTTCGAGGGCCGAGCGCTGGTCCGTGAAGATTACGCCCATCTCAGTGTCCGCCGCACGCTGAAATACCTTGCCTGTGTCCCGCTGTTCCACAAGGAAGCGCTCATCGGCTCGATCGAAATCCTCAGCTTCGATGCCATTTTGGATCGGGCATCGCTGGAGGTTCTGGAATCGCTGGCAGAGATCGCGGCCCCCGCGCTGGTTTCGTCACAGGTCTATGAAGAAGAGCGCGACAACTCCCTGACCTCGATCACGCGGCTCACCCAGTTCTACGACATCGAGAAAGCGTTCAGTTCCACTCTCGAGATGGATGAGTTGCTGCCGATTATCGCCAACAAGATCCGGGAAAGTATGGAGTGCAACGCGGTGAACCTCTGGCTGGTTCAAGGCGATGGCAGCCTTTTGCTGATGCATCAGGCCGGAGTTGACCCAACGACAAAGCAGGGCATGGTTCAGAAAGAAGGCGAAGGGGTTGCGGGCGACGTCTCGGAAAACGGCGAAGCGGTGCTGATCGCGGAACGGGAAGACGAGCGGCTGATTCGCCGGAACCAGGGTCGCGGAAACCAGGGGCTGGAAGAGGGGAAGATCGAATCCCTCATCGTTGTACCCTTAATCGACAAGGGCTCCCTGGTGGGAGTGGTCGAAGCAATTAATCGGCTCGACGATAAGCCTTTTGATGATGACGATCTCTTCGTGCTCACCAGCCTGAATGAGACGGCGACCCTCGCGCTTCACAATGCCAGCCTGCTGCTGGCTGAGCGCAAGGTGGAGATCCTGGAGACGCTGGTAAGAGTCAGCCACGAAATCACGTCGACGCTGAACCTGGAGCGCGTGCTGCAAACGATAGTCAATGCGCCGCAGGCCGTAATTCCTTACGAGCGTGCTGCCATTGCCCTGGAGCAGGGTGGGAGATACAAGCTCTGTGCTGTCACTGGGGTGACGCAGGTCGATGCCGATGCTCCTGACATTGCTCCGCTCAACGCCATCCTGCGCTGGTCTCTGCTGTCGGAGGGGATCGTGTACGTTCGGCAGCACGGCGCCGAAATTGACGCCGAGCGCGAAGAGACTCGTGCGAAGTTCCAAAGCTATTTCGAAACCTCGAGGATGCGCGCCTTCTACGCGATTCCGCTGACCGACGATACCGGAAGAGTTGGCATCCTGGGTCTGGAAAGCGCGGACCCGGATTTTCTTTCCCCAGCCCACTTGGAGATTCTGCAGGTGCTCGCCGGGCAGGCGACCGTCGCCTTGCGCAATGCACAGATGTACAAGGAAGTACCGTTCATTTCCGTGCTGGAACCGGTGCTCGCAAGGAAACGCAAGTTCATGGCCATGGGGAAACGGCGGCGCACTCTCATGATCGCTGCCGTCGTCGCCGTCGTCATCTTCCTGGCGGTATTTCCAATGCCACTACGGGTCGACGGAGATGCCGTCGTGGCGCCATTGCACTCCGCACAGATACAGCCCGAGATCGAGGGGGTCGTCAGCCGGGTGTACGTTCGTGAAGGGGACCGTGTGACGCATGGTCAAGTCATCGCGGATCTCGCGGATTGGGAGGCTCGTTCGGCGCTGGCCCAAGCGCAGGCCAAGTATCAGACTGCCTCGCTGCAGATGAACCGCTCGCTGGCAGCAAATGATGGCAGCGAAGCCGGTGTGCAGCGAATCCAGGCCGACTACTGGAAGTCGGAAGTCGCAAGGGACCAGGAACTGCTCGACAAGACGCAATTGCGCTCGCCGATTGACGGCCTGGTGGCGACGCCCCACGTGGAAAATATGGTGGGAAGACGCTTGCAGTATGGAGACAGCTTCGCCGAAGTGGTCGACACCTCGCGGGCGGTGGTAGACGTGGCCGTCGATGACACCGATTCCGCCTTGCTACGCGCCGGGGAGCGCGCTTCCGTCAAGCTCAACAGTTTCCCGACACGAATCTTCCGCGGCGACGTATTGGTCGTCAGCCCCAAGGGAGTCCTGCAGGGAGATTCCCGGGTATTTTTCGCTCGGGTCGCGGTTCCGAATGCCGACGGAGCCATTCGCGCGGGCATGGAAGGGCGAGGCAAAGTGCGTGTGGGATGGTCTCCCGCCGGTTATGTCCTGTTTCGCAAACCGCTTTTGTGGATCTATTCAAAAGCATGGTCGTGGTTTGGAGTGTAGGAAATGCAAAGTGGAAAATCGAACAGGCTTGCTTTGATCCTGCTGGGCGTGGCTCTGCTGCCTTGGCTGGCATGCTCCCAGAAGAGCGCAGAAGTCATAGCCGCTCCTTCTCCTTCTCCAGCTCCCGCGCCATCGGGAGGTTCGACTCCTGCTCCGGCGGCGAGCGTTCCGGCGAGCGACGGCGGGTTCACGGTTTCAGGTCCGTTAATTGTGGAGCACCAGCTTGACGTGCTGGCGCAGCGCGAAGGCGTGATCGCCGAATTGCGTTCGGAGGCAGGGGCCCACGTTCGCGCCGGGGACCTGCTGGCGCAACTGGATGACCGGCAACTGGTGGCCGATTTGGAGGCAGCGCGCGCCAAGACCCGCAGCATCGAGGCCGACTTGAAGAACTGGGAAGCCGAAGCTAAGGTCATGCAGTCGGACTACGAGCGCGCCCAGAAAATGTGGGACGCCCAGATTCTCACCAAGGAGCAACTCGAGCACGCGAAGTTCAAGGCGGAATCGGAAACCTGGGATGTCGGGCGCGTTCGCGAATTGCTCACCAATGCCCGCCAGTCGGAACGTTCCCTTGAACTGGAACTGGACAAGACCCAGATTCGCGCACCTTTTTCTGGCGTGGTTGCCCGCCGCTACGTGCGCCAGGGACAACAAGTCGCCAAGGGAGAACGACTGTTCTGGGTCACGGCCGAGGGTCCGTTGCAGATGCGGTTCACTTTGCCGGAGAAGTTCATCGGGCGAGTCCAAAAGGGGCAAGAACTGCCGATGATGACTCCGGATCTGCCCGACCAAAGGTACAAGGTCAGAGTGGTGGAAGTGAGTCCAGTCGTCGACCCCGCCAGCAGCACGATCGAAGTTACGGTGGAACTTGAAGGAAAAGCAGGCTCGCTCCGGCCTGGCATGGATGCCAATGTTCGCATCGAGAATGTGCGATGAACATTACGCGGGCTCTGAATGCGGCGCTGCCAGAGATTCCAGCCCGCACTTTAGCGCAGCGCACTCCCCGCGTGGACCCCGACATCGTCGCGCGAGAGCACATAGAAGACGGCGAGCCTACAATTCGCGTCTATGTTCCAAGCGTAGGGTACATGTACAAATTTCCTCCCCGGAATTGGGCTCTCATCCAGCTGTTTGATGGCAAACATAGCTTTGAGGAAATCGCGGAGCTCTATTCCCGGCAGTCCGGCCGCCATTACGGCACGCAGCAAATTCGCGAATTCGCCGA
>JGI12269J14319_10001812_pt1 | contig 20948 bp, 20 predicted proteins | sample PeaSoiSIISIP2007_FD_14319 | JGI IMG/M metagenome (IMG submission 14319)
GATACGTGGCGAGCGCGGCCGCGCCGGCGCCGCCCGCGCAGGTGATACGCGGCCCGTCGGCGAGGAACAGCCGGTCGGCGACCACTTCGTGATCGGGGAACACCTCGAGGAAATCCTGATAGTGGTACCAGCTCACGCAGGTACGCCGCCCTCTCATCAGGCCGGCCCGGCACAGGACGAAGCTGCCGGTGCAGACCCCGATCAGCGGCACGCGGGCCGCGGCGACCTCGCGCAGATAGCGCGTCGTGGCCTCATCGATCTGCGGGCCCGCATGCAGAATGCCGCCGATCACGACCAGGTAATCGAGCGCCTCCGGGGCGAGGAATTCGCTGGTCGGCTCGATCATTACGCCACAGCTGGCGAGCACCGATTCGCGCCGGCTGGCCATGATCCACCATTGAACGTGCATCGGCCGGCTGCGATCGCCTTCATCTGCGGCCAGGCGCAGGTGATCGATGAACACCGCGAAAGCGGACAGTGTGAAATGATCCGCCAGGATCACGCCGACACGCAGCGGCGTGCGCACGCCGTGCTGCGCCATATCTGGTTCCGGCGATCCCGCCGATTGGGGCATTGAATAGCCGCTCAATATTATTGACCCCGCCGACGCAACTATAATCCATGAAGGAATCCGGCGATGCAAGAAATACACGAACTGAAGGTTGTTGTGTTTTAGAAAACAACAATATAGAGCACGGATCTGAATTTGGCTTGATGTAGCCGCGGCGTTCCAAATCATTGAACGCCCGTTCAGAGTTGGCGCTTTCAGGGCCGCAAGTCCTCGTCAGCGCAGCGGGTCGTCCTGCGGCTCAAGGCCAATATCGGCCGCCGCGGCTTGCGCTCGGTCCTGATCGATATCCATGCTTCGACAGGCGAGGTAATAGGCGATGGCCGCGACCGGTAAGCCGACCAGCATGGCGAGGTCCGCTCCGCCAAGCGCGCGCGCGACTGGCCCGGTGTAGATGCCGGTGCTGAAAAACGGGATCATGACGGCGAAGCCCAATCCATAGGCGAGCAGACCGCGCCAGTTCCAGCGTCCGTACATGCCATCGGCGTTGAAGATCTCGCGGATCGAGTAGTGCCCCCGGCGCACCAGAAAGAAGTCCACCAGATTGATCGCGGTCCACGGCGTGAACAGATACAGCAGGATCGCGAGCAGATCGCCGAAGCGGGTGACGAAATCGCTAGCGGAGCGCAAGGCGATCGCGGTGGCCAGAACCGCGGCCGCGAGCAGACTGGCCATGCGCTTGCCGAGCCCGGATCTGACCGGCCTGAAGGTGTCGGCGACGCTCAGCAGTGTCAGTGACGCGCCGTAGAAGTTCAGCGCCGATATCGTGACCAGGCCGAGCAGGGCGCCGAGCAGCAATACCGCCCCGAGTCCGGGCGCAATGGTATCGGCGGCGCGCTCCATCGCTGCGGCCACGTCGAGGCTCGGATTGCTCGCGGCAGCGACGGTGCCGACGAGCATCATCCAGGCGCTGCCGATAAACGAGCCCAGATAGGTCCACCAGAACGAGGAGCGAACGCTGACATCGCGCGGCAGGTAGCGCGAGTAGTCCGACACGTAGATCGACCAGCTCAACTGGTAGGACGGCTCGAAAGCCGGACGGGTCCCACTGCGCCGCGGGAAATTTCAGCAGGAAGGCGGCGCCGATCGAGAACACGGACAGGATGGCGATCATCAGATAGGCGAATCCGCGTTGCGCCAGGTGGATCGTGTCGTAGCCGACGGCGGCTAGCCCTAAGGCCGCGATTGCAAGCGCGACGATGGCAAGCGGTGAGGCCGGCGGGATCGACGGCGACAGCTGGTGCAGGGCCTGCGCGGCGAGCACCTGATTGAAGGCGTTGTAGCCGATGTAGGCGACCAGGGCCACGGCCCACACCAGCAGCGCGCCGGTATAGCCGAACTGCGGCCGAGACTGGATCATCTGCGGCAATCCGAGCTGCGGTCCCTGCGTGGAGTGAAACGCCATGAAGAACGTACCGAGGGCGCAGCCCAACACCACCGCTACGGCCGTCCACAGCAGGTTGCCGCCGAGCGTGACACCAAGCACGCCCACCGCCAGCGTGGCCAGATGGGCATCGCCCGAGAACCACACCGGCCACAGATGCCAGACCTTGCCGTGCCGTTCGGCGAGCGGCACGTAGTCGATCGAGCGCCTTTCGATGAACCTGCCGTTGACCATCGAGCCCCTCAGCGGCGGTCCGGCGCGCGCCCCACTGCCATGCTGCTACCCGCTTGTTATATTATTATGATGACATTATAAAAGCTAACCGCAGCCCCGTGGCCCTGCCGCAGGTGCGGGGCGTTATTTTCGAGGATGGTGGTTATGCGACAGGTGAAGACGCTGGGTCTGCTGGGCACCGGAGTGATCGGCGGCGGCTGGGCCGCGCGCGCGCTGCACTTTGGCATCGACGTGGTGGCCGCCGACCTCAATCCTGAAATGCAAGCCTGGATTCGCGGGGCGGTCGACAACGCCGAGGGCGCGCTGTCGCGCTTGACCTTTGCGCCGCTGCCGCCGAAGGGCACGCTGTCGTTCACGACCGACCTGCGTGCGATGGCGCGACAGGTCGACTTCATACAGGAAAACATACCCCGAGCAGCTCGAGTTGAAGCAGCGCGTGCTCGCCGATGTCAGCCGCTGCGCGCCGCCGGATGTGGTCATCGCCTCGAGCACGTCTGGACTCATGCCGTCGGATCTGCAGCGCGACATGCAGGCTCCCGAGCGCTTTCTGGTGGCGCATCCTTTCAATCCGGTCTATCTGCTGCCGTTGGTCGAACTGGTGGGCGGCAGCAGCACCTCGCCCGAGGCGCTCGATGCGGCCGGCAGCTTCTACCGCTACATTGGCATGCACGCGCTGCGCGTGCGGCGCGAAATCCCGGGCCATCTCACCGACCGGCTGCAGGAGGCGCTATGGCGCGAGATTCTGCACCTGGTCAACGATGGGGTGGCCACCACCGGGGAGCTCGACGAGTCGATCGTCTACGGGCCGGGGCTGCGCTGGGCGGCGATGGGCACCAACCTGATTTATCACCTGGCCGGTGGCGAGACGGGAATGCGCCACATGCTCAAGCAGTTCGGCCCATGCCTGAAGTGGCCATGGACCAAGCTCGAGGCGCCGGAGCTCACCGAGCAGCTGATCGACCGCATGGTCGAGGGCACGCGGGCCCAGGCCAACGGCCGGTCGATACGCGAGCTGGAGCGTCTGCGGGACGACTATCTGGTGGCGATTCAACAGGTACTGAGGCAGTTTAATATCGGCGCCGGGGCGACCTTGCGCGCCCTGGAAGAGCGGTTGTACCGGCAGAACGGCGCGGCGGCCCGCGCCGCCATGGATGACGTGACCAGCATCGTCGCCGGCAAACCCCTGCGGCTGGTCGAGACTTACGTGCGTCCGGAATGGGTCGACTACAACGGCCACATGACCGATTCGCGCTACCTGCAGGTGTTCGGCGACGCCACCGATGCGCTGTTGCGGGCGGTCGGCGTGGATGACGCCTATCGTGATTCCGGGCGCGCGCTCTACACGGTCGAAACCCACGTCACACACCGGTCCGAAGCCAACGCGCTCGAGCCGCTCTATGTGACGACACAGATTCCCGGATTGGACGACAAGCGCATACACCTGTTTCACTGCTTGCATCGACGGCGGGACGACCGCCTGGTCGCGACCGCCGAGCAGCTGTACCTGCACGTGAGCCGCGCCGCCGGCAAGGCGTCGCCCATGGACGCCGCGGTGCGCGCCAAGCTCGAGAACATCCGCGCGGCCCATGCGAGCATCGCCGAGCCGGCGCGGTCGGGCCGTCACCTCAGCCTGTCGAGGAGCTGAACGAGACCTATGCCCAAGATCGTCGATCACGACCAACGCCGCGATGAGATTGCGCTCGTCGCCTGCCGTGTAGTGGCGAATTACGGCTTCGACCAGGCCACCGTCGTACGCATCGCGCGCGAGGCGGGCTACACCACCGGCATGGTTGCGCATTACTTCGACACCAAGCAGGACATCATTATCGCCGCGCTGCGGCTGATCCTGCGACGTATCGAGGAGCGCCTGACACGGCCGGCCGGCCCGACACCACCGGATCTGCTGCTGCTGCTCACCGAGGCATTGCCGGTGGACGAGCAGCGCTATACGGAATGCGCGTTCTGGATCGCCTTCTGGGGGCAGGTTTCGGCCGACAAGCGCCTCAAGCGCATCAATGCCTGGGTGCATCGCGAGTATATGCGTCTGTTCGAGCGCTGCCTGGCGCGGGCCTGGCCGGAATGGGCTCAATGGGCGCCGGCAAGACGCGATCAGGTGCTGCGTTCGGTCGTGACCTTCATTAACGGACTCACGGCCGGTGCCGTGGTCAGTCGGAGCAACTGGCCGGCCGAGAAGCAGGTCGAGCAGCTGCGGCTGCAATTGCAGTTGCTGCGCGCCTGGGCGAGCACTGCCGCCGCGGCCGGCCCCGACAAGCTCAGAAAGTCCCGCAAAACGACCGCGTCCGGATGGTCGGCGGCGTAGCCCGACCATAATCGCCGATTTCGCAGGGGGAGTATCCATGGACTTCGCGCTCACTGAAGAACAACAGATGATCGTCAAGTCCACGCGCGATTTCGTGGAGCACGAGCTCTACCCGCANGAGCAGGAAATCGAGCGCAGCGGCGAGCTGCGGCCCGAGCTGCTGCTCGATCTTAAGGCGAAGGCGATCGATGCGGGCCTNTACGCGGCCAATATGCCCGCGGCAGTGGGCGGCGCCGGTCTGGATGCCGTGACCTGGGTGCTCTACGAGAAGGAGCTCGGGCGCACCAGCTACGTTCTGCATTACACCTGCGTGGCTCGCCCATCGAACATCCTGCTGGCCTGCGAAGGCGAGCAGCGCGAGCGCTATCTGCTGGCGGCCGTGCGTGGCGAGAGAACCGAATGCCTCGGCATATCCGAGCCCGGTGCGGGTTCGGACATGCGCGGCATGAAGACCACCGCTGTGCAGCAGGGCGCAGACTTCGTCATCAACGGCACCAAGCATTTCATTAGCCATGCCGATCACGCGGACTTTGTCATCCTGTTCGCGGTCACCGGGGAAGAACAGACGTTGGGCAGAAAGCGTAAGCTCATTACGGCCTTTCTGGTCGACGTCGGTACGTCTGGCTTTGAGGTGAGGCCCGGCTACCAGAACGTGTCACATCGCGGCTACAAGAACAGCATCCTGCAGTTCAACGACTGCCGAGTTCCGAAGTCCGCGGTTTTGGGCGAAGTTCACCAGGGCTTCGAGCTCGCCAACACCTGGCTCGGTGCGACGCGGCTGCAGGTCGCGGCCAACTGCCTGGGGCGCGCCGAGCGCGCGTTCGAGCACGCCAAGCAATGGGCCGTCGATCGTGTCCAGTTCGGCCAGCAAATCGGGAAATTTCAGGGCGTGGCGTTCAAGCTCGCGGACATGGCAGTGGAGTTGCGCGCGGCCGAACTGCTGACTCTGGAAGCGGCGTGGAAGCTCGATCGGAAGACCGCCACCGACACGGACATGGCGATCGCGAAACTCAAGGCCACCGAGATGCTGGCGATGGTGGCCGATGAGGCGCTGCAGATTCATGGCGGCATGGGGCTCATGACCGAGATGCCGCTGGAGCGGATCTGGCGCGACGCGCGCATTGAGCGGATCTGGGACGGCACCAGCGAGGTGCAGCGGCACATCATCTCGCGCTCGCTGCTACGGCCCCTCGGCGGCTGACCCGCCGAGCCGCTGAGCAGCATTGACTCGGGGAGCGGGTCAGATCTCGAGCGCGGCCAGCCGCACCCAAAGAGCTACGTCGCCTGGGCGCACTCGTGCTGCCAGGCCTCGTGACACAGGAAGTGGAAGCGATACAGACGTGGGCTATCCTGGCCAAGCGATTCGATCTCATATTCCACTTCGTCGCGCTTGATGAGCACATCGCAGAGCGCACATGGCGCGTTGCTGCCGCGACCGCCCCATGTACGATAGTGCGTCATGCAGGGCAAGCGGCCGTCGCTGATCAGTTCGCGCGCGCGTAAGCGCAACTCATCTTCGAGTCGGGTTGATGGCATGAGCTCGACCTCCGGCTCCCGATGTCGTACATGTCCTGCTGTCTCCGTTAACATCACAACACCTCCCCCCGCCTGCACGGTGATACGCTGGGGATTGAAGCTAAAGAACAGCGGCTGAACCTTCACTGAATCGCCTGGCAGCCGAATTGGCGAAAGCTGTGAGGCGCCGATACCATGTCCGCCGCTGCAGCCGCCCGCTGCACTGACGTGGTCAGTCGACTATCTGAAGCTGCTCCTGAGCGCGACCGATGTTCGCGGCATCGCGATACACCCAGCCATGGTCTACGAGCGTGGCGCACCAGCCACTTCCTACAACGGATCGGGCATTGATCCGTCCCGGTCGGTGTCATCGCCAGCGCGATGGCGCAGCGCGCCGGCCTGGACCTGTCGCCATTGATTCGCGCCGCCGAGGATTGGCCGCGGAACTGGGCAGGTGGGCGCGAGGCTAAGCAATCGATCGGCGCATGAGCGCCGACTAGACACGTCGCGACCCGGGCTGGAAACCGGTGCATACCGACCCGGTCGCCGAAGTCTCCTGATGCCGCGATCGGTATCTTAGGATCCAAGCGTCAGCACGACCTCGCCCGACACCGCGTCGGTGACGCCGAGTCCGCCGCCCAGGTCCTCCAGCGTGTTCCGGAAGGTATCCAGAACGGCGATCATGTCGGGGCGCGCGTTGACCAGGCTTTGGATTTTGTCCCACTCGCCGATCAAACAATAAGCGCGCTCGCCCGTGCGGACCATGACCGTCCGGCGCGAGCCGGAAAAGCTGGCCTTCGCTTTGCGGTGCGCATCGAGAAATTCCTGCTCGCGTCCGGTCTTGACGCGAAACCTGACGACATTGAATGCAGTCATGATGATTCTCCTCGAATGGCTATGTGTTTGGATTTATCACGGCCGGGCTTCGAGCACGATGTTGAATGGCGTTTCGCTGGCGCGGCGAAAGCGCGTGAATCCGCCATCCTCGACCACCACCTGGCGCAGCCGGCGCTCTCCGGCCTGCGCGCCGAGCGCGGGACCGTTGCGGGCCAGGGATACCGGTACGCAGATCAGCGAGGAGGCGCCGTAATAGACACGCCCGACTGGATTATGATTCTCCTCCGGGCTGTTGCCGGCCATCGGTTCCACGATCATGCAGTGGCCATCGGCCTTGAGCGCCTGGCGAGCATGGCGCGCGGCGCTGGAGGGGTCGGCCATGTCGTGCAGGCAGTCAAAGAAGGCGATGAAGTCGAGATTGCCTTCCGTGTAGGAAACGGCGTCCGCGATCTCAAAGCGTGCGTTGCTCACGCCGGCCTCGGCCGCACGCTGGCGGGCAGTGTTTATGGATTCGTCGTGGTAGTCGACGCCGATGAACTCGGAATTCGGGAAGGCCCTGGCCATCAGGATGGTGCTTGCACCGTGGCCACAGCCGACGTCGCAGGCGCGGGCGCCGCGCTGGAGCTTGTCGACCAAGCCGTCCAGCGCCGGCAGCCACGAGCTGAGCAGATTCATCTTGTAGCCGGGACGAAAAAAACGCTCCGTGCCGTGAAACAGGCAGGCATGGTGCTGGCCCCATTCCATGCCCTGGCCGGAACGAAAATTCGCCACGGCCTGGTCACGTACGTGAAACAGGTCGCGCACAATCTCATAGGCGCCCGGCAGATCGGCCGGACCGTGCGGGTCCGCGAGACAAAGGTTCTGTTCCTCGTTGAGGAAGTACTGTCCGGTCTGCCGGTCATAGTCGACATAGCCGCCGGCCGCCTGATTGCCGAGCCACTCGCGCGCATAGCGCTCGTCGGTGCCGGTTTCCCTGGCGAGTTCAGCGGGGGTGAGTCGGGCACGTCCGAGTGCGCGGTAGTAGCCGAGCGTATCGCCGATGGAGATCAGCACGGCACTCATTGCGGCGCCCAGATCCGCGACCGCCTTGGTCAGAAACGCGTTGAGACGCACTTCATTCATGGCCATCGCTGTAGCTCCTCCGTAAGCCCGGCGGCAGACTACCAACTAGAAGGTAGGGAATCAAGTACTCTGCTACCATAGGCGACCATGAGCAGGATTGCTGACATCAAGGCGCCAAAATCCGCACGCGCGCTCATCCCCGACACAGCCACGCGCATCCTCGATGCCGCCGAGCGGCTGGTACAGTCGCGCGGCTACAACGGCTTCAGCTATGCCGACATCGCTGCCCGGGTAGGCATCACCAAGGCCAGCCTGCATCACCATTTCGAAACCAAGGCGACGCTCGGGGAGGCGCTGATCGAGCGCTACCGCAAGCATTTCATGCAGGCACTGGCGGCGATTGATGCCAACGCGGAGGATGCGGCGGACAGGCTCCGGAGCTATGCGGGCCTGTATGCCGCGGTGCTGGAGGGTGAGCGGCTGTGCCTGTGCGGCATGCTGGCGGCGGAATACGACACGCTGCCAACGGCGATGCAGGAGGGTATCCGCAAGTTCTTCAACGTCAATGAAGAGTGGCTCGCCGGTGTGTTGGAGGAAGGTCGGCGCCGCGGCCGCTTTCACCGGCGCGACTCAGCCCGCGAAACCGCGCGGCTGCTGCTCAGTGCGCTGGAGGGCGCGATGCTGGTGGCGCGCCCATACCATGACGTCGCGCGCTTTAACGCTGCGGCAGGGCACCTGCTGGCCGGGCTGCAAGTCGACAGGCCGCCAGGAAAATCGACCCGACACCTGCGCGAACGGCGTCAGGCGTCGTAACGCGCAATCGACTCAGGGTTTCTTATCCGGCGCCTTCGCGCTATCGGGCAGCTTGACATCCTCCGGGTGCAGGATGTTGAATTTCATTCCGTCGGCGCCCACGAAGTCTCCCGGCACCATTCCGGCCGGACAAGCGCCAAGGTACTTGCTGTCGCTGGTCACCGTCACGGTTCCGTCGGCCTGATGGATTTCCGTATGAACCGCGGTATCTCCCCTGAAAGTGGTCACGCTGGTGCTTTTTCTCACCTGGCCGCCAAAATTACATTCGGTTTGCTCGGTGTATACGGAGCCACTGTGGCTCAGATTGATTATTTTACAGGGTTGATCGGATTTCTTATGCATATCGATCACGCCCTGCATGATTGCGGTGCTGTTACACATGCTCCCGGTTTGAGGAGGCCGTTTGGCATCGCTCATGGTCGTCGTCGTGGTCCATAGACCCTCCTTGATATTCGGATAGTCCCCTGCATGCGCCGCGGCTGCGATGCAGGTAGCCGACATCATTCCCAACAACCGTGGCACTTTCATCGGTGAGCTCCGGGTTTCATTATAGGTGGACGGCCAAGGTGAATTATCGTCGATTGCCTACTGGCCAGGAAGTGCGGCCGGCGGTGCGGCTGTCTTATTTCCCTTTCCACACCGGAGGGCGTTTCTCGGTGAACGCGCGCGCACCTTCCTTAAGATCCTCGGAACGAATGACTTGCTGGACAGCGTGCAGGCTGTCGTGGAGCTCGAAGGCCTGATGCTCGGGGACCATTTCAGAGTGGCGCAAGAGTTGCTTGATCGCGGGAAACAATAACGGCGGACCGCTGGCGAGCTGTCGGGCGACCTCGCGCGCCTTGATCAGGCCCTGACCCTTGGCTACCACGTGATTGGTCAGGCCCCAGTGCTTGGCTTCAGCCGCGTCCATCCAGCGGCCGGTCATCAGGAATTCAACGGCGACATGGTAGGGAATCCGCCGCCGCAATTTGATCGTCCCGGCATCGGCCAGTACACCGACATTGATCTCCGGCAGGGCAAAGCGTGCATGCTCCTCCATGACGATGATGTCGGTGCCGAGGACGATCTCGAAGCCACCGCCGCAGGCAATGCCGTTGACGGCGGAGATGATGGGTTTATCGAGGTTGCGGGGGTGGTTCAGGCCGCCAAATCCGGCGGCTCCCCAGTCTTCGTCGGATTCCTCGCCCGCCGCCGCCCCTTTGAGGTCCCAGCCGGCGCAGAAGAACCGGTCGCCGGCGGCCGTGATGATCGCAATGCGAAGCTTCGGATCGTCGCGAAACGCACTGAACACCTCGTTCAGGCGCCGACTTGCCGCCAGATCGATGGCGTTGGCTTTCGGGCGATCGATGGTCACCTCGAGAATCGGGCCATCGGTGGCCGTCTTGATACCCTCAGACATCACAATGCTCCTCAGCTAAGCCGAATCAGCGCGTCGACGGCGACGGCACCCTGGCCTCGCGGTCGAACAATCACGGGGTTGATCTCGAGCTCGACCAGACGATCGACGTTGGCCTCGGCGTAGCGCGCGCACGCCATGGCGGTAGCCACCAGTGCCGCGACGTCGGCCTGCGGCCGGCCGCGATAGCCGCCGAGCAGCTTGCCGACAGTGAGCTGCATCAGCGCCGACTCGATCGCTGCCGGCGTCAATGGCGGCAGCAGACTCACGCTGTCGCGCAACAGCTCGGTCAGAACGCCACCGGCGCCGAGCACCAGGATTTGCCCGAATTGCGGGTCGACGCTCACACCAATGAGAACCTCAGCGACGCCGTCGCGCACCATTTCTTCGACCAGGATCGTGTCGGAGAGTATAGCTACGCGCGGCGCCGCGGCTGCTGCATCCGCCGCAGAGCGTACATCGACAATCACGCCGCCGACGTCCGATTTGTGTTCGAGGCTGGCGCCGACGGCCTTGATGACCACGGGAAAGCCGATCGATTCCGCCGCGGCGACCACGGCTGCGGTCACGCCGCCGACGCGCCCGATGGCGATGATACGTGACCGGGGAACCTGAACGCCGAACGCCGCCAGGGCGGCCTTGCCATCATGTTCGGCCAGCGCCTGCGCAGCACCGATCGGCGCCCGTTGCTGCGCCAGCCGCAGCTGTACGCCGCAACCGCTGCGCCAGGCCTCACCGACACCGCCCGCCAGATCGAGCGCCTCGAGCGCTTCACGTTGGCCTTGCAAGGGGGCGATTCCGGCCGCAAGGCACTTCTCGCGAGTGCCGGCCGCGAGCGATTCGGGTAGCGAGCAGATGATCGCAGCGCGAGAGGGGGCGCCCGGCAGAGCCGCTATGTATTCCTCGATCACGGCGAAGTAGCTGGCCGGATCCGCCTGCTCTTCGGGCGGGCAATCCACCATCAGGCCCACCGCGTCGAATCCTGCCCGCTGCACCACCGAAAACATCGATCGCAGCGCCGGGCGATCGAACCACACGTGGGTGTGGAAATCGAAGGGATTGGCGAATCTCACGCAGCTGGTTCGCGGACCCGGCGGGAATGGGCGGGAACTGCAGTCCAAGTTGCCGCGACGCGTCCGCCGTCATCGCCATGTCGCCACCGGATGCGCCCATGACCAGAACGCGCCGGCCGGGGAGCGGGCCGCCGGCGTGGAATATCTTTAGCGTCTCGCACAGCGTGGCCAGTGAATCACAGCGCGCGATGCCCGCCTGCCTGCAGAAAGCGTCGAACNCCACGTCGGCGCCGGCGAGCGAGCCGGTGTGGGTGCGCGCCGTGCGTGCCGCCGCTTCAGTGCGCCCGGTTTTGACCAGCGCGACCGGCTTGCCGGCAGCACGGGCCTTGTCGACGGCGTGGGCGAAGCGCGACGCATGCTTGATGCCTTCAATATAGATGCCGAAGGCTGTTACCCGGTCTTCGTCGGTCAGCAGCTCGATCATGTCTTCAACCGCCAGGCGGGTCTGATTGCCGACCGTGAGCACGTAGCCGATCGGCAGCGAGCGATCGTTGAACAGCAGATTGAGCGCGATCGTGCCGCTCTGGCAGATCAGCGCGACGCCACGTTCGGGACGGTCGCCGACGACCTGGTCGGGCCACAGCGCCGCGCCATCGAAGAAATTGATGAAGCCGTAGCAATTGGGGCCGAAGAAAGGCAGATCGGCGGCACTCGCGAGCAGTTCCTCGGTGAGCCGCTGTCCCTCGCCGTCCCCCGTTTCGGAAAAGCCGGCGGCAAAGCAGACGAAGCCGCCGGCGCCGCTGCGCGCGAGCGCGGAGACGATGCCCGGTACCTCGCGGTTCGGAGCGGCGATGAAGGCGGCGTCCGGAACGCCGGGAAGCTCATCCACCGAACGGAAATACGGCGTCTCGGGCGACGATGGCCGCCGCGGATGAATGCGCCACAGCTTGCCCTCGTAGCCAATAGCGCGGCTGGCTGCGACCGCCGCGTCGGCCCACGCTCCGCCGATCATGGCGATACTGCGCGGCGCCATCAGTCGATGCATTGCCCGTGAATTCATTTATCGACCGCGCAATTCCATGCGCCTCGAGCCGGGCCCGGACCATGGCGTGTCCGCGCCCACCGGCGCGAGCGCGGCGATCGCGGCGGCGATCTCGGGCGCGAAAGGCCTGGTGGACACCGTTTCACCTTGGTGCACATGTAACAGCATGAACTCGGCAGTCGCAGCCACCGCTATCTGCCCTTCGCAGGTGATGTCGAAGGCGGCGTGAATGCGCTTGTGGTCGGCGCCGAGCAGGCGTGCCGTAACGATGACAATGTCGCTGCGTTGGACCTCGCGCAGGTAGTGGATGTGCATCTCCACCGTGTAGAGCGTGTCGCCGGTAGTGGCGCGATAGGCCGCATCCATGCCCAAACGCTCCATGAGCGCATCGATGGCATAGCTCAATATCAGCGCGTAGTAGGCGTCGCGCAGATGGCCGTTGTAGTCGATCCACGCAGGTAGGATCGCGGTCCGATAGATAGGGGTTGCCGGCACGAGTGGACTGCGCTTGAGGGTGTCCGCGATCAGGGCAGCGCCGCTTAGTGCAGCTGCAGCCGCTCGCGCGTTTGCGCCGGGGACAGTATGCGCGCTCCCATGGCTTCGATGATGGTGCGAGCCTTATCGACCAACTGCGCGTTGCTGGCGTACACCCCGCGGCTCAAGTAGAGATTGTCTTCGAGGCCGACGCGGACGTTGCCGCCGAGGAGCACCGACTGCGCCACCCATGGCATCTGCATGCGGCTGATGGCGAACGAGCTAAAGATGCAGTCGGGCGGCAGCGTGTTCACCATCGCCAGCAGATGGCCGACATCGGCCGGCGCGCCGTAGGGAATTCCGGTGCAGAGCTGGATCAGGACCGGGGCCGGGATCAGCTTCTCCTTGATCATCTGCTTCACGAACCACAGATTGCCGGTGTCGAATACTTCCAGTTCGGGCTTGACACCAAGCTCGCGCAGAATCTCGGCGCCACGGCGCAGATAATTCGGGGTCGAGACATAGGCGCGGTTGCCATCGCCGAAATTGAGGCTGCCGCAATCGAGCGTGGCGATATCCGGCCGGTAGAGCCCCTCGCGGCACAGCTCGATGACGTGCCGCATGCGCTGTTCCTGACTGCAGAAATCCGTGCCTGGCGCGGGCGTGTCCTCCAACCCGCGCTCGCCGACGCACAGATAGCCGCCCATGCCGCAGGTCAGATTGACGATGACGTCTACTTTACTTTCGCGGATACGTTTCACTACTTCGCGGTAATGGCGGGTCTCCATGCTGAAGGCACCGGTCTCGGGTTCACGCACGTGAATGTGCACGATGGCCGCGCCCACCCGGGCTGCCTCGACCGCCGCGGACGCGATCTGTTCCGGAGTGATCGGGCAGTGCGGGCTCTTGGTAACGTTGGTGTCGTCGCCGGTGATTGCGCAGGTGATGAACACGTCGTGGTTCATGACAGCCCTCGATTGGATCGCGCAGGTGGTAAATATTATGCAGTCAATAATATAATGATGCGCGGCGCTGCGGCAAGTCGTGCCCTGCTACGCGGCCACGCGTGGCGGCGCACCGGTAAGCTCGAGGGGAGGGCTCATGCAGACACAGTTGTTGATCGGCGGCCGACTGGTGGCGGGTGAAGGGCCCGTCGAGCAGGTACTGGACGCGGCCACCGGCTTAGGTATAGCGGCGGTCGCCGCGGCGACCACGGCGCAGGTGGATGCGGCGGTTGCGGCGGCGGAGCAGGCATTTGACGGCTGGGCGCAGACGCCGCCGAAGGATCGCGCCGCGTTGCTGCTGAAAATCGCCGACCGCATCGAGACCCAGGCGCAAGGCTACGCGGCTCTCGAATCACAGAATACCGGCAAGCCGCTGAGCGCGGCGCTCAACGATGAGCTGCCGGCGATTGCCGATGTGTTCCGTTTTTTCGCCGGTGCGGCGCGCACGCAGCATGGCCAGATCGCGGGAGAGTATCTACCCGGCCACACCAGTTTCGTGCGGCGCGATCCGATCGGCGTCGTGGCGTCGATCGCGCCATGGAACTATCCGCTGATGATGGCGGCCTGGAAGATTGCGCCGGCGATCGCCGCGGGCAATACGGTGGTCCTCAAGCCCTCCGAGCAGACGCCCTTGACGGCGTTGATGTTGGCGACGCTGCTGGTCGAGCTGCTGCCCGCCGGAGTGGTCAACGTGGTGTGCGGCCGCGGCGATCCGGTCGGCGCTGCGTTGGCGGCTCATCCGCGAGTGCGCATGGTGTCATTGACGGGGGATGTGGCCACCGGCCAGAAAGTCCTGGCGGCCGCAGCCGGCAATCTGAAGCGCACGCATCTGGAGCTCGGTGGCAAGGCACCGGTGATCGTGTTCGACGATGCCGACATTGATGCCGTGATTTCGGGAATCCGCGGCTTTGGCTTTTACAACGCCGGCCAGGACTGCACGGCAGCCTGCCGCCTGTACGTCGGCGCCCGCATCTACGAGCGCGTGGTCGCCGACTTGACGCAGGCGGTACGCACCATCAAGGTCGGGCGACAACAGGAGCCCGGGGTCGAGATGGGCCCGCTGGTATCCCATGGCCAGCGCGAACGCGTTGCCGGTTTTGTGACGCGCGCGGCCGCCGAGTCTCATATGCAGATCACTACCGGCGGCAGAGCACGCGCCGGCGAGGGATTCTTCTACGAGCCGACGATCATCGCCGGTGCCAGGCAGACCGACGAGATCGTGCAGCGCGAAGTGTTCGGACCGGTGGTTTCCATCACTCGATTCACGGACGCCGACGATGCGGTGCGTTGGGCGAACGACTCCGAGTATGGTCTGGCCTCGTCCGTCTGGACGCGCGACATCTCGCGCGGCATGCAGGTCGCCGCCCGGCTGCAATACGGCTGCAGCTGGATCAACACTCATTTTGCGGGGGTCAGCGAGATGCCACACGGCGGCTTCAAGCGCTCGGGCTACGGCAAGGACCTGTCGGTGTACGCGCTCGAGGACTACAGTGTGCCTCGTCATGTGATGGTTAGGTTATAGCGAATGAGGCGACATCGCCCAGCGCTGCCTGCGGCAGGATCGGCTGCAGCGCGCGCGTCATGTGCAAGGCTGCTGCTGCTGGTGGTGGCCGTGGTGACTGCCTGCAGTTCAGATCCTCATGCCGGCGCCACCGCCGGCCGCAAGGGGGCAGTGGAGAAGGTGCTCTACATCTACAATTGGTCGGACTACATCGGCAAGAACACGCTGGGGAAGTTTGAAAGCACCACCGGAATCAAGGTCGTCTACGATACCTACGATGCCGATGAAACCCTGGAAGCCAAGATGATGGCGGGCGACTCGGGCTACGACGTGGTGAGCACTTCGACCGATTACTTCAGCCGCCAGATCAAGGCCGGCATCTACCAGAAGTTGGATCGTAGCAAGCTGCCGAACTGGAAGAACTTGGATCCCCACGTGCTCGAGGTCGAGGCCGGCGCGGATCCGGGCAATCAATATGCCATGCCTTACCTGCGACACGTCAACGGTTTTGCCTACAACGTCGACATGATCAAGGCTCGAATGGCCGATGCCCCCCTCGACAGCCTCGACATGATCTTCAAGCCGCAGATCATCGCGCGCTTCGCCGATTGCGGAGTGACGTTCCTGGATTCCGCCGAGGACGTGCTACAGCTCGCGCTCAGCTATCTGCACCTCGACCCCAATACGACCAATACGCAGGATTACAAACGTGCCGAGCAGCTGCTGCTCAGGGTGCGTCCCTATATCCGCGCTTTCGATTCCACCGAGTACATGAACGGCCTGGGCAACAAGGAGTTCTGCATCTGCATGTCCTGGTCCGGTGATTATGCTTCGGCCAAGGCTCGGGCCAAGGCCGCCGGAGTCGATGTGAACCTCGCGTTTACGGTTCCCAAGGAGGGTGCCAACGCCTCGTTCGACGCATTGTTGATTCCAGCCGATGCGCCCCATCCCGATGCTGCACACCGCTTTCTGAATTTCATCCTCGAACCCCGGATCATCGCGGAGATCACCAACGAGATTCATTATGCCAACGACAACCTGGCGTCCACACCCTATGTCGACCCGCAGATCCTGAACGATCCGACAATCTATCCGACGCCGGAAACGGAGAGTCGGCTGTATGAATCCGCGGAAGTCAATCCGGCGCTGGAGCGAATCCGCACGCGCACCTGGACGCGGATCAAAACGGCGAGGTGATCCGATGCGCTCACCTGATATCAGCCCGACAGCCGCCACGGAGGCGCCCATGGCGCGCCTGCACATCACCGCCGCCAATGAACTGACGATCGAGCACGCGGGCGGACAGCGGCATGCGATCCACCCGATCTGGTTGCGTGAGCGCTGCCAGGATGCGAGCACGCTCGATCTGCGCACCGGTCAGCGCCTGCAGGATCCATCGGATTTCGATCCGCAGCTCGCGCTGGTAGCGGTCACGCAGATCGAGCCTGGGCAATTTCGCGTGCGCTTCAGCGACGGACACGTGGCCGATTTCCTGGAGCGGGACATTCTGGCGGAGGCGGCGCTGCCCGCCGGCGATCACGACTTGCCCGCGCCCAGGCTGTGGAACTCAACGCTCCAGCTCAGCCGGCGCGCCCGGTGGAGCAGCCAGCCGAGTGATGACGAACTCGCGGACTGGCTCGCGCAGTTCCTGGAACTGGGCTTTGTCATCTTCACCCAGGTGCCGACGCAGCCGGGGGCGATATTGCGCGTGGCCTCGGCGTTCGGGTTTACCAGGGAGACGAATTTCGGCGCGCTGTTCGATGTGCGCTCGATACCCGAGGCCAGCGATCTGGCGTACACGGCGGTGGCCCTGGATCCGCACACCGACAATCCGTACCGCTGGCCGGTGCCCGGGGTGCAACTGCTTCACTGCCTGGTCAACGAGACCTCGGGTGGGCTGTCCACGCTGGTCGACGGCTTTGCGGCCGCCGAGGCGCTGCGCGCAGACGACGGCGAGGCGTTCCGGCTGCTGTCACGGACACCGGTGCGGTTCCGCTATCGGGATGCCGCCACTGAGCTCGTGGCCAGCGCCCCGCCGATCGAGCTCGACGTCACCGGCCGGGTACAGGCCGTGCACTTCAGTCCTCGGCTGGATTTTGTGCCGCTGGGGCCACCAGCGGAGCTTGCGAGCTACTATCGCGCGCGACGGGCATTTGATCATCTGCTGCGTTCGCCGGAGTTCGAGATCCGATTTCTGCTCGATGCCGGCGAGCTGGTCATGATGGACAATCGGCGCCTGCTGCATGGGCGCACCGGATTCGACTCGGCCGAGGGCTTGCGTTACCTTCAAGGCTGCTACATCGACATCGACGGGCCGCGCAGCCTGTATCGGGTGCTGCGACGCCGGCCCGCTAATTCGAAGGAGATCGCGCGATGAGCGAGAAAGTGAGTTTCCGCAGGATGCAGGACGGCACCCGCGAGGACTACCTGCTGCTGGACCAATCGGAGCGCAACTACGCCGCCGGGCTGCCGGATCGCGTGCTCGAAGCACTGCGCCGACTCGATCATTCCCTCGAGGGCTATCCGCTGAGCCGACTTGGGCATTCGCTGCAGGTCGCGACGCGCGCGCTCACCGACGGCGCCGATGATGAGTTGATCCTCGCGGCGCTGATTCACGACATCGGTGACGAGCTGGCACCGCACAATCACTCCGAATTGGCCGCGGCCATCCTCAGGCCCTACGTGCGTGCCGAGGTGACCTGGATCGTCGAGCAGCACGGAATATTCCAGAATTATTATTACGTGCACCATCTCGGCGGCAACCGCAATGCGCGTGAACGCTTTAAGGGTTATCAGTGGTATGCGGCCTGCGCGGCGTTCTGCGAGCGCTGGGATCAGGCGTCGTTTGATCCGGACTATCCCACCAGGCCGCTGGAGACCTTCGAGCCGCTGGTGCGCAAGATCTTCAGTCGGCCCGCCTACGATCCTCGGTACACCGCCGAGCCTAAGCCATGAGCGCTGAGCGGTGGCAACCCATGAGGCGTGCTCGTCGCCTCAATGCTCCGCCATCCGCATTTCCAGCGATCGCCTCTGATCGGCTCGACGCATGAAGTAGCCCGCCCCGATAACGCAGGCGCCGACGACGCAGATGATCAGGCTGGCGAGCGCATTGACGTCGGGGCTGACGCCGAGCTTGACCTTGGAATAGATGACCATCGGCAGTGTGCTGGCGCCCGGACCCGAGACAAAGCTCGAGATCACCAGGTCGTCGAGCGACAAGGTGAAGCTCAACAACCAGCTCGAGAGGATCGCCGGCGTGATGATCGGCAGCGTGATTTCGAGGAAGGCGCGCACCGGGCCGGAGCCGAGATCCATCGCGGCCTCCTCCAGCGATCGGTCGGCGCTTTGCAGGCGCGATTGCACGGTGATGGTCACATACGCGGTGCAGAAGGCCACATGCGATAGCACAATGGTGGTGAAGCCGCGGTGCGGCCAGGAGAACATCTGCATCATCGAGACGAACAGCAGCAGCTGCGTGATGCCGGTGATGATCTCCGGCATCACCAGTGGAGCGTTCACCATGCCGGTCAGCAGCAATCGCCCGGGAAACCTGGCAAAGCGTACCAGCGCAATCGCCGCGAGCGTCCCCAGTACTACCGCGGCGGTGGAGGCTGTGACCGCCACTTCCAGCGACAGCAGCGCCGCCTGCAGCAGCTGGCGGTTGTGCAGCAACTGGAAATACCAGGCGGTTGAGAACCCACCCCAGACATTGACCAGCGGTGAGGCGTTGAATGAGAAGGCGATCAGCACCATTATCGGCAGGTAGAGCACGGCGATGCCCAGACACAATACGGTGAGCAGCGTCGGGGAGTAGCGGTTTTCCATCCCCTTCAGGCCTCGAGCTGCTTGACGTTATAGTACTGATAGACCGCGATCGGACCGGCGAGCAGCAATAGAAAGGCGATGGCCACGGCGGAGGCAACCGGCCAATCATGGTTGCCGAAGAACTCATCCCACAGCACGCGGCCGATCATCAGATTGTTGGGCCCGCCGAGCAGGGACGGAATAACGAACTCGCCGACCGCGGGGATGAACACCAGCATCGAGCCGGCGATGACGCCCGGTATCGACAACGGCACGGTGACATCGAGAAACACGCGCCACGGCGGGCTGCCGAGGTCCGAGGCCGCTTCGAGCAGCGAGCGGTCGAGTTTCTCCAGTGTGGCGAACAGCGGCAGCACCATGAACGGCAGATAGGAGTAGATGATGCCGAGGTAGACCGCAAGGCTCGTGCGCATGATCCTGAGCGGCTCGTGAATGAGCCCGAGGTGCAGCAGTACGGTGTTGAGTATGCCGTTGTCGCGGATGATCCCCTCGAGGGCATAAACGCGCAGCAGAAAGGAGGTCCAGAATGGCAGAATGATGATCAGCAGCAGGACGTTCTGCGTCGACTTGGATGCTCGGGCGATCGCGTAGGCCATCGGATAGCCCAGCCCCAGGCAGATCAATGTCGAGAAGAACGCGGTCTTGAGCGAGTACAGATATGCCACGCCATAGACGTCGTCGGTGAACAGGTACTGGTAGTTCGCCAGACTCAGGCTCAGCCGCAGATGATGATCGGGGGTGCTCGACAGCACGTCGGTGAACGGCGGCACGCGCGCGGCCGTGTCGGCGAAGCTGATCTTGAAGGCGAAGGCGAAAGGAATGAGAAAGAAAATCAGCAGGAACAGCAGTGGCGGCAGAATAATGAGCCAACGGCCCGGACGCTCGATCGGTTTCATCAGTCGCGCAGGAATGTGCCCCTCGGGAGTATTGTGCGCGATAAACTCAGCCTGGTGTACAAATTTTGCCGGCTCGCACCCACACCGATCGCCTGGCCGCGCCGGCAGCCGTGAGCCCCGGTAGCCATCGTGTCACGCGCAAGACCAGGCAATACCAGCGTCGAGGCGAGCCCCGGCCGAGCCACGCGCCTCCGCCAGCGCCAACGGCTCATCGACGCCTGCATCTCGGCGCTGCATATCCACGGGCCGTCGCGCACCACGGTCGAAAAGGTGGTTTCGATTGCCGATCTGTCGCCTGGAATCGTAAGGTTCTATTTCGACTCCAAGGCGGCGATGCTGGTGGCATCGCTGGAGTATCTGGCGGCCGAGTTCGAAGAGCGGGTGCTGCTGCCGGTGTCGCAGCTCAGGCACTCGCCGGTGCGCGCGCTGGAGTTACTGGTGGATTTATACCTCGATCCGGAGATCGCCAGTCCGCGCAAGGTATCGGTGTGGTACTCGTTCTGGGGCGAGGCCAGCTCGCGCCAGGAGTACTACGACATCTGCGGCAAGAAGGATGAGGATTTTGCCGCTCTGGTGCGCGAACTGATCGAGCGGCTGATCGTCCAATCAGGTGCCGTGCACCTTGATGCCGACGGCATCGCTCTCGGACTCATAGGCGTGCTCGAGATCCTGTGGCAGAGCTTCGCATTTCAAAGCGAGGCCAGCATCGACCGCGCGGCCTCCAGGGCGCGCTCGCTGACCTACCTGCGTTCGGTGTTTCCCGGCCAGTTCGGGCCCGCGGCCGCAACCCAGAATATCGAGCCCGGGGGCGGGGCGGCGGCTCGGGTGGCGCCGCCCGGCGAGCGCGTGGGCGCCGAGCCGGCCGCGCTGCCGACCGCGCCCGCCGTGGATCACGCGATGGCTGCGAACGCACGCCTGCCCGCATGGGCCTACGCGTATGCCACGCTGCTGGCCGCGGAGCGAGACCGGCTGCTGCGACCGGCCTGGCAGATCATCGGTCACGACGCTGAAGTCCCGGCTGCGGGCGATTTTCTGAGCGCGGATCTGGCCGGCGAGCGGGCGCT
>JGI12269J14319_10001819_pt1 | contig 20918 bp, 21 predicted proteins | sample PeaSoiSIISIP2007_FD_14319 | JGI IMG/M metagenome (IMG submission 14319)
GGGGAGCCGATGTACTTCCCGCCCTGCGGCTCGGCAAGCACCTCGCTGGTCAGGTACAGATACAGCGGCCGGGTCTCGACGAAGACCGGCAGGCCGCGCCCCCGCCCGCGGCGGGCTGCCTGGAGCGCGGACCGGGACGACAGGTGGACGATATAGATCGGCGACCCGGTGGCCTCGCAGATCGCCACTGCCCGCTCGACGGCGGCCCGCTCGGCCAGCACCGGCCGGCTGGCCGCCCAGTCGGCCAGACCGCCGCGCCCGGCCGCAAGCAGCTGCTCGCCAGCGAATCGGACCAGCGCGCCGTCCTCACAGTGGATCAGCGTCAGCATCCCGAGCTGCCCGGCACTCCTGACGGCCTCGATCATCTCGGCGGTGCGCGTCTCGAACTCACTGGAGGTCATGAACAGCTTCAGGCTCGTGTGCCCGGCGGCCGCCAGCAGCGGCAGCTCGGCCAGGGCGCCGGACGACGGTTCGGCCATGACCGGATGCAGCACATAGTCAACGGCAGCGGCGTTCTTGGCGGCAGCCAAGTCGCGGGCGACGGCGTCGCGGAGCGACTGATCTCCCGCGGGAAAAGTCATGTTGCCGATCGAGGTGACGCCGCCGGCGATGGCGGCAGCCGAGCCGCTGGCGAAGTCGTCCACCCAGTCGGGGACACCCGGCTGCGGCGGCTCCGCCGATGACAGGTGGACGTGCATGTCCAGCCCGCCGGGCAGGACCAGAGCGCCGGTCGCGTCGATCTCCCGCCGACCGCGCAGCGAGCCGCCGATCTGGCTGATCCTGCCCTGGCTGATCCCCAGGTCGCAGTCGGCCGAGCTGCCCGCGGTCACCACAGTGCCGCCGCGGACCACCAGATCGCATTCCGAGTCAGGAACTTCACTCACCTCCGTGTCAGGCGTCCAGCGGCAGGTCCCTGATCATCTGTATGACCTCGTCCCGCCCGTAGCCCTGCCGGCTGGCGAACTGGATCAGGCTTCTGACCTGGCTGAGGACCGCGCCACGCTGCGGCGTGCCGGCCACTGTAATGCCACGCCCACGACGAAATTCAAGCAAACCTTCGTCCCGAAGCACGTGCAGGGCACGCAGCACCGTGTTCTTGTTCACGCCGAGCACGGCGGCTAGGTCCTTGGCCAAGGGGAGCCGCTCACCCGGGCCGGCCTCGCCCTCGGCGATGGCGCGGCGGATCTGCGCCGCCACCTGATCATGCAGCGGCAGCGGACCCGCCCGGTCAATGTTGACATCTAACATGGTACTAGCAATAGTAGATCCATGATGAACGTGCGGCAAGACCGGACCGTTGGCAGCGTGGTCGCACCTTCCGGCCTTGACGCTAGCGCCGCCGGCGAGATCGAGGTGGCAGCGGCGGCAGGTTCAGGAAGCTCGCCACCACGTCGGGCCCGGCCGTTGACGCTCGGGTCTGCTGGTAGGGCTGGCTGGTCACTCCGTACAGGACGAGCCCCATGGTGAGCGTGGTAGCGGCGGCAGCTCGGCGGCCCGGCGGCGGGCCGCCCGCGGCGAGGTCCCGGCCAGCAGCGCGGGCAGCTCGACGTTCTCGGCCGCGGTCAGCTCGTCCATCAGGTGGAAGGCCTGGAACACGAACCCAACCCCGCGGGCGCGCAGCACCGATGCCGTGGCGCTGCCGGTGTCGCTCATATCGCGCCTCCCTGGCCGGTCCAATGCCGCTCGCATGCCTCCAGCCAGCGAAGGTCGGCCTGCAGCCGGAGCACGATCAGACGCCGGGGCTAGGTGCGCGCCGTGCCCTGGCTCTCGAACGTCATGGCGCGCTGCAGCGCCGCAGCCCGGTGCTCCGCGGAGATCTCCACCGGGCCGCCCAGCCCGGCAGCGTTGATGCCCGCCTGCGCGGCCTCCTCCACGACTCCGCCAACCAAGATGGCTAGCTCCGGGTTGCGGTGGAACACCAGCACACCGTGGTTCGCGAGCAGCACCGCGGGAACGCCCGGAAGGATCGCAGCCCGGATGTTGGCCACCGCCTGGTCGGACCCGCGCGGTCCGTAGGCGGCCACTGGCACCCCGGATGCGAGGCCGAACATCGCCAGCGCCTCCACCCAGCATCCGATCGGGCGGCGGGCAACGGCGTAGGCGGTGGCATACGGCGAGTGCGTATGCAGGACGCAGCCGACATCGGCGTGATCGGCGTACAGGGCAGTGTGCATGGCGACCACGGCGCCCTGGATCGGCGGCAGCTCGCCCTCAAGAAGCGTTCCGTCCAAGCCGACCCGCACGACAGCCGATGACGGGTGATTCCGCAGCGACGGGCCAGCCGTGAAGTACATCTCGGCTGCCGCTGGGACGCGAACGCTCACGTTGCCGTGCCCGTTCGCTGAGATCGCCCCGCTGGCGACCACCCGCTGAGCGACATCCACTACTTGGTCCACCAAGTCCTTGTCCACGACAGATCCCCCCTCGCCGCTGCGGCCGGCTGGCACCGCCGCGCCTATCCCGGTCACGTCAATGGACCCAAGGTAGCGCTGAGCGCCTAAGGTCGAGCTGTGCGGACCGTCCCCAGATTAGTTACGCTCGCAGCGCGGATGGTGTGAACCTGGCCATTACCGTCGCCGACGACGGCCGGGCCGCCTGATGCGGGCGATCATGGACTACTTCGCCGGACCAGGACCTGCGGTGAACCGGGCCGCCGGGACAGCCGCCACCATGCAGAAGATCATCGAGCTACGGCAGGCCAAGGCAGACATCGCGGCCTGACGATCAATGCGGCCATGGTGGGTGCGGCAGCTGCGATCCGGCGCCGTCACCCAGGCGGCCCCGGATCGCCCCGCGATAGGCGGCAACGCACACCTCGGCGTTGAATGCGGGTCAGATACGCGGCGTTTTGAGAGGTTTTATCATCTTATGTTTAATACGGCGGACAGTATACCCTGATTCCGTGCCCGGAATAGGCAAGGCCATTGGCTTGCTCACCGTCGTCTCGCTGGGTGCGGGCATGCTTGCCGCAGCCACCGCGCTGCCGATCGTCGGAGTAGCGGGGATCGCCAACCGCGACGCCGCCAAGATCTTCGACGACCTGCCGGTGGCCGGTCTGGGGCAGCTGCCCGAGCGGTCCGAACTGGTGGACGCGAACGGCCATCTGATCGCCTACTTCTACCCGCGCGACATCTACCGGGTTCCGGTTACCTATGACCAGATCGCGCCGACGATGCGCAACGCCACGGTTGCGATCGAGGACTCGCGGTTCTATCAGCACGGCGCGTTCGACTTGCGCGGCACTGCGCGCGCGCTGATCAGCACGTTGTCGGGCCACCAGGTGCAGGGCGGCTCGACCCTGGCACAGCAGTATGTCAAGAACGCGTGCATCCTGACGGCAAGCACACCTAAGCAGACCGCCGCCTGCACCGCCGAGACCGTGACCAGAAAGCTGCGCGAACTGCGGATCGCCGCCAACGTCTTGCACGAGATGAACAGGCATCAATTGCTTGCCGCCTACTTGAATTCGGCCTACTTCGAGAACCAGACTTACGGCATTCAGGTGGCTTCCCAGTTCTACTTCTCGACCTCGGCCAGCAATCTGACCCTGACCCAGGCGGCCCTGCTGGCCGGACTAGTGGAAAACCCGGTGGCGTTCGACCCGCTGCTGCACCCGAAAGAGTCGCTGAACCGGCGCAACGTGGTACTGACCAAGATGGCACAACTCCGATATATCACCCAGACGCAGGCAGCGCGGGCCGAGAACGAGCCGATGGGGCTGCATATTTCACCGTCCCACTGCAGACCGGCTGCATCAGCCCGGCCGTCGCAAAGGCAGCGTTCTTCTGCGACTACGTGCTCTCGGTCCTGCGACAGGATCCGGCTTACGCCAAGGTCTGGTCGGCGATGAACTTCAGCGGCGGCATGACGATCTACACCACGTTGGACGCCAAGGACCAGCGCGCCGCCGACCAGGCCGTCAACTTTGTCGTACCGGCCAAGTCTCACTATTACAACCCTGGTCACAATGTGGACACCGAGGTGCTGATCCAGCCGGGCACCGGCTACATCCGGGCGATCGCGGTCGACCGGACGTACGGCTACAGTGCCGGCCAGACCACCGTCGACTACGCCGTGAACACCAGGTACGGCGCGAGCGCCGGCGTGCAGACCGGCTCGTCATCGAAGATCTTCACCCTGGTGACCGCACTTGAGCAGGGCAAGCCGTTCGGCTATCACCTGAGGGTAACCTCGCCGACGGTGGTCGGCCCCTACTTCAACTGCCAAGGCGGCTACGTCAAGCCCTTCCCGGTCATCAACGCCGAGGGGCCTCAGGGGGCGCGGACCTACACGATCTACAACGGGACGACGGGCTCGATCAACGCGTTCTACGCCACGCTTGAGCAGCGGGTCGGGCTCTGCAATGTGGTCAGGACCGCCGTCAGCCTAGGGATGACCCGAGCCGACGGCACCTCGCTGCTGCGCCGCGACCCTTACCTGCCTGCCGACAACAACCTGCCCGTCGACAACTACCCATCCTTCACGCTCGGCTCGATCTACGTGTCCCCGATGAGCATGGCCGCGGCTTACGCGACACTGGCCGCGCGCGGGACTTATTGCAAGCCGACCGCGATCACGGCCATCACCGACAGCAACGGCAGGCAACTCCCAGTCGAGTCGGCCCGCTGCCACCGGGTCATGTCCTCCGGTGTTGCCGACGCCGCCAATTTCGTCCTGCAGGGTGTAATTGACAACGGCGGCACTGCGTACAACCGGGGCATCGGAATCCCAGCCGCGGCGAAGACCGGCACCGCCAACGACGGTTACTACGCGGCCTTCGCCGGCTATACCCCGCGCCTGGCCGCCTATGTATCGGTCTTCAACCCGCTGCACCCGACCGGAACCGGGAAGATGGTCTACCCCAGGGCCGACTACCGCGAGGTAGACGGTTCGCTCAATACACCCGATCAGATGTACGGCGACAACGCCCCGGGCGCGACCTGGCAGCTGACGTTCCTCAGCCTGCACCTTCGGGCGAAGTCGTTCATCTACCCGCCGACCTACCCGTTCTTCGACCTGCCGCTCATCTACACGCCACCGCCGAAGAAACACAAGCCCACGCCCACGCCTACCCCCACGCCAACACTTACCACCACGCCGACAGCCTCGCCCACGCCGTAGCCCACCGGGGCGCCTCAGGCACTGACCTCCTGGTTGCTGCCAGCCGAAGCCGGGCGACCGCGCCAGGATCGGTAACTGGCCTGCTCAGGCTGGCCCGCATCGTCTGCGTTATGCATGAAGAAACTCTGACCACGAGGGACCGCCACGCCCTGGAAAGCTGACGTTTCACTCGTCCGATGCCGGCTGACCGAGCCATCGGTCGAACCACGCTCGGGTGCGCCGGAGCAGGTCAATCTGGTGATTGCGCTCCATGATCGAGTGTCCTTCCCGTGGGTACACGACGAGCTCGTGTTCGACCCCGTACCGGCACAGCGCGCGGTGGAAGTAGGTTGACTGGCCGACTGGCACGTTGGTGTCGTCCTGGCCGTGCAGGATCAGGACTGGGGTACGGACCTGCGAAGCGTGGGAGATCGGGCTGAGCTGGTGGTGTCGGTGCGGGCCGGTGCTTTCCCAGCCGCAGCTGCCGCCGAGGCCCGCCTCCTGGGTGCCCAGCTCGCCGACGCCGACCTGCATACCCCAGTCGCTGATCCCGGCGCCCATCAGCGCGGCTTTGAATCGGCCGGCCTGCCCCACCGCCCACGCGGCCATGAAGCCGCCGTGGCTCCATCCGCCGATCCCGAGCCGTTCCGGATCCGCGACCCCGGCGGCGATCAGCAGGTCGATTCCGCTGAGGATGTCGGTCCACTCGTCCGTGCCGACCGCGCCTGCCACCATGGCCGCGAATTCGTGACCATGTCCCCGGCTGCCGCGCGGGTTGGGCAGAAAGACGGCGTAGCCCCCGGTCGCGAGCCATTGCCCTGAAGGGCACCAGCCGAGCATGAACTCGTCGGCGTGCCGGTCGTAAGGTCCGCCGTGCACCAAGGTGATGAGCGGGAACGGGCCGTCCTGACGGCTCATGCCCGCCGGCCGGATCAGTATCCCGTCGAGTTCCAGCCCGTCGGAAGCGGTGTAGGACAGGCGTTCCTGAGTCCCCCAGCTGATCAGGCGCAGCTCCGGCCGGGTGTCGCTGAGCCGAGCGAGCTGACCGCCCGGCGGTCCGGCATGGATGTCCTTCGGCTGGTAGGCGGTGCTCGCCCGCGCGGCGATCATCTCACCGGAGCTGCTCGCGGTGAGCGCATCGACCCCGCCCTGCATGGTGGACACGCGGCGGAACCGCAGCGCGGCCGGGTCGAGCCGGTACAGCGCGGTGTCCAGCCCGTCGGCGAACAGCGCCAGCGGCGGCCCGTCGGCGACCTGCACCAGTTCGGCCGGGCAGACGGCCATGCCCGCGGTCAGGTTGCGGTGCTCCCCCGCCGGACCGGCCGCGGCTACGGTGACGTCGAACACGGCGACCAGCCGACCGTCCGCGAGCGGGAGATGGTCAAAGATCCCGGCTCGCCAGCTGATCAGCGCCACGGCGTCCCCGCCATCGGGGCGGATCCGGTGCAGTTCCTGGTCCGACGCGTAGCAGAGCGAAGCCGAATCCGGAGCCCACCGCGGCATGCGATCCCACGTCATCCCGGCGGTCAGCCTCGCCGGAGGTGAGCTCGCGTCAGCGGGAGCAACCCACAGCGCGCTGAGCCGACGCTCCCGCACACCGACCGTGGTGACTTCGTAGGCGACCCAGCGGCCATCCGGCGAGATGGCTGGATCTTGCGGAATGGCGCTGTCTACCACCAGCTCCGCAGACAGCTCCAGTGCGACCTCGCTCATTCGCTAGCAGGCGGCAGCGGAACGCCGGCCTTGACCAAGTCCGGGAGGTTCTCGTGATGCTCCACCGTTATGATCGCGAGCGGATTGACACCAGCCATCGCAGGCAAGACGTGATTGAGTACCTGCTCGGCAGTCGCCCGAAACCTATTCCCGCGCATAGACACCTTGAGCCAGCCGTCCTCATCGCGGTAGTAGCGCTCAGTGGCGCCCGATTTGGCCGAGCTAATCGAGATCAGGTAGGTATCGTTCGTCAGTCTCATGTCTCGTCCCTCCCTCGCCGTAGTCACCAGGTTAGGCAGGGGGCGACTACCAGCCGGTCAGCCAAGTGCGCCTGGCGACNGGACCCGGCTCGCGAACAACCGACGCCAGCCCGCCTGTGCCGGACGCCTGCGGGTCGGCGGAGGCTGACCGGCTGGGATTGCCGATTCACGGCAGCGAGACGGGGCGGCCGGGCTGGCTCATCGTGCCGGGCGGGCAGTACCAGGTCATGATCTCGACGACGAGCCGTCCGGCGCGGACAGCCGGGTCATCCTCGGCGAGCTGCCGCGACTGGGCGAGGGAGCCGGTCCGGTAGAACGTCAGCCCGCGCAGGCAAGGGTCGGGCTGGTCGCTGACCGGGCCGTTGGTCACGATCTGGCCGGTCTCGCGCAGCCTGGCGTGATAAGCCAGGTGCTCATCCTGGATCCGCTGCAGGCCATCGTCGGCGTAGGCCGGCGCGTTCTCCGGCCTACGCAACAGCACAAGCTCGAACGCTTCAAGGTCCACACGCCATTGTGACATTGAAAGCATCGGCAGGCCGCTCCCGTCGGCTGCGAGCTCCCTAGGCCCTATGCGCGGTCCCCTGCTAGCTTGGCCCCGCGAAGTGCACCGAATGGTCTGCTTGGGCAGCCGCGTCGGCCGGGCGGGGCGGTCCGGCGGTGATGTCGGCAGCGCGGTCAGGGTGTCGGCTCGTAAGCAACTCCTACGCGCTGAAATCCCGACCTGACCGTGGCCGCGACTGCCGGTGCTCCGTCCTCTTGCACCAGCCCGATCTGTGCGGCTGCGTCCGTCAGCGCCTGCCCGGCGGCGCCCGCATCAAGGTCCCCGTCGGCTACCAGCTCGCCAACCCGCAGGCTTGCCCAGAACAGCAGCCGGTTCCGTTCACCCCGTTGCGCGGCGAGAAGGTACCCGATAATCCCGTGGAGCCTGGCCCGCGTGCCCGCGCCGCCATGGCCGGTCACGGCGCCGGGCGCCGGTACCAGGGGCGGCCCGGCCAGTTCGGCGATCCACCGGGGGATGAACGGCAACTCGGCCGGCTCCGAGCAAACCACATACCCAGGCGAACCCGGGCAGGTGCCGCGCGTCCGCAATTCGACGGCACGGCAGCGCACCAGCGGGCCAATGCGCACCGGGTAACCGGGATCGGTCCGGTACCACAAGTGCCACCCGGGAAGGTGTCCGCTGGCCGGGTGACCCGGCGTGCGCACCGACACGGTGCCGGACAGGTCCAGCAACCTGCCGGCCTCAACCGCCCGGTCGCTCAGCCAGCGCAACGCGTCGACCAGCGGCGTGCCGTCCACCGCCGCGGGGGTATCGATGTCGACCAGGATCAGGTCGCCATGGCAGAGCAGTTCGCCACCACGGCGGCGGATATGAGCGTCAATGCCGGGCGTCCAGCGAAGGCCCCGCCGCCCAGTGAGCTGGTAAACGTTGCGTTGCGCTGGGTACTCGGGCACCGGCAGGCCCGCAGCCCTGAACGCGCCTGAAGTGACCCTGGCCGGCTCACGCCGATCAGGTGCCTGCCTGGGCACGAACATAGCGCCGCGCAGCACCGCTGGCACCACGTAGCCTAGGGCGTTCATGCTCCCGCTCCGCATCCTGCTGGCCACGGCAGGTGCGCCCGCATCAACCCGTGCAGCAACGCTGGGGGCCCACCGGCTCAGCGTTGCGGGTAGCCACCGCTGGGTCCCACAACTCGAATCCGTCCAGTTCCGCGTCTGTTTCAACTGACATCGCCTCGTCCGGCATGTCCATAGCAGTATCACCTTATTTGTCGGAAGTTACACGGCTGAAATGGCGTCCGGTTCGGGTCAATGTCGCCGGAGAATGCGGCGCAGCGGCGGCGATTATCTTCTCTGGCGAGAAATGCTGGTTCATCGGGGAGCGTGGCATTCCTGGCCGGCGGCCGTTCGCCCGGTCAGTCCGTGCCGAGCGGGCGCCGTGGGGCTCGCGTTCCGGTGCGTTCTCAGATCCTGATCATGCGTGCCGGGCTAGCATGTGGCCTCATGCGACACAGGCGCCGCTTCGGCGTTTTCCTCGCCGGGCTTGCCGCTGCCGGCGGCCTGGCAGCGGTGATCACGGTGGGCGCCGCGGCCGGCACTGCGGCCGTTCCGCACAAGCCGCGTGCCCTTACAGCGCACCCGCACGCACGACCTGCCCTGACAGCCCACCTGCACGCACGGCCCGCCGGTGCGACGCACCCGCACGCACGGCCTGCCCTGGCAGCGCACCCGCGCGTCCGGCCTGGCTTCGGCAATCCGTACGGGCACGCCTACGTTCCCCCGGCCGGCCGCGCCGTCAGCACCAGCCATCCGGACCATGTCATCGGCCACGGCACCCCGGCCAGCTGCACCTCCGGCGCCGTGGTCCGGGCCGTCGCCCAGGGCGGCATTATCACCTTCAACTGCGGTCCGAAGCCGGTCACGATCACGATGACCGCGACGGCGAAGGTCGTGAACACCAGCCACCGGATCGTGCTGGACGGCGGTGGGAGGGTCACCCTCAGCGGCGGCGGCAAGCGCCGGATCCTGTACATGAACACCTGCGACCCGAAGCAGAAGCTGACCACCAGTGACTGCTGGGAACAGAAGTGGCCGCAGCTCATCGTGCAGAACATCACCTTCGAAGACGCCTACTCCCCCGTCCGGCAGACCAGCACATCGAACTACGGCGGAGGCGCCATCTTCGATCAGGGCGGCCAGCTCAAGGTGGTTAACTCCGGGTTCTTCGGCAACCGGTGCTACCGCGACGGCCCCGACCTCGGCGGCGCGGCGATCCGCGCCTACGGCATGTACATGGCCAACCCCGTCTACATCACCAGCGATACCTTCCACGGCAACAGCTGCTCCAACGGCGCCGCGCTGAGCGGCCTGTACGCGAACTTCGACGTCATCAACAGCCTGATGACATCCAACAAGGCGATCGGCTGGGGCGCCAATCCCGCCAGCCCCGGCACCCCAGGAGGCGGCAGCGGCGGCGCCATCTACACCGACGGCGACCACTACAACCTGATCATCGACGGCACCGTCATTCGCAACAACAGCGCCCGCGAAGGCGGCGGAGCCATCTTCTTCGTCGTCAACGCCGGCGGCGGAACCCTGACAATCGAGTACTCCACCTTGCACCATAACCCCAGCGGACAATTCCAGAACGCCCCCGGCATCTTCGATAGCGTCAACGGTCACGACGTCCAGCCAGTCGTGATCCACTCCGCAATCAGCTAGACCGCAGGCCCGGCACCCGGCACCCGCCGCCCGGCAATCTCCTTGGCATTCGCCCTGAGGTGTTGTTCGGACAGCAGCTACGTACGCGGGCCGTGGATTCGACTGCTCGGAGACCGCGTCCTTCAGGACGTCGCTTGGAAGGTCGCCGACCAACTCGGGTGGTCCGACACCTGCCGAGTACGTCGCTCTGCGCTCAGCGCTGCAACCCGTCCCATGACCACCGCGGAATGCTCAGGCCCTCGGGAACCTCGTCAGCAGACTCGTGGTAGCGCGACATGGTCGTCGTGGTCGCCCAGGCGAAGTAGTCGTGCAGTACCTGCCACAGCGGGCCGGCCGGGTCGAGCCCGACGTCGAGCATCGCCTGGTCGAAACACGCGATCGCCCGGCGGTCCATCTCGCCGTGCTGGCCGTTCCCGCTGTGGATCCGCACGACCGAGGACTCATCTCCATAGCTGCCGGAATAAGCGGCAGGGCCGCCGACAGCCTCGGCCCAGTACGCGGCAAGCCGCTCGCTGTGCCGCGGATGGAATCCGTGGCTGAACGCGTGGCTGACGATCTCGTCGGCCATCACCCGGCAGTGCCACGCCTCGGCCAGACGCAGCATGCCCGCGCCGCCGCCCGCGGCCTCACACACGCTCTGCATCCCCCCACCATGCCACGGCGCACCCGGGGCGCCACAAGCTCAGGACCGGATCCTGCCCGTGCCGTCCGCCCTGGGCACCTGCGGAACCGGCCCGGGCGCCGGCACCACGGGCCAGAGCATCGGGCAGATCAACCACCGGCCCGAACACACGCGCATGCCGTGTGCCGGATCAGCTGCTGGCTATCGCAGCGCGGCTTGGAGTTCGGCGCGGTGGCGGGCGACCCAGTGGTGCTGCTGACGTACCGGCTCGGCTGCACCTGTGGCGTGCAGGCGGGTCATGGCCGGATCGCCGGCTGCCGCGCCGACCTGTATGCCGCGCCAGCAGCGATCCTGCCACCACAAGATCGTGTCGATCACCGCGCTGCGGTCGGCCAGCGGCCAGCTGTCGGGCCGGTCCGGTCCCGCGTTGCAGAGTGACTTTCGTCCCTACCAGCGGGCTGGCGACGGGTGTTCGATGAGGAGAACTCTTTAATCGGAAGGCCAGGGGTGTTGTGCCTGGGCGACTGGTGTCTGCGCAGTTCGTGGGCGGGGTGGATGTGCTCGTCCAGGACGACGACGGGCTGGGTGACGCGCAGGCGAACCTGGCGCTGGAGGAGGCCCTGGTCCGGGCGGTGCCGTGCCGTCCGGTGCTGCGGGTATGGCAGAACGGGGCCTGTGTTGTCATCGGCCGGGGGCAGCGGGTGTTGCGTGAGGTGAATGTGGCGGCCTGCGCTGCCGGCGGGGTGCCTGTGCTGCGGCGGGCGAGCGGCGGCGGAGCTGTCTATCACGACGCGGGCAATCTGAACATCAGCCTGGCGGTGCCCGGGTGGGAGCCGGGCCTGGCCGGTGAGCTGGCGGCGCTGGTGGGCGGTGTGATCGGGCGGCTGGGGCTGCGGTCGCGGATCGGCGGGCGCGGTGTGTTCGTCGGCCCCGCTAAGGTGTCCGGCCTGGCCAGCCAGGTGACCCGGGGCGGCACGCTGGCCCATGCCACGCTGCTGGTGACCACGCCAGCCGAGCGGGTGCAGGCGTATCTTGCACCGGCATCGCCGGACCGGCGCCCCCTGGATTCGCACAGGTCACCGGCACTGCCGTTGTGCGCTCACGACCCGGCGCTGGACATTGCGGCATGCTGGCGGGCGGTGCTGGCCGAGGCGGCATCGCGGTACGGGCGGCTGGCACCGCGGGCCCCGCGTCCGGCTGAGCTCCGGTGGCAGGCGCGGCTGCTCGCCGAGCGCTACCGACTTGACTCATGGCATCGAAGCGGCCTGCTGAAGGAGGCATCGTGGACGACAAGACCCGTCTTGAGCTCTACCGGGTGATGGTGCTCAGCCGTACTTATGAGGAAGCCATTCTCCGCGAGTACCATGCGGACAAGAAGCCAGCGTTCGACATCGGGGCGGGGCTGGTCCCGGGGGAGATGCACCTGTCGGCCGGGCAGGAGCCGGCTGCTGCGGGCGTTTGCGCGCACCTGCGGCGCGATGATGCGGTCACCGCGACGCACCGGCCCCACCACATCGCGATCGCGCACGGCGTGGACCTGGACAAGATGACGGCCGAGATCTTCGGTCGTGAGACCGGGCTGGGCCGGGGGCGGGGCGGGCACATGCACCTGTTCGATCCGCAGACCCATTTCTCGTGCTCGGGCATTGTCGCCGAGGGGCTGCCGCCCGCGACCGGGCAGGCGTTCGCGTTCCAGCGGCAGGGGAGCGATCGGGTGGCGGTCGCGTTCACCGGCGAGGGGGCGGCGAACCAGGGCGCATTCCACGAGTCACTGAACCTGGCGGCGCTGTGGAACCTGCCCGTGGTCTTCGTGATCGAGGACAACGAGTGGGCGATCTCGGTGCCCCGGGGGGCGTCCACGGCGATCGGCTCGAACGCGGACCGGGCTGCCGCCTACGGCATCCCCGGCCAGCGGATTGAGGACAACGATGTCGAGGCGGTGTACACGGCGGCTGGTGACGCAGTGGCGCGGGCCAGGGCCGGCGAGGGGCCGACCCTGATTGAGGTGCATACCGTGCGGCTGTGGGGCCACTTCGAGGGCGATGCGCAGGGATACCGCCCCGAGCTGGCCGATGTACCGGGCCGCGATCCGATCCCGGCGTACGAGGCACGGCTGACCGATGCCGGGATCCTCAGCGCGGGCCTGGTCACCAGCATCAAGGACGAGGCGGTGGCCCGGGTGGAGAAGGCCATCGACTTCGCCAAGTCCAGCCCAGTGCCCGCGCCGGAGACGGCGCTTGAGTACGTGTTCGCGTGAAGGGAGCACACAGATGAGCGTTACCGAGTCCGCCACTGCCCCGGCAGAGCCGGCCGTGCGGCGGCTGACCACGGCGCGGGCCATGGTCGAGGGCATCGCGCAGGAGATGGAGCGCGACGCGAGTGTCGTCGTGCTCGGCGAGGACGTCGCCAAATACGGCGGCATCTTCAGTTCCACCGCCGGCCTGCTCGACAAGTTCGGTCCCCAGCGGGTGATCGACACGCCGATCTCGGAGACCGCCTTCATCGGCCTTGGCATCGGCGCCGCGGTCGAGGGGATGCGGCCCGTCGTCGAGCTGATGTTCGTGGACTTCTTCGGCGTGTGCATGGACCAGATCTACAACCACATGGCGAAGATCCATTTCGAGTCCGGCGGCAACGTCCGGGTGCCGATGGTCCTGATGACCGCGACCGGCGGCGGCTACTCCGACGCCGAGCAGCACTCACAATGCCTGTGGGGCACGTTCGCGCACCTGCCGGGCATGAAGGTCGTCGTGCCGAGCAACCCGGCCGACGCCAAAGGGCTGATGATCTCGGCCATCCGTGACGACAACCCGGTCGTGTACATGTTCCATAAGGGCATCATGGGCCTGCCGTGGATGGCGAAGAACGCCCGCTCGATCGCGCCCGTGCCGCCGGAGCCGTATGAGACGCCGATCGGGAAGGCATCCATCGCCCGCGAGGGCAGCGACGCGACCGTGGTCACCGTGTCCCTGTCGGTGCACCACGCCCTGGATGTCGCCGACCAGATGTCCGCCGAGCACGGCGTCGAGCTCGAGGTGATCGACCTGCGCAGCCTGGTGCCGCTGGACCGCGAGGCGGTCCTCGCATCGGTCGCCAAGACCGGCCGCCTGCTAGTCGTCGATGAGGACTACCAGTCGTTCGGCCTGTCCGGCGAGATCGCCGCCACCGTCGCCGAAACCGACCCGGGCATGCTGCGAGCCCCAGTGCGCCGGGTCGCCGTGCCTGACGTGCCGATCCCGTACGCCCGCTCGCTGGAAACCGCAGTGCTGCCGACGCGCGAGCGGATTATGACGGCAGCCCGGGAGCTGGTCCGGGCCTGACTGTGACCGACGTCAGGTTCCCGCAGCTCTCCCAGGAGCAGCCCGACGCCGAGGGCGTGCTCGCCACCTGGTTCGTCGCCGACGGCGACCAGGTGGCGAGCGGGCAACTGCTGGGCGAAGTGATGGTAGAGAAGGTCTCGGGGGAGGTGCTGGCCCCGGCGACCGGGCGAGTACGCCTGCTGGTCGCCGAAGACCAGACAGCCCGGCAAGGCGAGCTGATCGCCCGGGTGGAGTGATCTGGACCGCACCGGGCGACGATGAACCGCCGGAAGCAGCCACCGCAGAGGGGCTGGAAGCCTGAATGCGCGGCAGGAGATCCGCCCGCGCGCGGGTTCGGCGGCCTTTCCCTGCGATCCGGGCTGAGCGGGCACGCTGCCAGCCACGCAGGCACGCAGGCCATCGCGCCACGTCATTCCGCGGGCCGCAGGCCCTGACGGTCCTCGCCGGCAAGAGCGCCATTTTCCACGCGGTGCCGTTCCAGCGCAGGATCACGCCCGCGCCGCCGCCGGCGGCGTATCCGACTGCCCAGGCATCGCGGGCGGATGTGGCTGACGCCGATGGAGATCAACTCAGGCTCGCCGGGGCAGCGCAGCCGGTAGATACCAGCCTCAGCGAGGCGGCAGCAGCAGACCGGCAGAGATAGATGTCGCCGACACGGCGCGGTTCACAGCTTCACTGCCGGGGGGTTGGGGCGGCTTTCGCAGTCGGCGTGCGGCTCGACGAGTTCGACGTACAGAGGCGGTAAGGGCCAGGCAGTCGCGTGCCTGTGATAGTCTCAGAAATGTACAGATAGATAAGTCCCTCTGACTGGGGGGCGTAAATATTTGAACTGCGCAGAACGGCCCCCGAAAGGGAAGGTTCTGTGTCCCGTCGCCCGGACGGCTGAAGGCCAGTCACCAGACAGCCGCCCAGGGCGGAGGGTAACATAGGCTCGGCTTGACCGGGCTATTTTGCTTTCCGGCGGACCTGCCCGATTGACTAGGGCGTGACCACCGCGTACGTCCACCGGATCCCGGCCAGCCCCATGCGCGGGCTGAATAACAGCGTCGCCGATCCTGCGGCCGGTCCCGACGCTGCTGAGCACCAGCCTCACCCCGGAACCTGAATCCCTCCCGATCACAGTCCATGCGGGTGACTGCGCCGTCGGCGGATAGCTGACCTCAAGGTTCTCCCTGGCGGCGACCCGCTTGCAGGACACCTTGCGTCGTGTGCCCGTTTGGTACCGTCACGGGGTGGCACAGTCCCCGAAACGCTCCCCAGGCAAACCCGGGAGGGCCCGGCCAGCCCGGGTCAGTCAGGCGGACGCGCTCCGGCAGACACCAGCCCGGTTCCGCGGCAAGGCCTGGCTGCTACTGACCGTCGTCCCCTTCGGGTTGACGACCTGGGCGGCGTTCGCCTACATCGGGATCCGCGCGAGGCGGCCCCGGTGGCTGGCCTGGGCGGCGGTTTACGCTGGTGCGGCAGATCGCTGGCCGGCGCACGCAGGCGGGCGGCTTCTCCTCCGTGGAGGACCTCGGGCTGGTGCTCGACCTGCCGCCCGGCATGGTCGAGCAGATCCGCGATACGGCGATCTTCATTCCTGACTGATCCGTCGGCGATTGGTCACCATCCCAGACGGACAGACCAGCCGTCTGGAGCAACCGCCCGGCGAGCAGCAGAATGTTCCATCACGAGCTACCTGACACCTCCCCGACGCCGGCCGGCAACCGCGCAGATGGGCCGCTCTGGATCGCCAGCTGGCTGGGACCGCTGGTGACTGATCGTGACCTGGCGATGGTTCCCGGCCGAACGCTGGAAGAATGAATGTGGCGAGCCACCGATGTCGCTTGCCAGCTGCGCGTGGCAGAAAACCCCGCTGAGTGGTCCCATGAGCGTGGCAGGCGACAACCGATGAGTTAGTCGACCGGGAAGGGTCTGNAGCTGCAAAGCTCAGGGTCTGAGCATGATCAGTTAGGAGACCCCATGAGCACCGCCGCACTACCGCNCGTCGTCGANGCCGATACGTGGCAGCGCCAGCTCGACGCACTGCGTGCCCGGGAGAAGGCCGCGACCCGGGAACTCGACGCGATCGCCGCGCAGCGCCGGCGACTGTCGATGGTCAAGATGCCGGACTACACCTTGGAAGGTGAGCAGGGACCGGTCCGGCTGGCCGCCGTCTTCGGCGGCAAGTCACAGCTGATCGTCTACAACCACATGTGGTTTGCGGGCGAGCAGTGGCAGTGCCCGGGCTGCACAGGGTTCACGTCGCAGTTCGCCCGGCTGGAGTTTCTGGACAGCTACGACGCCAGGTTCGTCATCGTCACCCAGGGCCCGATCGAGGAGGCGCTCGCGTACAAGCGGCGGGTCGGGAACAAGATGACCTGGTATTCCACGGCGAACAGCCCATTCGGCAACGACGTAGGCGCACCGCCCGGCGGCGGATTCGCTGTCAATGTGTTCTTGCGCGATGGCGACACCGTGTATCGCACCTGGCATACCAGCGGCCGTGGCACCGAGCAGCTCAGTTACGCCTTTGCGCTGATCGATCTGCTGCCCTATGGGCGGCAAGAGGAGTGGCAGGACTCGCCCGAGGGCTGGCCGCAGTCGCCCACCTACAGCCGTTGGGCCAGCTCCGAAGACATTGCCGCGCTCTACGGGCCAGATGCGTGAGAACGCTCCTTGGCAAACCGCCGCCCGGCCCGGTCAGGCCATCAAATCTACGTCAGGTGCTGCCCCAGGCCAGCGTGACCATCGGGCGGCCGCCCGAGGTGGTCGGCCGCGCCTAACGGCGATGAGTATGCGCATATCTCCAATTCGGTTCGGCCGAGGAAGACGGTCAGCCCACCGGGCTCGCGTCCAGAACGGCGGCTCCGCGAGCGTTCTTGCTAATTATCTCGGTTACTTTACGTGAGGCATGCCGAAGTAGCCTGGTCCCTATCTCGGAAATGCCGGGAGCACGAGCGGTCTGCCCGCAGGATCGGCTGGTCGTCGGCCGTGCCTGTCAATCCAGAACTCGCGGTTGTGCAGGACTCAAGGCACAGCGTCAGCGCGCCGGGCGTCGCGGCGAACATGCGTGGCCGGTCGCGGTGTGCTCTGGCTCGGGTNCCTGTCAGGCAGTCAGCGGCTGGCCCTTGAACACCTGCCGGGCGTGCCAGGACAGGTGACGGGCTGCGGGCCTGGTAGTGCCGGGCCGGGGTGACAGTTCCCGCCCGTGGAGCTGGTAGATCTGGCGGCCCGCCGACGTCCGGGCGCTGAACGCCCCTGACACCAGCACTCGCAGCCGCAGGTCCAGCCCGAGCACGCCGATGTCGAAGAGCTTGTGATGCAGGACGCAGAGCGCCAGGCCGTTATCCAGTGTGTCGGGTCCGTCGAACGCGAACCACCGCACGTGCGCCGCGTCTATGCCGATGCTGGCTCCGGCGAGCTGCCCGTCATACCCGCAGAACGCGCACTGGCGGTCCCACGCCTGCAGCACGGCGGTCCGCCACGCCGGGTCGCGGCGCCTCCCGGCCTGGCCGGGCAGGGGCGGCAGATCACCAGCAGACAGGACCGTGGCGGGATCCAGGCCGACGGCCTCCAGGACATCCGGCGCCACGGTCGGGGGGAAGTTGGTGATCACGAGTTCCCGCGCAGCGGCGCTGACCAGAGCGGGACTGGCGAGCAGCGCCGACTCTACCGAAGCCTCGAACCGGCCGGCGACATTCTTGGCGCCGAGCGGGCCGGCCAGGTCCATCCGCACGTCCTGGTCGAGCACCCAGACCCCGTCGGCGCGGAGCCGGGTGAACGGATATGCCGCGCTCTGCGCCCGGCCGGTCCTGGACGGCGGCCCGAACTCGGCGATCAGGTCTGCCAGGACGGGCTCGGCTGATGACCACGGCAGCTCGCTGGACCCGGTGGCATTCAGGCGTCCCAGGGCCAGCAGGACCAGCAGCGGCTTATGCGGGGACCGCTGGCCGCTCCGCTGATGCTGACGCAGCGACCCCAGCCGGGCAAGAACGTGCGCTGATTCGTTACCCGCNCGGGAACGCATAGGCCAAGCGTGCCACCCCGCTCCTGACAGCGCAGACGTACTCCGCGCCGCGCGGACGGTCTGGGCGTTCGCCGGATTGCTGGCGTTCTACCCGGAGGACGCCCCCAGCCCCGCCGACGCCGCCGGCCGGGCCTGGGACGGTCACGGTCGCGGCGGGGNCTGGTGTCCTGGGCACCTGGACGAGCTGACCCGGCAGGATGGATTTCCAGATCGCGCAGAGCGACGCATGCATTGCCCCCTGTGAGTCTGGTTACCGTGAGTCTGGTTACCGACCTGGCGGGGCTGAGAGCTGCCCGGGCCGCGCGGGGCTGGTGCTGCCGTCGAGCGGTCCGGCGATTCGCCCTGCGCGGCACCGCCCCGGCGCCGCGTCCGGGGTCGGGCGCGCCGGTCGGTGGCAGGCCGGTCAGCCGGGTTCTGGCGCGCTGGCGTCGGGGCCTGGCTGGTAGGTGAGCAGGTCGCCGGGCTGGCAGCCCAGCTCGGCGCAGAGTCCGGCGAGGGTGCTGAACCGGATGGCCCTGGCCCTGCCGTTTTTCAGGATGGACAGGTTGACGACGGTGATGCCTACTCGCTCGGACAGCTCGGTCAGGGTCAGGCCGCGGTCGGCCAGCAGCTCGTCGAGGCGGACCCTGATCGGCGCGGAGCCGCGTCGTTCCGGTTCGGGATCCCGCCCGGCGGCGGCCGGACGGCCCGCGGTGCTGAGGGTCCCGGCGCGTGCTGCCATCAGATGGTGGCCTTGATCTCGTCCTCCATCACCGCGCCGGCCCTGGTGATCCGGGCGAAGGTGAGCAGCGCGGCCCCGGCCAGCGCCGGGACCGGCAGCAGGGCTTTCAAGGGCGCGTAGAGGAGCACGTCGGCGACGATGCCCCTGGCGTCGAAGGTCGCGGGGGTCATCAGCATGCGGGTCAGTATGTCAGCGCCGAGATGACTGAGCGCGCCGGCGATCATGGGGCCGGCGATCACCGCCCAGCCGAGCTGCCGCATGACGGCAGCTGCCCGCGGCGTGAACGGGCCGCTGATGTTCGCCTGCCTGATCAGGCGCCAGATCAGCAGCAGCAGGCAGCCCCACAGGGCCAGGCCGGGCAGCCTGGTGAGCGCGAACAGGCCCCATTGCCCGGTGCCGGGGTGCAGGGCGCAGGCGCGGACGTCGCCGGCCACGCTGAGCGCGGCACCGGGCCTGGCGGCGAGACCGCGGGCTGCCCCGCCGCCGGGATAGCCGGTGTCCACGCACGCAGACCCGCGCGGGCCGGCCCCGGCGAGCCCGTGACCGGGGAACGCGGCGAGCCCGAGCACGAGATACAGGATCACGAACCTGCCGTACAGGCCCGCGATGCCTGCCAGCGGCTGGGTCAGCTGGCGGCCCCGGAGCCTGCTGGCAAAGGAGCCAAGGACCACCGCGGCGGCCAGCAGCGCGAGCACGGCGATGAAGATTCCCGGCATGGCGGTCCTGCCCTCCGGGCCGGGTCCCCGGCCAGATGGATATCGATATTCGATAATATCGAGTATCGATATCCTCTTGTCAAGCGACTCCGCCAGCCGGGGCTCGCCCTGCCGCGCCGGGAGCGCTGCTGCTGGCCGGAGGCCTGCTCTACACGGCCGGGGCGATCTCCTACCATCGCCGCCGGCCCGACCCGTGCCCGGCGGTGTTCGGCTACCACGAGGTCTTCCACGCCTGCATCTGCGGCGCCGCGACGTGCCAGTATGCCGCGATAGCGCTGCTCGTCACCGCGGCACGGCCGCACTGACGGGACGTCGGGGCAGCAGACCGGCACCGGCGTGCGGCTGGCGGGTCGCGGCGGCAGCCGCCACGGGGACAGCGGTCAGGCGATGGGCTGCCGCGGGAAATCAGGGCTGGCGCCGTGCCGGGGCCGGCGGGGCACCGCAGCGAGGGGGACAGGCCGGGAGCCCATATTTCCGGCCATGACCTCCGCTGCCGGGCGGCGGCAGGTTCCCTGCCCGAACGAGAATGGCCGGCCGGGGTACCTGAGTGAGAAGGATTCCGCTGCGTGGAGTCGGTCAGCGAGAAACGGTACCTGCCCGATCCGAACGACACGCTCGCGGATATCTTGTCACCGGGCGCGGGATCTATGGCCTGGGCTTCATACAGGTCGTTCATCTCGATGCAGGCGACATAAGCGGCGAGGGTACCCGTGCAGAGTTCCCGGATGCCGACCCGTTCCCGGATGCCGACCCGCTCGGAGTTCGAGCTCCCGGGCCCGAGCCCGGCCCGGAATAAGAGTCCGGGTCGTCTCGTGGGGTAATGACGCGGCAGCTCGTGGCAGGTACCGTCCAGCTGGCCGCGATAGAGCGGAAGGTCTGCCGGCCGGCCTGGTAACCGGCCCATGCCCGGGACTGCTGGGTGCTGGCCGCACCTGTCCCGGCCAATGCCGCCGCCGGCCAGCCCAGCGTGCCGACCGCGACAGCGGCGGCAATGAGCAGGACCGCGACCTTGAGCGCCTGAACCACCTTTAGCAGGCGCGGCCGGGCATCCTGAATTCCTCCGACGGCTGGCCCGGCTCGCGGAGCGCCGCCAGTGACCAACGAATGCGCGCCCGCCCAGCGGCAGATGCGGATGGGTCCGGGCCGGTCTGGCTGCTCGCGGAAGGCAGGTTCGAGCGCCGTGATGTGGCGGGCTGTGTGCGCTGCCGTCCCGGCCGGGACAGCGGCCCGGCTCG